>Ga0209444_10000946_pt1 | contig 15989 bp, 15 predicted proteins | sample LauGreFaBDMM15DN_2_FD_188215 | JGI IMG/M metagenome (GOLD analysis project Ga0209444, IMG submission 188215) | Freshwater lake microbial communities from Lake Michigan, USA - Fa13.BD.MM15.DN (SPAdes) (version 2) | ecosystem: Environmental > Aquatic > Freshwater > Lake | place: Lake Michigan...
ATTTTAAACCGTTTTTCATTGCACGTACTCCACGAGAGTCTGTCTTCCAAGTTATCTTTCCTCTTTCTCCAAATTCGAGAGTTTCATGTTCTTTCATTTCTGCCTTAATAAAAGCACTGGCTAATCTTACTTCTCCTTCGATGTCTTTTATCTGTTCGTTTAATGCTTTCATTCTGAGACCCATTGCGTAAAGTTGGTCACTCCCCCTCATTGATTTGGCTTCACTCTGAGCATACTTCTGATTTAGGAACTTTTGATATGATTCTGTGCCATCGGGTTCAGGAGCATAAAGGTCAGCGTTTTCAATATCGTTACGGGCAGCAGTTACTCTATCCCAAAATTCGGAAACTGCGCTAAGAATCTTCTCAACCATAAAGTCCATCTTCTCAATTTCATAGATTTTGATGTTTCTTCCATCTTCTAAAAAGGCTAATTCTCCCTTTTCAAGTTCTAGTCCTATTAGATATGTAGTCAACTGAGCGATGTATGATGGTGGTACTCCGTTCTCCCATTGTTTAGATGCGAAGCCACTGATTGTTTTAATCTCCAGTACGCCCAACATATTCTCAGGAATCAGCACATCATTGAATGCAGGCTTACCTTCTTCTATAATTACTCTATCGGGAGAAAGAAATAGATTTGGGTACTTGTCATTTACGATGTATCCTGGAATGTCTTGAATGAATCGCTGTCTCTTCTTTTCGTTAAAGTTCTTGATGATGGACTCTTGGCTTCCACTGTAGTAAGTCCACATATCTCCTACAAATCCTTCAAGACGATTACCCATAAACATTGCCATGTTTTCTTCAGCCTTATTAGGTATGAGGCCCAACTTTTGATAAAATAATTCTATAGATGACTTCCACGGGTTTAGTCCTAATATTGTTCCCACTTCTGAGGCACCGATACCTGAGCTACGATAGTTTAACCAACCTTCGTAATCCTCATCTTTGCTTATGTTAATTATCTTAAAACCCATTGTTCAAACTGTTCTGCGATTTTGATAACATCACTTGCATTGGCAGTGCCTGCACATTGTGCTGCAGCCTTTAAACAAGATTGACGAATGATTTGTGTGTCTTTACTATAAGAGTGTTCCATGTGAGGATACACATCTGGCTTTTTTGAAAAAGCGGTAAATGTGGAGGCCATTTCGGCTGCGAGGTTTTTGTTTTTTATCATTTTTTTAATTTTAAAAATAAGGGGAATCCGAAGACTCCCCATAAGTGATCGATTTACAAGAAGTTGTTAGAACGGAAGATCATTGAACTCATCCTCTTCTTCAACAAGAACGGCTTTTGTATGAGTTGTTTGATTTACATCAGGAAGCATAGTCGGATTTAATAGTTTTCCGTTTAACTCTTGTAACATATCAAAGTAAAATTTGTTACGAGCCTCACGGTCATAATCCACGACTTCACCTTTCTTATTAAGGGTCACGTCAACATCTGGCCTTCCTTGAGGATTGTCATTTGTGTAGAACCACTTAACCATTTGGCTGTCTTGAATTAAGAATAAACCTGACTTCATTTTTCCCTCTACTTCTTTCTGTGTCGGAACCATACGGAGAGGACGAGAAAGATTTGCATTTGGAATAATACTACAGAATGCCTCAAAGTACTTGGAGTCTACGTCAACATTGATGTAGTAAGTTTCTGTTCCATCTACAAACTGAATACTCAAGAATAATTTGTCAATCCCAAGTAAGTTTTCAGTGCGAGTAGACATCTTAGTGATGTAACCCTCAATGTAGTCGTAGATGTAATAATACTTCTCTTCGCCTTTTTTGTTTAAGATAGTTGTAGTACCTTCTTCTTTTGTTTTCGAGTAGCGGTAAAGTTTACCATTTCTCACGTTCAAATACGTTGCGTTAGTTTTAATACCTAGTGCCATGTTTTTAATTGTGTTTATTGTGATGCAAATATAATGTATAATTTTTACTTTCCAAACTTTTTTCTAAAAATATTTTCAAGAGCCATCATATCAGTTTGTGAGGCTTCGCTTGTTACCAATTCAGTCTCGACTTTATTCTCTGTAGTGTAATGCTGCTCAAGTTTATCTTGTTCGATATACTTCGGATAACTTGGCATACTGCCAGTTTTGATACATTCAATAAGTTGCGACTCATCAAGAGAATTTGCGTAAAAGCAAGTTCTGATAAACCTGTGCATTTTCTTCTTTGTTTCTTCATTTTGCTGGTATCCAAATTGACTATTACCTTTTTTTGCTAATCTTCGTTCCCGTGCGTTAGGCATATTGCATATGTTAAATTAATTTTTTTACTTTTGGGATCTGTGTATCTTGTGTTAACTGGGTCTTTTTTATTTTCTGAGACCAACTTAGTTGCAAATTCCAGTGCTTTTGCTTTTTCGCCAGTTGCCAAGATAAACAACACTATGTCACACGCAACAAATGCGTTTCTTTCTTTTTCAAACGAACTGATTAGTTTTTTCTTGTATGAAGAAACCAAATCAATAGTTTGTAGGTCAGTTTTGTAAATCATAAGTTATTTATACAAATGTAATGGCATTTGTCAAACTTGTATCAACAAATTATAAAAGTGTCACAATTATTCGTAAATTTGTGACAGATGAAAGCAAAATACGCCTATATCAAGTGGGATTGCGAGTATGCAATAAGAAAACAGGTAGAAACTATTCAGGATTTGTCTTTGAGCCTTAAATTTAAAGATTATGAATTTCTATCTCAAAAGACAGGCTTATCTCAAGGATATCTTAAATTGATTTTTTCCAATAAGGTAGTACCAAGTCCCAAACACTTATCTTTGTTAAAGCAAGCAGTTAAAGAACAATTACTCAGAGATGTCTATATCCTATCGTGATGAAAAAGATAAATTAGAAGAACGACTTCGTAACCTTTATAAATTGGGTATGCCTAGAGCAATTGAGTCCCAAAAGGTAAACGAAGCAAAAAAATCATTCTTCTTTGCGAGTATGGAAACATATATGAAGAATAAAATTGCCGTTTTTGTTAAGAATGTAGAATACCTCAAAATCAAACACAGTATGTCGGATTATAAAATCGGGGATTTCATTTGTTCTCAAACAGGTATGAGTATTTACAAGACAACCGCAATCGGATTCCTGGTTAACAGAAAAAGAATGTCAACTGAAAAATTGTTCTTTCACGCAAAGGCTGTGGGGATTTCTTTTGATATAGACCCACTTGACCTCATAAGTTCAGACATAGAATACTCCGATGCTGGGAATTTTACAAAAAAGTTTTGGAAATAGTAAAATAGTATTATATTTGTGGCATACTTGTGGTCGGGGGTACAGATGTACGTGACAGCAGCGCAAGTATAATTACGCTTCTACTGTGGGAACCTATTAAAGAAGCAACACCGGCACTAAGGACTGAGGTGTATGATAGGCGGGGGGTATAGCCCTTGAAAGTTGAGTCCACGCATCGGCACCTATATGTTGACCATGTTCTCACGACGCTCATTCAGGTGTTGTTTATGAGAAGGTGATAACTGAGACAAATCTTTTTTGTTTCAGGAATTCACTCACTTTCTCATTCTACTATTCAGATGTATTGCTCAATCGATAGTTAACAATATGGTATACCAAGATAAATAATGGGTATGCTATGTTCAAATCACAATGACAATAAAAATTTGCATTCTTCCATTTATAGGCTTATATTTGTAATGTAGGCGATATGATATATTCATTAAGAGAGCAACCAAACCAATTCGTTCCTGAAAATAAAAAAGATGCTATCTGGTACGCCGACTGCATAAGATATGTAGCTTCTAAATACAATACCCAAATGAATAACTTGGGCTATCGTAACCAATCTACATTTGATAAGCCTGTGGATGAAATGCTTAGAATGTTTTCATACTACTTAGGCAAACAAGAAAACAGAGATTATTATTACACTACACAAGATCAGAGTAACTGCGAACTACCTACTGTTTGGATTAATGGTCAAAAGTTGACATCAATGATTGACTTTATGTTAGGTAATGCGATTAAGATGATTGAGAACATCGAACCATCAGTTCGTGCTACAGCAAAAGCCGCAGTCAATAGAAAGACTCAAAAATTAGAGTTAGCCCTATTGAAAATAGAATTGAGTGGTATCTTTAGTGAATTAGAAAAAGCAGGTATCTTCTTTACTCCTACTGGTTCAAAGGAATTTGAAACTCCAGAAGAGACAATGAAGTATATGCAATACGACTACAAGGAAAGAGGAGAAGAGATTGCTTATCGTTTGGCTAGTGATATTTTACACCGTAACAGATTTATTGATAAATATAAACAGGCTTTCTTCTATACCCTACTCGGAGGAGTTGTTGGTATTGAAAATAAGGTAGTTAACAAAAAACAAGTTAAGGATATCATCCTTCCATATAATTTAATTTGGGATAATTCATTTGATGATGACCTAAATACAAAGGCTCGCTTTTCTGGTAAAATAGATTGGATGACACCTGGTGAAATTATCTCTAATCCCTATATGGTTCAGCAACTTACGACTGAACAGATTGACGAAATCAAGACAATTAATACTCAAAATATTGATAAGTTGTTAGGTGAAGATAACATCACAACCAATAAACTTAAATGGTATTATAATTCGAATGGAGTACCTTCTTTGGCTGCTGTAACTACTTACTGGATAGGCTATAAGGAACTACGTTATGAGAAAACAAAAGATAAATTTGGTAATACACATTACGCCAAAATGCGTGGTAAACAACCATCTACCTATTGGACTAAAACAGTTTATAAGGGAACACTAATTGCAAATAAATATCTAGTTGAATATGGTGAACAACCTAATATCGTTAGAAAGGCTGATGATATGAATGAGGTTGATTTGCCGATTTCAATATTCATTCCTAATATGGTTATGGGAGAATCTCGTTCTATTGCGTCTCGTCTACACAAACACCAAGATAGAATTGACTTCTTAACCAATGAGATTACCAAGATGATTACTCGCTCTAAGGGTAAGGTATTTGTTTTAAACAAGCACAAGTTGGGAACAGCAACTGCACAAGAAGTACTGAATGACTTTGAAAGAATGGGCATTCACATTACTGATGGTGCTGCAACAGGAGAAGACTATAACACTGCAGACAACAATAGAATTGTTGAAGTGGTGGATATGACTCTTGACCCTAACATCAATCAGTTGTTGAACTTGAAGAACGAGGAGGAGAGGATTATGGAAGAGATTGTTAACGTGCCTAAAGTTGCTATGGGTCAACAAGCAGGATACTTGGGAGCAAAGACACAAGCAGGTACGATTGCACAATCTAACTTAGGTACTGCTTATTTATATCAAGGCTTTATTCACTTCATCGAAAGAGACTTACAATACGCTTTAAATCAATATAAGATTTCTCTATTGGCTAATAAGGATGAAGACATTCCTGTTATCGGAGACCGCGGACTTGAATATTTGCAGTTGACTGAAGACTTCAAGTTTGAAGATTTCGCTATTTATATTAAGGTACGTGACTTCATTGACGAAGCAGCGAAAGAAAGATTGATGATGATTGCACAGGCTGCAATGCAGAACCAATTGATTGATATGATGGACTTCTTGAAAATTGAAACTGCCAAGACTTATAGCGAGTTGATGAATCAAATCGAGTACGCTATGAATAAGAAGCAGAGAAAAGCGGAGGAGCAACAACAAATGCAGATGATGCAACAACAAGCAATGGCTGAACAACAGATGGCTATGCAACAGCAACAAATGCAGATGAAGGAAGAAGGTCAAAACTATAGAACAGGAGTTAAGGCTGCTGTAGATATGGAGAAATCAGGATCACCAACCGAGGCTGCCGCTACTGGAGAACAAGTCGCTGCTGAGGCTCCACAACCTCCTGCTCAATAACTTGTTAATTTAAAAATAAAGAACTAATTTCGAACACTATATGTACGATCAAATTGTAAAAGAAATTGAAGCGAACGAAAAGAAGGTCGCTTTAGAAAACCCAACACCTGCGGAACCAACTGCTGCTGAACCAGTTGCAGCAGAGCCTACTCCAGCAGAACCCACTCCTGCGGCCTCAGAACCAAATGATTCAACTGACCCTGCATCTAAAGCCTGGTACGAAGATGAAGATAACTCTGACACCCCCGCTGACTCAAAATCAAAAGATGCCCCAAGTCCTCAAACTCTAGTAGAAGATGAAGACGAGGATATCACACTGATTAAAGAATTTAAAAAACAAGGCAAAACATTAAAAGATTTTGTAGAACAGTACAAAGTTGAGGACGTTAGTAAATTCACTGACACTCAAATTATTGAAAAGGCTCTCAAAGAGTTTGAGGGTTTTGAAGGCGATGAGTTCGACCAAGCAATGAGCGAAGTTGAAACAATGCCCCTATTCCAAAGAAAAAAATTGATTCAAGAATACAGAGCGAAGTACAATGAAATGAACCAAGAGAAGTTGAAACAACTTTCTTCGAGTTCAAATAAAACATCGGAAAAGCAAGTAGAACTGATGAATCGTTTTCAGACTGAATTGAATCAAACAGCTGATTCATTGAAAGGACAGGAGAAATACGGGTTGAAAATTACAGACGAAATGTCAAGTAGAATCAACAAATTTATTTCAGACGAAATTTCACTGACTCGGAAAGATGGCTCAATGGATGTCGACTTTTTAGTTGATGTTGCTATGTGGAGGCTGTACGGCAAAGATGTCGTTAAAGCCAATGTCACAAAAGCAAAAAATGAGGGAAGGGAAGAAATGTTGCGTGCAACAACTAACCCGTCCACTGGAATGCCAAATTCTAACAACAGTCCTTCTTTTAGTGGGAATGAAGTAGAAGACGCATTTAACGCTTACTTAAACAAAAAATAAAAAAAAACTAAACAATGGCAAGTCCAACTACCACCCTTGATATATCAAAAAGTTTGTTACTCAAGGGACTTTCATTGCCTAACAAAATGGCAATGGTTTATGCTCAAGATTATGGGTATAACGTTTTGACTCAGTTGACCTCTAAATTAGGTCCATCTATTTCAACCAATCAACCAAAGATTGAAATTAGTGCGCTGGGTAATCTTTCTGTATTTTCAAACGTTACTGCAGTTGGTGCTGGTACTGGAACTGGAGAAATCCTAGTTACAGTTAACAACGCTGAAAACTTCCGTGCCGGCGACATCATCGCTGATGCTAACTTGGCTCAAGGTATCGTAATCGAAAAAACTTCTGCTTCTAACCAATTGCGTGTTAAGAGTGTAACTACAACTTTGAGTTCTTCTTTGCACTTCCAAGTTGGTCACGTTGCTAAAGTATTCTTCGATGCTTCTGCTAACCGCTTGAGCTACGGTAAATCTACTTTGAACGCTGTTCCTAGCACTGACTACACTTACACTTCTGTAAGTCGTGAAAGTTCTACACAGGCTCGTCGTGACCGTACTGCTTCTTTCGTTAAATGGCAGGGCGATTTCTGGTATCGTTCTTATGATGATATCACTTTGCGTCGTTTCGCAAAAACTTTGGAGTACAAATATGCTTTCTCTGAGCGTGGTATTTTCTACGGTCCTCAAGGTGAAACTTATGGTACTGCTGGTTTGCGTTGGTCTATCATCAACAACGGAGGTACTTACCTACCTTTGACTACTGAATTGACTCAGACTGTGTTCAATGATTTCTTGGAAACATTGGTACGCAAAACTGCTGACAACGGTCGCAAAATGGTTGCTTTGATGGGATCTGCTGCTATGGCTCGTTTGCAAACTATCTTGGGTGACTACATCAAATTTGCTGGTAATACTAACACTTTTGGTGGTGTATCTGTAGACGGTTTGAATGTTATGACCTATGCTTACGCTGGTATCAGTATTGATTTCGTTCGTTGGGCATTGCTTGATGACGAGATGTTCCGTGCTGACTTGAGTTCTGTAACTGGTAAGCCTAAGCAATCGCATTCTATCTATTTCCTAGATATGACTCCATTGCCTGCAGCTGACGGAAGCGGTTCTATGGGTGCATTGCAGAAGTACCACTTCAACAATGATGAGATGATTGCTAACTACGTTCCTGGTATGATCGGTTTGGAGGATTCTACTCCTTCTTCTATCAAGGCTACTGTAGCTGGTTCTCAGATCGTTTCTTTGGGTACTAACGATGTTGATGGTGTTGACTTCCACGTTCTTTCTGATTGTGGATTGTATTGCGCTGCTGACCGTATGGGATTGATTGAATTAACCCTCTAACTTTAAGGAGAAATAAAAAATGGAAAATATCGCATTATTCGCTGGAAGCAGCACCGCAACTGTTGACGGAGGTAAATTGTACCTAAGTGACAGTTACTTAAATTGTTACACTCCTTTGGAAATCACTTTTTTGAGTGGCTTCACAAAGAGAGTTGGTACTTTGGGTACCTCACGTGTAATCACTGTAACTCCGGTTGCTGGAAACACTACTGAGTACAAATTGCAATTGACTGCAATGAAAAATGAAATCACTAGTCCTTTTGGTCCAAGTGTTGTAAACTCTTTATTTGTTTTCACATCTGACGCTTCTGGTACTGTTTCTGAAATCGTTGACGGTCTTTGTGCTGCAATCGTACCTGGTTTGCCTGCTGCTACAAACAGTGGCTCTGCTAATGGTTACAGCCTAACTAAAACTGGTTCTTCTGGTTCTCGTACTGCATTTACAATCACAACTGTAAATACTGCAGAATTTGATTTCAGTGGTCAGTCTTTGGTTGGTAGCTTGATTGCAGTTGTTAACACTACTACTGCTTATGTAGCTCCTGTAGGTGTTGGTGCAACTTTGGCATTAATCGGCGTACCTGGTGCAACTGCTGGTGTACTTTACACTGTTTACAACAGCTTTGTATCAAAGCCTAAGTTGAACGGTGGAGTTGCTCCTGGAATCGACAACGTACAAGTTAGCTTGTATTTTGCTGCTGGTTCTACTGGTATCACTGCAATGGATGCATTTATCGCTGCTCCATTCACTAGCCCTGCTGTTTACAATTTGTAATCAGTAGTTCTCTTAAAAAAGGGGAGGATGTAATAGTCTTCCCCTTTTCTTTTAAAACCAAATAAAATAACTATATTCGCACTATGATTCGTAAACTATTAATCCAGGCGTTAGTTCCAAAAGGAAATGCCACACTTGTCGGAAACTATTACGACAAAAAAACTAGAAAGAATTTATATCTCGTAGATGGAGGCAAAAGAGTTTGCACCGAAAATGACTACGAAGATGACAAGGTTCACAACATTCTTATTTCTGATGGAAATGTACATACCCACGAGTATGACGATTCTATTAAATCAGAATTGGCTATTGTTGAATTTTTCAAAAACCACCCACTGTGCAGAACAGTAGGATCTACTAATCCTAATTTGGTAAACGCATTGTTTACTATTATCATTCACCACGAAGTTGTTGAAAAAGATATCTTTGAACTTGATAGAAATCTTGACATTGCAATCGAAACTTTAAAACTTTCTTTTGAAGAGAAGTATGAGTTATCATTTGCATTGGGTTTAGATCCTCGTTCAATGACACACAAAGACTTAGTTATTGCTTTAGTTGGTCCTAACTTGTTAGGCAAGGCAATCACTGAACACGACTCATTCAATATGTATATGAAAGGCATTGAAAGTGATCGTAAGGCAAAGGTATACGCTAACAAGGCAATCTTGTCTGGTATCATTCCATTTAGCGATGGCTACTATCGTGTGGCTGGACGTACACTTGGAACAACACAGAGAGATGTTATTGACTTGTGTTTGACCGATAAAGATTTCTTCTACTCTTTCATCGTACCTGAAGTAGATAAGTTGAATGCTGCACCGTCACCAAAACAAGATGACTACAAGCCAACTAAAGACTTCAACAAACTTGAAGGTATTCCAAAAACAATTGATGAAACCTACAAGGACATCAAAAAACAAGGACGAGGTAAGAAAGATGCTCTTATCTCAGACATGATCGAATCAGAATAAATCAAACCACTAGAGACCCCGAAAGGGGTCTTTTACTTATGATAAGAAGAAGCGAAAAAAAGATTCCCGTTAAGGGAGCCCCAGAACCAAAACCGCTAAAGCAGCAGTGCTTGGGGTGTGGTAAGATTAAAGCCATCTCAAACAAAACTAGAAAGCTATGCGCTAGTTGTGTGGCATTAGAGCGTAAGGAAAAACAAAAAGTACGCAAGGAGAACGAGAAGAAAAAGAAGGCTGAGTCAATATCAACACTAACTAAAAAACTAGATAGGGTATTTTCTGTTTATGTTCGTTTGTTAAATGCTGATAATCAAGGCAATGTAAGATGCTTCACTTGCGATAGGGTGGAGTACTGGAGAAAGATTCAGAATGGACACTTCCAATCTAGACGTTATTATTCTACAAGGTTTGAGCCTCAGAACTGCCAACCTCAATGTTATGGATGTAACATAGGTTTAAGTGGAGCACAATACTTATTTGGAATCAATCTAAATAAGAAGTATGTAGAAGGAACAGCAGAGAGTATGGTAAGGTTGTCAAAAGAAGTAAAAAAGTTCACAGCATACGAGATGATGGAGCTAATAACTACCTACGAAAATCACGTTGCCAAACTTCGCAAAGACAAGGACCTTTGGGATTAATAACAATATTCGTTATATTTGTATAGATGACAGGTGCAGAATTCTATACCATATTACAACAAAAGATAGATAAAGCCTACTCTGCGTACATTGATACCACAAAGGCTGATCGACTCATACGTGAAACAATTTATCGTTTGGTTGAAAAGCTATATAGTGGATTGATTACCCAAAAGGAAACAGACGAACTCTGGAGTATGATTGCAACAGAACAGGCCGTAGTTACTGCTGGTGCTCTTGCTATCTCAAGTTTGACAAGTTACTCTCACTTGTTTTCAATGAAGTTCGTTTACAAAGATCAAATAACAGGATTTACATATTCAAATGGCGTATTTACAAAAGCAGGACACACTATTAGGAAAGGTGATATTATCGAGTATGTGTCTGTTCAATATATTGTTAGCAGGGTTACAGCTAATACTTTTACTGTTGCTGTCCCTTATACCAGTGGCATTATATATCTCTATCGAGTATTTGATGCGTCGAATAGATTTAGCGATAGAAAAAAAGATATCTTCCATACGCCAACAAAAGAATCCCCAAGATTTGAATTGACAGGAACACCAGCTAGACAATTTAATTTGAGTCCCCAGCCTGCAAGTGTTATCGTTGATTATATGAAAACCCCAACCGATATCGTATCTACATCAGGATCCACTATCACGGTTTACACCGATAAGTTTTTGTATCGTTTGTTGGATGAGTGCGTTATGAATTATGCAGAGCAAGTTAGAGACTTTGAACTGAAACAAAATGTGGCACAAACAATTGCTATTAATCCGTGAGTACGCTAAAGGAAATAGTAGATAAAGTAAAAAGCAATCTAGAATCTGGCTTTACAACCGATGAGACTAGATTAGACGATTTGTTTATCGAAAGTAAAATACATAGTGCAAGAGGAATGATTCTTTCCAATCTTGTTCGTTCTGGAATGAGAGATAGAATCAACGAATCTTTTGTACAGGCTATCAATCCTGACTTGTTGGAGTACGACGAGGAATGTGAGATGGTAAGTTTCGAATGTCCTTCAGTTATTCACTTGGATGACAGACACGATGGATTTGCTTATGTTGGTCACGTGAGTGGAATGAAGCCTTTCATGAGGATTCGTTCTAACTACACAGCATTGTCAATGCACTCTCTATATCAAAAAGAAACACAGATTGCTTGGGATTTTGTAGTTAATGTTACGGGGTCTTATGATATAAACGTTTACAAAAATCACAGACTAAGAAAGATTTTGATTAGAGCAATCTTCAACAATCCAACGGCTGTTCCAAACTACCGTAAAGATGTAGACCAATACCCATTGGATGCAGTTACAGAGAATGAAGTAGTTGAGATGATATCTGTTGACCTGCTTAAAAAGATAACTGTTGTAGCCCCAGACTATATTTCTGATTCACAAAATACATTACCTAGACGATGAAAATTGAAGATGTTATAGCTGCGGCCTCAGAAGAACTACAAGTTTCCTATGGAGAAAACGCCCTATGGTTTAAGGTATTAATTCACCAGGCTGTAAGAACATTTAAGAGTGCCAACGCATTGATGATGTTCAGTGAGAAAGTAGAAACACTAGACTCAAGAATCAAGTTACCAAGTAACTTCATAAAGATGTCTTGTCTTGTTGACCTAAACGGAATTACTTGGTGTGAGGATATGGATTATTGCATTCAAGACAATTACATTCTATTTGATTCTTCATATAACGTAGAAGACGGAATTGAGTTTACTCTTACCTACAAAGGACTACCAGTAGATGAAGAGGGAGATATCGCACTAAGAGATATATGGGAGCGTATGTTAGTATCCTACGTTTGTTGGAAATATACTCGCAGACATTTCGATAGATACCCAGCATACATAGTTAACGACTTCAAAAAAGAGTTTCAATTACAAAAACAAGCCCTTACATGAGTCAATTCGTAAGATTAAATACAAATGGCGTAATGGATAAAGATACTGACTCTCAGTTTTTGAGAGAAGGTAACTATGAAGATGCCAACGACATCCGTCACAGGAGTTTAGTTGGTAGTGAGAACCAAGCGATTGTTCCTGTTGTGGGAAACGCACTTGCTGTCACCATACCAAATACAACTATTACGGCTCGTGTTTATCGTGTGTTTATTGATATCTCTAGTGGTACTGCATCTGGAACACTATACTATAAAGACTCAGCAACAAATGCAATAGCTGCTGCCAATTTAAGTTTATCTTATACTACATTAGCCGATTACTACACAGCACTTACAAATAACTCAACGGGGTTATTCAATAGTATTGTTGCAAGCCCAGCTAATCCATTTCAGTTTACTGCTCTTACAACTACAGGAACAACAGGATACTTTGATCTTAGTCTAAACCAACTTACTGACCTTGAATATTTACTGTGGCAAGTTGGAAATCTATTTGATATTCAATTACTTACTGAGTACATCAACAGCGTAAAGTCATTCAAGGTAATCGGAAGCGAAGAGTTAGATGGCGATGTGTTTGTTTGGAGTGTTACAGATAGAATCTTTGATACATCTAGTAGAACTATCTCAGAAATAGGTGTAATTACTTACAATGAAGGAGCAAATACATACGCATACAAAAGATTAATCAGAAGTAAATTATTGGACTTCGATCCAAACTATAGAGTTCAGGCGCAAGTTGAAAAAACAAATATCGACCAAGTAAATCTTTATTGGACAGATGCTTTCAATAAGCCAAGAACAATAAGAATTAAAGGAGCATACGCAAATGACATGGCTCTTCGTGCCTACGGTGGGTATTACGACTTGGATTATATTGAGAATCAAACATCGTTTGTTCTTCCTAATACATCGGCTGTAATTTCAATCACTTCTGTAAATGAAGGAGGAGGGTCTGTTACAGCAGGAAACAAAAGATATATGGGACGATTCTTAACTGATGATTTAGTTCCCACAGATTTTATTTTTGCAACCAATCCTATAAATATCTACTCAGCACCAGCCAACGTACCTTCTGAAATTTTAGGTAATATTGCTGGAGATACAACAAATAAATCAGTAACTTGTCAATTGACAAACATTCCATCAGGGGTTTATAAATACTTTGAGTTTGTAGCGATTGAATATGCAGGTGGAGGTTTTTCTGCTAAGATTTTAGAAAGAGTTCCGCTATCACAAAGCCAAACCGGTATTACATTAGAGCACACAAACAGAGGACAATTAAATCAAACCTTGTCAAATGCTGAGTTGTTGAGTGTTACCACAAAGTTCGAAAGAGTTCAGACAATGAAAATCTTTACGAACAGAATGGTGTTCTCAAATGTTAAAGAGCAGGTAGATTACAATTTAGATACTTGGGCCTCACTTATAACTCACTCTCTAGAATACAACTCAATTACATCAACAGGAAAGGTATTTTCAAACTCAGGTGTAATAAAGGCATCGTACTCATCTACTGTATTTGGAGAAAACTTAAATCCACTAAACACTTATAATTATACTGGATACATGATGAACGATACTTATCGTTTTGGTATTCAAGTTCAGTGGAAAGATACAGGAAAATGGAGTCAAGCATATTGGGTAGATGATATTCGTTTCGATACGCTTGGTTCAAACGTTGTTGGCACAAGAAGAACAGCAAACAATATAACTACAAACTTTACAAGCTCAGACAATTTATCAACTTATGTTTATTATCCTAAGTTTGGAAATATCAATCTTAGCTACCTAGTTCCAGGAACAGGTAAATTATTATTTGAATTGATTTCTGCCTTTAGATTTACAAGAGCAGAACGTATTCCCGAAATATTGGCTACGGGTTTAATCTTACCAGGAACTCGTTGGAACATTGATTCATCGACTGTGATGCCATACACTAGAGATTTCACTATTGGTACGTCAACTTTTTCTACGTTTCCAAACAGTTTTGGGACAATTGTATCAGGACTTACTAGATTGCCTGTTGGTAATTTTGACGAATCTGACTTTGCATATTTTTATTCAGCTGACCATTTGTATTCAGTAAATACGTACTCGTATCTTGCATCGGACAAGTTGTTGGTTTTGAATAAGTCCAACGGAAACTTAACCTTTCAGGGATCGACAAATGGAGAGTACTATTCAATATACGAAGATACTAACGGCTACTATACTGCGGCCAATCAGGCATATATTGAGTTTGCAACAAGTGAGGGTAGAAGATTCGAATACGGAGAAGAAGTTTCATCTTATGGTTCACGCATTGTAAATAACAACGTAAAGATAGACCCAAGTACAACAGATGACTTGACTGCACATCACGTTCCTTGTTATGTTTTTAGACTAACTCAAAAGTTGACAGCAGCAAGTGTAATTCCAGTTGGTGTTTCAACCAATTCAAGTGGATACTATGGACAAATTTTTAGAAACAAAGGAGCTAATTTAAAATATCCAAAAAACAAATACGAAACCATTTACCAGTCTACTGGACATATCAGAAACTTAGTAGATGGAGAAAATGGCATATTGATAGAATCTGTATTTGGTGGAGATGTATTCAACCAAAAAACACATCTACATTTGAGAAGAGCATCGTTGGATGATCCAAGAAGAGGATTTGGATATATGATATCTATGTATTCTCAAAACGTTGGAAATATTCAAATGTTCAATAGACTTGAGTACGATGAGTCAGCAGCAGGATCGGGTTGGACATTTCCACAATACCAAGATAAAAATGCATTTGTGGCAGATTTTAGATTCCCTGGTTCTGGGTTAGATAGCGCAAACAAAGGAACAATTGGAGCAGGTTTGTTTAACACAATAGAACAGTGGCCTGAGATTGATGGGCAAAGAAATTACGATTTGGGATACAACGCTAAAGATGGAACAATATCTGATACTGGCTTTGATTCAACTTTAGCATATAGTGGAGAAAGACCATCTACAATGTTTTGGTCTCAGAAAAAACAAATTGACTCTACTCAAGATAACTATCGTGTTTTTAAACCAATTGATTACGCAGACTTAGATCAAACTCTTGGACAAATATCAACACACGAAATTGTAAATGGCAACTTATATACTTTTCAAAATAAATCAGTTCAGCGTCAGTATTTCAATGATGCCACAACAATCAACTCTGCAAGTGGTTCAGACATTGTTATTGGTGCGGGTTCTATTCTTGGAGCCCCAGGTATAGAATTAACATCTATCGGATGTGATAAGAAGTGGTCTGTAATCAAAGGTCGCAGCACTTCAGGAAAAGATAACATATATTGGTTTAATGACCAATTGAGAAAAATTGCCAGACTTGGGGCAGATGGAGTTACTGTTATTTCAGACCGAGGCTTCTCTTCTTACCTACACCAAAAAGCAAACTTCCTAAGAGATAAATATCAACAGATAGGGGGGGAGGGTGTAC
>Ga0209444_10000947_pt1 | contig 15982 bp, 28 predicted proteins | sample LauGreFaBDMM15DN_2_FD_188215 | JGI IMG/M metagenome (GOLD analysis project Ga0209444, IMG submission 188215) | Freshwater lake microbial communities from Lake Michigan, USA - Fa13.BD.MM15.DN (SPAdes) (version 2) | ecosystem: Environmental > Aquatic > Freshwater > Lake | place: Lake Michigan...
ATATGATTCGGGTTTGATTCAAGAGAACCCTCTTTTATTAAACCCATACAGTTGCATCCTGTGTGGGTTTTTTATTTGTATTGACTAGTAAGTAGTCGTCTACCCCTCTAAGTTCTGAGTACAAAGAAATATAAATACTTAGCCTTGTAAAAGATTCCTAAGTATCCTGTTAAATGTATAGTGGTGATGGTAACTTCTTAACCCTATACAGCCTACCTATTTGATAACTCAAGTGACGGACTGTTAAGGTCAGGGAAGGAGGTTAATCTCTTTGGGAGGGGAGGTTAACTTCTCTTTTCTGACCTCCTAATTTCAAATCTAAGTTCGGGACTGTATATTATTAACAATTAAATTAATACTTTATGTACATCGTTATTGAAACATTTGATAAAGAATATCCTACAATCTGTACTGACCAAAATGGTTATCCATTAGTATTTACAAGTAAAGATGAGGCTGATGATGAAGCCTATAGCTGTCAACAAGGTATAGTAGTTGAAATATAAATATATAAATATGAAAATATTAGAATTGTTTGCAGGTAGTAGGTCAGTAGGTACAGCAGCAGAACAGATGGGATTTGAAGTATACTCATCTGATATAAATGCATTTAAAGATATAAATTATGTATCTGACATACTACAATTTGATACAGATAAAGTCCCATTCATACCGGATATCATATGGGCATCACCACCATGCACCTACTTTTCAGTTGCAAGTATAGGTAAGCATTGGAACATAGACAATACACCTAAGACAGATAATGCTGTTCTTGGAGTTAAGATTGTACAAAAGACAATAGATATTATAAAGCATTACCAACAGCTTAATCCAAACCTTATCTACTTTGTAGAGAATCCAAGAGGTAAGCTAAGGAAGCTCCCCGTATCAGACTTCTTTGACAAAATACATACAGTTACGTACTGCCAATACGGTGATACCAGGATGAAGCCAACAGACATATGGACTAATTCAGATAAGTGGTATCCACGGGAGATGTGTAAGAATGGAGATACCTGCCATCAGTCAGCACCAAGAGGCTCACGTACAGGTACACAAGGTATCAAAGGAGACTACAACAGATCTATAATTCCTAAACAATTATGTTTAGATATATTAAAATCTACATTATGAAGACAGTTCACAGTTTAAGCGGAGGTAAAACAAGTTCATACATGGCTGTACATTACCCTGCTGACTACAATTTATTTGCATTAGTAACAATAGATGATATCAAGTGTAAGCCAAAAGATGAATCTATATGTAAGTATGCATCTGACAAGATAGGTAAGGAGTTCATAGCTACAGCCGAAGATGACATAACTCTTATTGCCATGAGAGACTTGGAACAGATAATTGGTAAGGAAATAACTTGGGTTGTTGGAGATTCGTTTGATGCTGTTATAAAAAGAAAAAGTAATTACCTACCCGGTTCATTAACTAGATACTGCACAACAGAAATGAAGGTAAGGCCAATATTCGATTGGTGGTATAAGAACATAGGAGAAAAAGTAAAGATGGGAATAGGTTATAGGTATGATGAAATGGAGAGAGCAGATAGGTTTAAGAGTTCCTTTAAAGGTATTGTAGGTAAAAGAGGAACTAGAAACAAATGGAAAGAGATTGATTGGAGAGATGGATGGTTTCCTCTTATAGATGATAAAATAATACACACTAAAATAGTATCATGGGCACAGTCTTGTGGTATAGTATTCCCGAAAGATTCAAACTGTGTGGGATGTTTCCACAAACCAGTACAGCAATTAAGTAAAAACTACATAGACAACAAGGATAAGATGTCTTGGTTTGTAGAAAAAGAAAAGATTTGTAGCGGAACATGGAAGAAGGGATACACATATGAAAATATAGTTAAAACCCCTATACAAACAGACTTCATGTTTGGCACGGGATCCGGTTGTCAAGCAGGTTTTTGTACAGATTAAAATCAACACTATGAATATATTAATAGCATGCGAAGAAAGTCAAGCAGTTTGTAAAGAGTTCAGAAGATTAGGTCACAGTGCATTCAGCTGTGATATACTACCTGCAACAGGAGGACATCCGGAATGGCACATACAGCGTGATGTTTTTGAGGTTATAGATGAAGGATGGGATATGATGATTGCGTTCCCTCCTTGCACATACCTGTCTGTTAGTGGAGCACAATGGTACTACGATCCGGCAGATAAGCACCTACCCGTAACAGAAAGAAGACCACACCCAAAATATCCTAACAGAGCATTCGATAGGTACTATGCTAGCGAGTTCTTTATGAAGCTATACAACAGTCCTATAGATAGAGTATGCATAGAGAATCCGGTAGGAGTAATGAGTTCACTATTTAGAAAGCCTGACCAAGTGATACAGCCGTGGATGTTTGGAGATAAAGCAACCAAGACAACATGCCTTTGGCTGAAAGGATTACCATTGCTAGTACCAACCAATATGGTAGGCAAGGGAGACAGAACTGTATTTAAAAGCGGTAAGTCACACCCCAAGTGGTACGCAGATGCATTGGCTAAAGCAAAGACACCTGAAGAAAGAAGAAACCTAAGAAGCAAGACATTCCCCGGCATAGCATCAGCTATGGCAGAACAATGGACAAATATTCTTTAAAATATATTTTGTTATTCCGCAGAATGTTTATATCTTGCGTATAAATAATTAAACCCCTACATCTCATAAACCTTGTACCCATGCACCTGGGTTGGGATAGACATAGTCGGCCTGCTCATCCGGATGAAAGGGGGTACTGTTATAAACGGATAAGGTCGACAGGTGGGAAGCTACTGCCAGAGTGTAGCAAACTTTTTGTTCTAAAATCAAACAACATGAAGATTATCATCGACTCTTACAACGCAGGCTACGAGGACGCCAAGTGCAACCACATCAATGACGCACTAAACTTTGCTCAAATGTTCCTGTACTCAAAAGGTATAGAGCACTATCCTGTACTAATATCTGACATTAGAGGCATGAGGATTACTAGCCTTGAGTGGCTTGGGCACAAGATTAACAAGTATAAGGTAATAGATGCGTGTATGGTAGAGATAAATTCTAGGAAGACCCATACAAGCACGAGGGATATAATAGATATGGTAATATCGATTATAGAGCAGCAACAAGGTAGTGAAGAGAATCCCTTATAGCGACACAGAATGCATTGTTTTATCCCTTTAATTACACATTAAACCATAGTCATATGTACATTTACGCAGCAGTAGTTATTTTTCTTATCTCATGGATACTATATGAGGTATACAACTCACCAACAGAATCTGATGAAGATTATTATTAACAATCAAACAAGACACCATGGAAGATTACAAACACAAGCTAAAGCTAATGGTCGCTGAAGTCTTTGAGGTTGACCAAGAGTTCTGCCTACGTGGTAGAGAAAGAAGAAGAGCAGAAATGTATGCAAAGAAAGCATTCGTATCCCTACTTAAAAAGTATATGCTTCATACATTTATGGATGTTGCAAAGTATGTTGGATGTACGGAGCATAGCAGTACACTATACCATATTAATGATGCTGACTTTATGTTAAAGTATGATGACAACTTTACATTCAAGTACAGGATAGTAGAAAAAGAACTGTTAAAAATGATGGAACAATGACAATAGGACAACAGCAATCAATTCATCTTATATACGTAAACATAGCAAACGCCTTGATATATGCAGAGGATTTGTGTATAGACAACACATTCTCTTCCAATGCCAAGAGCGGTGTTAGAACGATACGTGATAGACTTAGATGGCTGAAGCAAGCTATAGAAATAAAGACACAAAGAGAAACCCTTCAGGCTATTGATACACTAAGGTATGATGAGATACTGCGTGTTGTCTCACTGATACCAACATCAATGCAGGATGATTTAGAGAAAGTAATCGTTGACTATGTCAACTCTAGAATGGACGAAATTTCACCAAAACCCCAATAATATGTTTACAAGAAGATTTATCAAATTGCCTATTAAAGTTTATGATTCAGAGCACAAAGAAATCACCGGAGAAGAGCTGTGTAAAGATGTATACACAATGGTTAATCCATTTACCATATCAAGGTATAGACCCTCTGATGAAAACAATGGCGTGTGTACTCACATTACATTTAAAGATGGAGACTGTATGCTTGCATATATATCCATAAGAGAATTTGAAAATATGGTAAACCAGCATAGTGACATAACAAACAATATCCCATGATAATAGAGATTAAGGATATAGTAAAAGTTATACTTTTCGCTATCTCCGTTAACCTGATAATGTACGCACAATTAGCTATATACTTAAAATACAAAAGAAATGAAGCAACTATCCGAACAGCAATTATTATTAATCAAGAAGCCATTACCGAAAGAGGCCGTGACACCGCATCCTACAAGGAGCAACCTATCAACGATTAAGGCTATATATGTAACAGAGAGACTGAATGATGTATTTGGTGTGGGTTCGTGGAAGATTAAGACAGAGTTAATCACACCGATTATGGAAAAGACAAAAATTACAAATGCAGGTAAAGAGAGGACTGAATATACTGCTGTACTTAAAACAGCTTTCACTATACCCGACTATGGTATATACTACGAATGCATAGCTTCATCAGTAAACGATGATCCAGGTGATGCATGTAAGGGAGCTACAACAGATGCTATTACCAAGATATGTTCTTACATAGGTATAGGTATTGATGTATTTAAAGGTCAACACGACAACGCACTTCAGATGTACGAGAATACGATAGTAGCATCATTTATTTCAAACATTGATAAGTTTACCGATAAGGAATCCCTTACCGATTACGCTAAAGGCTTAGATGATAACATCAAGCTTAACCCTGTATTCAGAACGGCAGTATCTAATAAAATAAAACAATTACAATGAGGATAGATTTAGACTTCCTGAAAGAAAGACCATTGTCATACTCCTCTATAAAAGAGTTTTCTAAGTCACCAAAGCACTATATGTACTATGTACACAATAGGTCAGCTCCAAGTAAAGCAATGGACCTTGGCACACTGATACATACCCTGCTCATGTATCCACAAAAGACAGCAGAAATGTTTGCTATTTACCCTGATCTTGATAAGAGAACAAAGGTTGGTAAGGAACTGTGGGAAGACTTCGTAAGCAAGAATGAAGGTAAAACGCTCATCAGCGAAGATGATATGACTGAAGCTGTTGGGATAACAGATAGTATCCTGTCAAACTGGAAGGTAAGAAATACCATCATGGAGTGCAATAGCTTTGAGCAAGAGTTCAAGATGGATGTAGCAGGTCTACCCTTCAGAGGATTTGTTGATGGGGTTAAGGATAAAGAGTATGTTCTTGAGATTAAGACAATTAATGATGCGTCACCTGCTAATGTTACTAGGGAGTTCTACAACCGAAAGTATCATATACAGGCAGGTATTTATAACCTGGCACACAACCTACCTGTTAAGTACTTGATTGTTGAGACCAAAGCTCCGTACAACTATATGCTAGTTGATGTAGCAGATCAATACCTAAAGAAGGGGCAAGAAGAGCTGTATGAGTTGGCTGATAAGTTTATTACGTGTATAGACTTAGATGCATTCAATGCAGGGTATGGGTTTATGGAAGAAAGTGAGTTCATATTAGATTTACCTTCTTGGGTAAAATAGTTTTGTAATTGTAAAATATCTTGTATCTTCGCAATGTACATATGTGAGGGGTTGCATATAGGGAGCAGTTTAAATGTTTTCTGCTCCCACTTTTTGAATATGAGTAGATACGATTACATAAAGATAAGCGACAATCTCCTTCCGGTTAACGGATTTCAGAGACACGACTTATCAGGTCTTGAGTTTCAGACAAAAGACTTAGATAGGGAGTTCTTAGACTATGTAATAGATGGAGAAGGTAACCTTTCTTATATGGACTACGAGTACGAGCTTGTTGAGACAGTTGGTAACTTCTTTAGGTTTAGTATGAATAGGGTTAATAAGGGTGTTATAAACAGTGACTACACAGGACTCGTTAAGTTCTACGGAAAACCATACGAGATATTTTATATATTCAAAGCTAAGTTTACTAATGGTAAACTTGATACCATAGAGAGAGTATTATGAGCAACACGAAATACATAAATAAAGAGAAGCTTCATCAAAAGTTTCCACAGGTAGCTACTATATTAGATAGCATACACGAGAATAATAGCCAAAACAACTACTGGTTCTTCGTGAACTACGTGGGTAAGTACAAGGGTAAGAACGGAAAGCCTAGAACTGTTTCTATGTCAGCTATAATAGATGTACTAGAACAGCACGGGTATGACGTAGACCTTCTTGTTACTCCAAAAGTCCTAATCAACAAACCATAACAGACAACCCCCAGGGCTATCTCGGCCTTGGGGAAATTTACACAATTTTAAACTACACAATATGTCAGAGAAAATCTACTTCAACGGAGTAAATGGAAAGAAAACTATGTACGGAACAAGGATTTCTATTAACGTAGAGAAATTCATTGAGGAACTAAAGAAGTACAAGAACGAGGCAGGATACTGCAACATCAACGTAAATGACAGAAAGTCTCCGGACAAGTATGGTAACAACGTGTATGTGACACTTGATACCTGGAAGCCTGACGCTTCTAAAAAAACTACACCTTCTACTCCTGCATCATTTCAAGTAGACAGGGTAGAAGACGATCTTCCATTCTAAGGTTAGACGCACGACGCACATATAAACTAGCCCCGTTCAGTAAAATGTTCGGGGCAATTTTAACCCCACAACATGCATACAGTAACTATATTTGAGAATATAGTATCTATTGACAGCCCTAAGATTGTTAAGATAGAAGCTGTTATTGATGCTATTAGAAACGGAAGATACAGGTCAAAGGTAGAAGCTATACGCTTGTGCGAGAATGAAGATACCAAGCGTTTTTTAAAAGCTAGTCTTCCTTGCGTACTATTTACAGGAGAGTTTAACAAGCCAATTACAAAGATTAACGCATCCGGAAAGGAATACGTTTCCTATAGGGATGATAAGAGCATTACGAAGCACAGCGGATTAGTTCCAATTGATATTGATAATGTAGAAGACCTTGATTACGCTGTTAACGAACTAATCAATGATGATATTGTCTATGCACTGTGGAGGTCTTCATCAGGCAAAGGACTACATGGATTAGTTAAGATAGGAGATGGTAACAAGCACACTGAACACTATAGGGCTCTGATAAAGAGAATCAAAGGCCTTGACACTACAGCTCAAAATGTATCAAGGGTTTTGTACGTATCTTATGACCCCAACATATACGTAAACACATCGTCGTCAGTATTCTATGACATTGATGTTGAGGAAGAAAAGCAACCCTCAAGATTGATGTACGGAGATGGACATACTGACTATAAGAAGGTTGACATAGCATCTAGGATGATTAGGTCTGCTCCTGATGGAGAAAAGCATAATGCCCTCCTTAGAGCCGCTAATCTTCTTGGAGGATATGTGGCAACAAAGAATATAGAGTATGACATAGCTTTTAATATCCTGTCTCACGAGATTAGGAAACGACACATTGATGATCCTAAGCTTGCCGACAAGACCATTGAGGATGGACTTAGGCATGGTATGGCACGACCAATATCACAGGTTGAACAAGAGTTTAAGGAAGCTGTTAGAGAACTCGGTGCTATAGAAGAAGAGTTGTCCTTTCTTACATCTAACACGAGTGATGATGACTTTATCTATAAGTTTAGGAAGGGCCTAATCCCAATGGGTATGCCTCTTGGATACCATGACCTCGACAAACACTTCCTGCTGAAAGAAGGTGAGTTCTATGCATCGTTAGCACACAGTCATATTGGTAAGACTACGATAAACCTTTGGCTACTATTCTTGTCTGCTATCAAGTACGATTGGAATTGGATGGTATATACCGGAGAGAATAGGGCAGCCTCTGTTAAGATGAAGATTATGGAGTTCTTTGTTGGTAAAAAAATAATACACATGGATGACAGAGAACATGCTGTATCGCTTAAATTTGTAGATGAGCATTTCTTTATGCTGTCAACTGATAATCTTTATACTTATAGGGATATAATGGACCACTCTAAAGTTATGATGGGATATAAATCTCTGAAAGGACTATTTATCGATCCATACAATTCATTGAAGCTTGAACTAACAGCTTCCAAGAATAAGTATATCTATGACTACGAAGCGTATGGGGATATGTTAAATTATACTAAAAGGTACAACACAACACTATTCTTATCCGTTCACACTACCACAGCTTCACAAAGGGAAAGGGACAGTACTGGTAGTCAAAAGATGCCACACGCATCCGATACTGAAGGTGGCGCTGCTCTGTATAATAAGTCAGATAACTTTCTTACCCTGCACCGGAAGATTAAAGACCCTAACGAATGGATGTTTACTGAAGTATCAGTAGACAAGGTTAGGAACAGAGAGACAGGAGGTAAGCCTACACCTTACGGGGGTAGTGTTAGATTAAAGATGGTAAACGGGATTGAGTTTGTAGATGATTACAATAACCTTCCTTTTAATAGAGAACAATTATTAACTAAATACAAGATACTATAGTATGTCATACGAGTTTATTACAGAGTCAAGGGTAGGGATTGTTGCATATGATATATCCATAAAGAACTTAGAAGAAAGAAAAGAGAAGGCTATTGTATATCCTAGTATCAAGAACGCACAGCAAAAGCTTGGTTTAAACTTCGGAGTAATCAAGCACGCTGCTGGGAACAGAGGAAGAGTATATAGTCCTAACTATGAAAAAGAATTAGCAATTAGATACGCAAAAACAATATAACATGAAACAAGTATTTACAGACCACAGTCTTCAATTGGCATTTGAAAGGACAGTAGAGCAGTATGAGATATTTAGAAAGATAGTCACACAGAAAGTAGACTGTTCAGATGCTCCTAGTATCGTAAGGCATATGTCAGACCTTACATCCGTTATGGTAATTGGAGTAACATGCAAGGCTCAGTTCCAGTTTCTTACCGAAAAACTATCATTCCAAAAGATGATGAATCTCAACAATGATGATATGGGGGCAACTGAGAAGAAGATTGTTATTGCATATGAGATAGGTGATTGTTCCTTCTATAATAATATCTGCGAAATGGTGATAAAAGAAAGTCACTACAAGATGGAATTATTGAGATCTTCCCTATCGTTTGCTAAACAAGAAATGAACATGCTGTAGATATGAAGCAAATAAAAAAAGTAGAGAAGTACGGGCTCAAGTTTGATTCTAAGCTTGAGTTGTTCTTCTACGATATGTTAAAAAAGAATGGTATAGACTTTGAATTTCAGGTTCCTTATCAGCTTTGTCCATCTTTTAGATATGATGGTAAGGCAGTTCGCCCTATGACACTTACCGTAGACTTTGACCTTACTTCTAGCGGAAGAAATGTAGTGGTAGATACAAAGGGTTTCCAAAGGAATGATAACATCCTAAAGTGGAAATGGTTCAGATATGTGATGTATACGGAGTGGCGGAAGGAACCTAAACTATTTTTCCCCAAAAGCCAAAAAGAATGTTTAGAAGTTGTTGAAATTATAAAGTCTTTGTAATTTAGCAATAACCAAACATATGTTATGCCTGAACCTATAGACACAATACGTATGAGACTAAAGCCTGATGAGGCTCAATTAGTGTACGAGTACAGAGGAAGTAAGGTTAATCACACCGCACTAAACAAAGAGTGTGAAGAGCAGGGGATACCAGCTGAAAATGTGAACTACTATTGGTTCAAGAGTGAGAAGTTTAGCATTAATGTCAAGGGTAGTAGCCTTAGCGTTCAAGAGATGATGGATGAGTTTCTTAAATCAATAAAAGAATACTCTCCAATATATCCATCTATAGATTACAAAAAATCATTTGATGGACATTTGTTTGTTGTAGACCCGGCTGACATACATATCGGGAAGCTTTCAAGTATGATTGAATCAGGTGATGAATACAACCACGACATAGCTGTTAAAAGAGTTAAAGAAGGAGTTATAGGATTGATTTCTAAGTGTAACTTCAAAATAGATAAGATTCTATTTATTGTTGGAAACGATATTCTTCATGTTGATAATGCTAAAAACAGCACAACAGCAGGTACGCATCAAGATACAAGCGCTATGTGGTTTGATAACTTTAAGACAGCTCAAAGGCTTCTTACAGATTGCATAGAGATACTAATTCAGATTGCTCCTGTACATGTACAGTATGATCCGTCTAACCATGATTATACAAATGGATTTTTCTTGGCACAGACAATAGAAGCTTGGTTCAGAAACTGTAAATCAGTGACGTTTAACGTCAGTATATCTCACAGAAAGTATTTTGTATACGGTGCAAATATTATAGGTACAACTCACGGTGATGGAGCTAAAGAAGCTGACTTGCCATTATTGATGGCGCATGAGGCTAGTGAATCTTGGGGGGATTGCAAGCATAGGTATTTTTATATACACCATATACACCATAAGAAAAGTAAAGATTACATGAGTGTAAATGTTGAGGCACTTAGGTCTCCATCCGGAACAGATTCTTGGCATCACAGAAATGGCTATCAACATTCCCCAAAGGCTGTAGAAGGATTCGTTCATCATCCAGTTCATGGACAAGTTGCAAGGCTCACTCATATATTTTAATTAAAAAATATTTTCTTTAGTTTAAATGGGTCTAGCATATCTATGCCTAGCTCACCTTCTTCATGTATTATTTCATCCAAGTTTATGTCCTCTATCATATCAAGGAGATACATTGGGTCTTTGGTGGAACATAAGAAGATAGCGTTGAAGTATTTTTCTTCTTCGTCATCAGGCATTTTTACTACCATTATCATATAACGAATGTATGACTATTTTTTTGTAGACTTACCGTTCTGTCCATTGCGTCCCCTGTTTGAGGAGCTTGATTCAATAACCATCTTTCCATCTTTAGTATGGCTTCTGTCCTTACCCATCTTAGTCATCTTACCATAGGTTCCGGCTTGTCTATTTGCCTTATTTAATTCTACCCTATTGTCTTTAGCTTCTTTAGATTCATTGTACTTTTTATCATACGCCCTCTTCCTCTGAATAGAAGATGGGCTCCAATTCAATTTATCGTAACTAGGATGCTTACCAGCGTTCTTATTGGCTGCCATTTCTTTTTTCTTTTATCCTCTTCTCTGTCCACGAGTAAATCTGTATGAATAGCCACACAAGAGAAAATATACTAACCACAAAGTTAACGAAAGGGTTAATGTTCACAATGTTCAAGAATGCCATCCAGCTTACTATTGTTGATGGGACTCCTAGAAACGTAATGTCATTGTGTGCGTTCATTCCTGATCATATATATATTGCAAATATAAGTATACTACGTGCAAATATTTAACAGCGTTTGCAAAGTAACAGAAGGCACAGATATACTAGACGGCTGACTTGTCATGACAATGAATCGTTAAAAAGCTTGAACTTAGATATTCTGTCAGTCAATCCATGAGTTCCACCATTTACACGCTTTGTTACAGCTGTTACAACTTCATCCGTTGCTCCCTTATCACAGATTGTCCAAAGATTGTTCTTATCAAAGAACCATGACGCACTCACGAGTGGGTACTTATCTGAAACTAAGTCTGGATTAGCTATGCAATCCTCTCCAATAAAATTAGAGAACGCCTTGTAGTTATCCTTCCCGGTCAGCTGGATGTAACCCCTTCCCCTAAACTTGAACCCATCTCCGGACGCTTCGTCCCTATTCCCCATCCTTGACGCATACACCCTGTTCGCAATCTTCTCCGGATTCCTGGCATACTTATCGGCCGTAGCCTTGTCCTTAAAGTACTTAGGAAACACCTTCAGCAGGCTGTCAGATGAATAGTTTAGGTTTTCCTTCAGGAACTTAAAGTTACCAGACTCGTGTGCAGCCTGTGCAAGGAAGTGTGAAAGCCTCAGAGGGTTTGTTATGTTAAACTTCTCTACGATTGATGTCACCTCAGCCATTACGGGTAAAGGAACTTTTGTAGATAGTTTAGACGTACTAATCATCTTTTCCCTTTTTAATAGTTTGCCAAGCTGAAATACCAAGAGACAGCGCAGCAAATGCAGCCGTTGCCTCAACCAATATGTCAGATGGTTTAATCTCTCCATGAGAGAAACTGTTAGCGATTAATGTAACACATAGAGATGTTGCGGCCATTCCCCCAAAAAATCTCTTGCTGCTAATCTTACCGTCCTCGGAGAATAAACTCCAAATAAAGTTCTTTATCATATTAGAATATTTTTACATATATAAACCCACCATAAGCAGGCAGGCCGTTACTTACGCCCAAAGATACGCCATAAATCCTTTCTTGTTTTGTCTTGAACATCAACCCTACGCTTGGGGTTATAGCCGTTCCATACGACGCTCCTGCGCCAAAGTAGACCTGATTCTTGGCAGGCTCCTTGACTACAGTAGTCTTGGTCTCCTTTGGTATCAGCAAGTCTGTTGACCACTTCCTCCCAAATACCTTATTAAACTGTACAGAATCTTGTACATATATTGACCCGTAGTTTAGTTTAAATGTGTCAGAATGTACGTTCTTTGCATAGTATAGCTTAACCAGGCTGTCTAGCTTCACAGAGTCTAACACAGGAATTGTAACGTAAATAGTAGTGTCATGAACAACCGTATCAGTCTCGCCCTTCTCTGTATACTTTACATACTGTGTGTCTGTTATCTCTTTGATAACATCATACTTCTTCCCATCTACCACGACTTTTTTAGGTCCGACGGGGACGACTGGACTCCCACACTCAGCGCGGTATAGCAGTATAACTAACAGTAAAATTATAGATCCGTAGACAACATTTTTCATGCCTCAAAGGTACGAAATGTGTTAAATATCCGTCACTAAGTCGGTTTTTGACCGATAATGCGGACATTTTTAAACAAAAAAAGGGGAAGCCAAGACTGACCTCCCCGAATCAACACGCATGAAAAGTATTTACAGACTCACACCTGGAGCTTCTTCAATTTCCTCAAAGTCATCAGACTGTTCCACTTTTGGGAACTCAAGTCCTTCTACCCATCCCTCAAGGAATACGTAGTTCTCAATGCCGTCCTTAGAGAACGTGAACTGATAGAACTCAAAGCTATCCTGTAGGAGTGCCTTAATGTCCTTGTTCAGCTTCTTAGTCCCTTCCTTGGAGTACTTGTAGCCACCCTTCTCGTCAGAGATAAGGCATCCCTTATCGTCTGTGTGGGCGTTGTCAAGGCGGATATCTTCAAGCCTTTCATTGTACGTCTCAAGGACGCCCTTTAGCTTTAATCCTACCTTTTCTAGCTTCTTCATTCCTTTTGTGTTTGCCTCTGCAAACTCCTTGTTTGATCCAAGTGCGTTCATTGTGGTAACTAAGCCCAACAACTCGGCATAGGTTTTTGTAATTTTTGCCATGATTTTTTGATTGTTTATGTACAAATATAAGTCACTTACATGAGTATATAACAAATTTCATGCCAAAAAAATCACTTATCCTTCAATTGACTGTGCCCATGGGAGCGGCAGTGTCACCTCTACAGGGTTGATCTGCAGGTTAATGTTAGCTTCCAAGCTTGCTTGCATAGCTTCTACGGGAAGAACTTCTTCCAACCATCCAATCACTTCAGCCTCAGTTACATCTGCGTAAGGGATGAAGTTTTGTGGGTTTGGTTGTGCTACGCCTGTCGCTCCATACGTCTCAGCAAACCAAGTCTTGTCTCCGTCCACTTGAGTGGCATTGTAGCGCCAATGGATTACATTAATAACATTTGAGAGTCCTTCTGATTCTACAGCGCAATTAAGCTGTGAGATTACCCATGAAAATTGTGTTGCCATTTTATTTGTTTTATACTATTTTAATGTTAAGTTTATCAGCACTCCAGTTGTAAATCCAAGCATTAATAGCCATTGCAGGTTGGTCACCCCAAGCGATGTAATCCGCACCATTAATGGTTAGATTGCCTTGAGCAACTTGTTCGCCTTGTGAATCAACACCTTCAGCATCTACAACCTTTGTAAACAATGCCCAATAATTGGCTGCACTGCTTTCGTAGTTGTCATTAATGCCTGTAACTTGCAGATATTCTGCTGATTTGCTTTCGCCATTTAGCCATACTGTAACGGGTTCGATTTTCTTTGCCATTGTATTTGTTTTTATTTGTTATACTATATTTAAGACTCCCCCATTGTTCCAGATGTCTCCAGAGGATAGCCCAGTTGCTGAAGTAGGGAGATTTTTTACGTTTAAGGGTGACACCCCAACAGTATTCGTGCTTCCAATAACAACCTTACCCTTAAAGTAGTTGTTATCTGACGCACCGTCTTGGTATATTGCCCACCTGTTTGTAGCAGTAAGCGATGCGCTATACTCAGTGCTGTCATTTAAGACTAATCCATAGTAGTTATCTATTGTAGGGTTGTTTGCTCCTTGGTAGTATGGAGCAAGTATCTGAATACCTGCAACGTGTGACACCGAGCATGTGGCCTGTGCGCTGTCAAAAGAGAACTGTAGGATTTGATTAGCGTATGTTCTAATACCACTTGCCTGCGTCATTGTAATTGCAGTGCCAGAGTTTACGAATGTAATCGAGCTGCTGTTGGACTGAGAGGCTTGTACTACGCTGTTTGGTATTGTAGCGTTAGCGCTGAACTGATTTCTGTAGTATGACTGAAACGCACCGTAGAACATTCCAGAGGTATAGCTTGGAGAAGAACCTGTGGTTACGTCAGCAAATGACGAAAGTCCACTAACATAGCTACCTGCTGCATGAGTGTATGCGTTAGTAATCTGCGAGTTACCAGATACAGAAAGCTTCTGTCCGGGCGATGTAGTACCTATACCAACCAACCCCCCCGAAGTGATGCGGAGGCGTTCGGAACTATTTACAGTAACCGCAAAATGACTTGAACCTGCGTTCATTGAAATTGATGAACCCGAATAAGCAGTAAATGCATCACTATACATTCCACTCGCTGAACGTGAATATATCGTACCATTAACATCTAATGTAGCAGCAGGTGATGTAGTACCTATACCAACATTACCGCCAAATCCTGCTATTACAAGATTTTTCCATGCGGTTGCCCTATGAATGGCATGAATAAATCCATAATCACCTGTATTGTCATATCCAATACCTACAAATTTATCGGAATTGGAGGGATTCGCTACTGCAAGTCTTGGTTCTACACCGCCATCACCTCCGCTGTTTGTGTTGCCTACACCTACGTTACCACCATCCTTTTGCAACACAAGACTTGTTACTGTTGTTCCATCATTTATGGATTGGATAGCAGCGTAATCAGAAGTGCCAAAATATCCTAACTTTAATCTCTTACCTGTTGTACTACCAGCATTTGGTCCAATGAATACACCCCAATTATCTCCTGATGATGTAACCGATAACGGTACTTGGGGAGAAGTATTGCCTATGCCCAACATCCCACTCGCATCAAGCGTCATTGCTTGGGTGAAGGTTATAGCGTTACCTGCGGTTCCTGATGGGGCGGTATGCCAAGAATGAACTCCGTTATTAGGGTTTAAATCATATTTAAGAGCAAAAGCAGATGCTACATATTTATAAGCATTTGCAGCATATTCAAATATGTTAGTACCTAAATTTGTAGCACCATTACTTTGTTGACTTAATGATACAATAGGTGAATCAACTCCAATTTGCAAACCCTTAGAAGTTGAAATCCACGCACTTGGTGTAATTCCAAGACCCATATTTCCAGTAGAAGTGATGCGGAGGCGTTCGGATCCATTAACCCAAAAACGCATAAAATCAGCACTATTATCATAAGTAATTCTACCTATAACCTTGCTGTCAGTATCTCCGAATAATATATTTGCTTCATTATTTGTATCCCCAACAATTGATATTCCACCGCCAATTAGGGTTCTTACTTCTAATGCATAAGCAGGCGATGTAGTACCTATACCCAACCCTGTGGAGGTTAGG
>Ga0209444_10000954_pt1 | contig 15926 bp, 18 predicted proteins | sample LauGreFaBDMM15DN_2_FD_188215 | JGI IMG/M metagenome (GOLD analysis project Ga0209444, IMG submission 188215) | Freshwater lake microbial communities from Lake Michigan, USA - Fa13.BD.MM15.DN (SPAdes) (version 2) | ecosystem: Environmental > Aquatic > Freshwater > Lake | place: Lake Michigan...
GAACAAAATAAAACTTGATCAAAATGAAAAAAGTAATCTTTAGTAGCTTCTTATGTTTGTCCATGTTTGTGCAGGGACAAGTACAAACGCCAAAAGCGAGTCCGGTAGGAAAAGTTGAGCAACGCGTTGGATTAACAGACATTAGCATTTCCTATTCACGTCCAGCAGTAAACGGTAGAAAGATCTTCGGTGATTTATTGCCATTTGGGGAACTTTGGAGACTAGGAGCGAATGAAAATACCAAAATCACCACATCAGACATTCTGATTTTTGGCCCAGATACACTTAGCGCTGGAACATATGCCATTTTTGCTAAACCAGGAAAAGACACTTGGGAAATACTATTTTATACAGAAAGCACCAATTGGGGTTTGCCAGAAAAATGGGACGAAGGCAAGGTTGCACTGCGTTATCAATCTGAGGTAGAGAAAACAGTAAATAGCCAGGAAAACTTGAATATTTCCATTGAAAACATGGAATTCAATAGCGGGAATATGATCATTACTTGGGATAAGACCAAAGTAAGTATTCCATTCACCTTAAACACAAAAGAAAAAGTACTCGCTAGTATTGAAAAAACACTTTCATCAAGTACCGTAACTGCGAATGACTACCATTCGGCAGCGAGCTATTACTTTACCGAAAAAATAGACCTAAAAAAAGCACTTTCTTGGTCTGAAAAAGCCGTAGAATTAAAAGGCGTAAGTGCCTACTGGATGACCAGATTAAAATCGCAATTACAAGCCTTAACTGGTGATTTCAAAGGAGCAATAGAGACAGCCAAAATATCTATGGAAGCTGCAGAAAAAGATGGTGATCAGAACTATGTTAAAATGAATCAACAAGCCATCGAAGAGTGGAGTAAAAATAAATAGCATTGTTCCAAAAATACCGCTACCACATTTGGCTACACCTCATCATTTTAATGTGGGGATTTACCGGGATTCTTGGGAAATTGATTCACCTTGATGCCATTATCATTGTATGGTATCGCGTCGTCATTGCTGCAGCATTTTTAGCTCTTTATTTCTTATGGAAAGGCAAGTCCTTTTCTTTTCCTAGGCAGCATGCTTGGAAAATTATTTTAGTTGGAATAATCGTGGCCGGACATTGGATGAGTTTTTACTACAGTATTCAACTATCCACTGCCTCGCTTGGGATTTTGTGTCTATCCACCACCACCCTACATGTGACTTGGCTTGAGCCCATTGTCATGAAGCGGAAATTTTCATGGGTAGAATTTCTCTTTGGCTTATGTGTGATTTTTGGGATTTACTTCGTTGCCAGTGATTTCAGTGCGCAAGAAAGAACGGCGCTTTATTTCGGTCTTTTTTCCGCTTTAATGGCGGCTTTATTTTCTGTTTTCAATGGACGTATTGCGCAGGATGTGGAATCAGCACACATCACTTTGTATGAATTAATTACTGGGGTTCTATTCATAAGTATCGTTCTTTGGTCAACAGGTAAATTCACCTATCCAATGCTCAAGATGTCGCTTTCAGATGGACTTTGGTTATTATTTCTAGGCATTGTGTGTACTTCATTCGCCTTCTTAAAGACCATCGAAATCGTCAAAAAGCTTGGTGCATTTACCGTTTCCTTGAGTATCAATTTGGAACCTATTTACACCATCATTCTTGCGATATTTATTTTAAAAGAACATGAATTATTAAACCTAAACTTTTACATAGGTTCAATTGTCATCATATTGGTTGTCATTGCAAATGGCATCTATAAACAACAGCAAACAAAACGAATTCAAGAAATAAATTGACTATGGAATATACAACTTTAGGTAAATCAGGACTTCAAATCAGTCGATTATCCCTAGGCTCATGGCTGACATTTGGTAAACAAATTGGTGACGATGTTGCGGAACGACTCATGGACATCGCCTATGAAAATGGCATTAACTTCTTTGACAACGCCGAAATTTATGCGCATGGAAAAAGTGAGGAAGTGATGGGTGCTATTCTCAAAAAGAAAAACTGGACGCGCGACAGTTACATTGTGAGTAGCAAAGTATATTTTGGCGCAGGCGGACAATTACCAACGCAAAAAGGACTGAGTCGTAAACACATTATCGAGGCATGCGAACAAGCATTAAAACGATTCCAATTGGATTATTTGGATTTGTTTTTGTGTCACCGTCCAGATAAGCAAACGCCTATCGAAGAAACCGTTTGGTCCATGCACCAACTAATCATGCAAGGAAAAATATTGTATTGGGGAACATCCGAATGGAGCGCACAAGAAATCATGGAAGCACACATGTTTGCCAAACAAAATCACTTGATTGGTCCAATTGTGGAACAACCAGAATACAATATGTTTACACGTCAAAAAGTGGAAGTAGAATTTTCCCAAGTGTACAAAACAGTTGGCCTTGGCACAACGATATGGTCTCCATTGGCAAGTGGGATTTTAAGTGGTAAATACAATTTAAATTTTCCTTCGGATACACGATTGGGAATGGAAGGAATGGATTGGTTGAAAGAAAAAAACCTGACTCCTGATCGCATTTCAGTAGTCAAACAATTAAGTGATTTAGCCGCTTCCCTTGACATGTCTCTTCCAGTGATGAGTTTGGCTTGGTGTTTGAAAAATCCAAATGTAAGTACCGTTATACTCGGTGCCAGCAAAGAATACCAATTGATTGAAAATTTAAAATCACTCGACGCTAAAGAAAAATTAACTTCAGAAATGATGGAGCAGATAGAATTGATCTTAAATAATAAACCCATTCATCCCGCTCATTAATAAACAATCTTCAAAATTCGCTGTTACTTCTTTTAATCACTAATTTTGCACTGCATTTATAGAAATATGATCAAAACAGATATTATCATAATAGGAGCAGGTCCAGTAGGACTCTTTACCGTATTTGAAGCTGGACTTCTAAAGTTACATTGTCACTTAATTGACTCTTTGCCAGAGGCAGGAGGACAATGTTCAGAAATTTATCCTAAAAAACCAATTTACGATATCCCAGGTTTTCCCTCCATTTTAGCTGGAGAATTAATTGAAAATCTGATGGAGCAAGCCGCTCCATTCAAACCTGGATTTACCTTGGGAGAGGCTGCTCTTTCCATTGAAAAAACAGATGATGATAAATTCATTGTGACGACAATCAAAGGCACAAAACACCTTGCGCCAATTGTGGTGATTGCCGGTGGACTTGGTGTTTTTGAGCCAAGAAAACCACCTATTGAAGCGCTTCCGAAATTCGAAGATAAAGGTGTGGAGTACATCATAAAGGACCCAAGTATCTACCAAGATAAGGTGTGTGTCATTGCCGGAGGTGGTGATTCTGCTTTGGACTGGTCCATTTACTTAACAGAGCGAAAAATCGCCAAAAAAGTGCATTTGGTTCACCGAAGTAGTTCTTTCCGTGGACATTTAGATTCCGTGCAGAAAGTCATTGACATGGCCGAATCCGGTCAAATTAATCTAATTACCGAAGCGGAAGTTACTGGATTGTCTGGAACAGATCAATTAGAGACAGTGCATGTAACGCATCAAAAAAACGGTGAAATCATCATTGAAGCAGATCATTTCATTCCTCTTTTTGGTTTAAAACCAAGTTTAGGTCCAATTGCTGACTGGGGATTAGAGATTGAGAAAAGCGCCATTAAAGTAAATACCTTGGATTATTCGACGAATATTCCAGGTATTTATGCTGTTGGAGACGTGAATACGTATGAAAATAAATTGAAATTGATTCTTTGCGGATTCCATGAAGGAACCTTAGCTGTTCAGTCGGCATTTGCTCGAATTTATCCAGAGAAAAAGAACGTTTTGAAATACACCACAGTAAATGGTGTACAAGGGTTTTAATTGACTTTTGATTTCCCGTTGAAAAAAGTAACTTTGTTCAGATGAATCGCTGGACCGTTAACTCTGTAGTCATACTTGGACTTGTTTCCATTTTTAGTATCCTCTTGGTACAATTCGTTTGGATGCGTAGTACGGTTGAAATGCAGGCGAAAAACATTGCTATCCAAGAAAAGGAAGATAGCTTAAACCTGCGCGAGTTTTCCCAAGAAGCACATAGTGCGTTGCGCGAAGTATTGGAACAAATTTCCCCAAATCACCCGGATCACACCGATTTGTATGGCGCCATTAAACAAATCAAAAGCAATCATTTTACCGTAGACTTTACCGAAGAATTACAGCCTTTTTACCTCGAAACACTTTTAAAAAAGGAACTTTATCATCAAAATATTCATCAAGACTTTGTTTATGGGATTTATGATTGTTTTACCGATTCCATCGTCCTCGGAAACCTCATAAAATTTACCAAAGATTCCATGTACGCGGATACAAAAAAAGGCCTGCCGGGACTCACGCCTGAGTCATTAAACCTGACCAAAGATGGTCACTATTTTACGGTTTATTTTCCAAACGTAAAACCAAAACCAATCGATGCTGCCTCGTTTGTCTCGCCATGGGTATATTTGATTATCATCATTCTTTTTGTGATTGTTTTCTTTGCGTTTAGCCTTGGAATAATCATCCGACAAAAAAGATTATCGGAGGTGAAGACCGACTTTATTAATAACATGACGCACGAATTAAAGACGCCTATTTCAACGATAAGTCTTTCCAGTGAAATGTTGATGCGTATGGATTTAAATGACGAAAATCAAGAAAAGATACGCAAATATGCAAGCATCATTTTCAAAGAAAACAAACGACTTGAAAATCAAGTTGAGCGTGTTTTAAACGTCGCAAAACTGGATAAAGAACAGGTCATTCTAGACAAAGAACCTTTCAATGTGCACGAATTATTAAATGAAGTGAAAGAGAATTTCGAGTTTAATCAAACCGAAATAGGCGGTGTCATCTCGCTGGATTGCAGTGCGGATGTCTTTCAGATTCAAGCAGACCCTGTTCACTTAACAAATGTAGTTTACAATTTATTAGACAATGCCATTAAATATTGCGAAGGCAAAGCGATGATTGACATCCATACACGAAATGAACGCAATGGACTTTTAATTGAAGTCAGCGATAATGGTATAGGAATCAAAAAAGAGAATTTCAAATTAATTTTTGATAAATTCTATCGCGTGCCTACAGGAAATGTACATGATGTCAAAGGTTTTGGCTTAGGACTTTTCTATGTGCAGTTAATCATTGAAGCACATCACGGTAAGATTGATGTGAAAAGCGTCTTAGGCAAGGGCACAACTTTTTCAGTTTGGATCCCTTTTTCTTGATTTTTTCACGCGCACTAAATAGGTGTCTGGCTGTGGAAAAACCCCTTTTCTGACGATAGTCTTATTGGGTAGGTTCAAAATAAATCGCTCCTCAATCTCTGTGTTTTTACGTTCCATTACCAGGATTATTTCATCTGAACTTATTGATTTTGTTGCTGAATAGCTTCCGTAGTATTGGCTCGTTCCGATGGTAAGATACACACTGTCTTTTTTGAGATTTAATTCAATTTTTGACGGTAATACTTCCACTATTTCTTGTCCGAGTAGCGCACTGTATTGAGGTGTTTCACCTTGATATTCTTTGCAATACTTGCGTTTTAAGCGCAAAGATTGAGCGGAAGAATCCATCACAATGACAAATAAAAAAACGAAGGTGATAATCCATTTCATACACGAAAATAAACATTTCTTGTGGAACATAAGAATTAAACAAAATCGAATGGAATTGATTCGTTCTTACACGTCAAAAGTAAAATTTTGGCTATTTTAGCGCTAATCTTCAAAGCCATGAAACAATACCACAATTTACTACAGCACATTCTTGATCAAGGGGTCAAAAAAGAGGACCGAACTGGTACAGGAACAATTTCGGTATTTGGTTATCAAATGCGCTACAACCTACAAGAAGGATTCCCCTGTGTAACGACCAAAAAACTGCATTTACGCTCTATCATTCACGAGCTATTGTGGTTTTTAAAAGGTGAAACGAATATTCACTACCTGAAAGAAAATAATGTTTCCATTTGGGACGAATGGGCGGATGAAAACGGAAACTTAGGTCCAGTTTACGGATCCCAATGGAGAAGTTGGCCAGCTGCTGACGGAAGACACATCGACCAAATTACGCAAGTCATTGATCAAATAAAAAACAATCCTGATTCCCGAAGAATCATCGTTTCAGCTTGGAATGTAGGTGAGATTGATAAAATGGCCTTACCGCCTTGTCACGCTTTCTTTCAGTTTTATGTCGCTGATGGAAAATTAAGTTGTCAATTGTACCAACGCAGTGCGGATACCTTTTTAGGAGTTCCTTTTAATATCGCATCCTATGCTTTACTCACGATGATGATGGCCCAAGTTTGTGATTTAGAAGCTGGGGATTTTGTACATACACTTGGAGATGCACATTTGTATTCGAATCACATCGAACAAGCGCATTTGCAATTGTCACGAGAATTTCGTCCTTTGCCAACCATGAAAATGAATCCTGAAATACGTAATTTATTCGATTTCAAGTTTGAAGATTTCGAGTTGTGTAATTATGATCCGCATCCACACATTAAAGCAGCAGTCGCAATCTAATGAAGGTCTCACTGATTGTCGCGATGGATGCCCAAAGAGGCATTGGGAAAAACAATGATTTGATGTGGCATTTGCCGAAGGATATGCAGTTTTTCAAGGATACTACACAAGGACAGATTGTGGTGATGGGCCGAAAAAACTACGATAGCATTCCAGAAAAATACCGTCCACTTCCGAATCGCTTGAATGTGATATTAACTCGAAACAAAGGATTCAAAGCCCCAAATTGCTTGGTGTTTCATTCCTTAACGGCTTGTTTTGCGTATTTTAAAGAAGAAACAAATCGTACCGTTTTCATCATTGGAGGAGGGGAGATTTACCGCATGGCATTAGACTCTGCTGAGCTAAATGAGATGTACATCACACACGTTCACCAAACGTACGATGCCGAGACTTATTTTCCGGCTTTTAATGACGAAGAGTGGAATAGTCAGGTTGTTTTCGAGGAAGAAAAGGATGAACGTCACGAGGCAGCTTTTACCGTGAAGAAATACACGAAAAACGCTTAAATCAAACTTAGCTTCATCACAGAAACGAGTGCTGCTGTTTCCGTTCTTAACCTAAAGTCACTTAGGCTCACAGCTTGATATCCATGCTCAAGTGCTAATTTCACTTCATTTTCTGAGAAATCTCCTTCTGGCCCGATGATAAACACCTTCGATTCTGAGATGGTGGCCAAAGGAATTTTTGCAGCTGGATAACAATGTCCAATGTAGCCATTTGGATGTGTTTGCACAAAGGCATGAAAAGCGACTAATTCACAAATTTCCGGTAAATAATAGCGCTTGGATTGCTTCATGGCAGAAATAGCGATTTTTTCTAAGCGATCCAATTTTAGTTGACTGCGTTCATTGTGATCACATTTTAAAAATGTTAGTTTACTTAGGCCTATTTCCGTTGCTTTTTCCATTAACCACTCCATGCGATCCATGTTTTTAGTTGGGGCAAGAGCTAAGTGAATTTCATTCGAAATTCGAGGATGGTATTCCGTTTTGAGAATGCGTAATTTACATTTTTTGGGGTGATCGTCAGCAATTTCAGCAAGGACTGACAGTCCTTTCCCATTGAGCAATTCAACTTGCGAACCCACTTTCAACCTAAGCACTCGAATGCTGTGTTTGGACTCTTCTTCCGAGAGTGTATACTCTTGGGATTTATCGGTGATTTCAGGTGCGTAAAATAGGTGCATTAATGAAGGATTTGGTAGGTCAATTCTTTTAACAATTCTCCATGAGTCATACTTGAATTTCCAACACCTTTCGATTTTAAATCGAAGCGATGCAGCAACTCAATAGCAGCAGCAATTTTCCTTGGGTCATATTGATTCTTGGCTTGCAACAGCTCCCCTGCGATGAATGGATGAACGCCGATGGATTGTGCCACTGCTTCCCTAGATTTATTGGGTAAGAAATGAATGCGCATAATTTGAGAGAAAAACTTGAACAAATTAGAAATGATCATTGGTAAATCTGCTGCTTTCGGATTGTAGTCAAAATATTGAATAATCTTAAATGCTTTTTCCGTGTTTCGGGTCGAAATTGCATTTACAAATTCATAGACATTATAGTCTTTCGAAATGCCAATATTTAACTCAATATGTGTTTCGTCAATGGTCGTGCCTGCTGGAAGTAGGATGGCCAATTTTTCTAACTCTTTGACAATTCGACCTAAGTCAGTTCCAAGAAATTCTGCTAAGAGCATACTCGCTTTGGAATTGATTCCGTATCCAGTCGATTTCACATAATTTAATATCCAATCTGCTAATTGATATTCGCGTACTTTATCGGATTTGAAAATCGTGCCATTTTTGGCAAAGGACTTCAGTATTTTTTTACGCGCATCTAAGGTTTTGTATTTGTGACATATAACAAATATGGTCGTGCCGGATGGATGTTCTGCATATTGCTCTAAACCGTCCATGTTTTTGAAGTCTTGGGCTTCCTTCAAAACAACAAGTCGTCTTTCCGACATCATTGGATAGGCCTTCAGTTCGCTAATCAAGGATAAAAGTTCCGTGTCCTTTCCATAGAGAATGGTTTGATTAAAATCTCTCTCATGTTCTTCCAAAGCATTTTCCATGATTGCCTCCGAAAGCACATCAATAAAATAGGCCTCTTCCCCATGTAGGAAATACATTTTTTCAAACTTTTTGTTTCGAATATCCTTTAACAGCAGTTTATGATCCATTACTGATGTTTTTCCCAAATTTGACATAATTCCACCAACGTATCTACAGCCTTTTGCATGTCTTGAATACACACGTATTCCTGACGAGAATGGATGGCCATTTCACCAGTGAAGATATTTGGACAAGGGAGTCCCATAAAAGACAGCCTTGACCCATCCGTTCCGCCGCGTATTATAGCGCGATTTGGTTCAATCCCTACTTTGCGCATTGCTTCAACTGCATAATCGGTTACAAACGGAAGTTCTTTCAAAATTTCATTCATATTCCGATACTGTTCTGTTACCTGAAAGTCGAAGTGAGACCCTGGATTTGAGGAAATAACTTCTTCGGTCATTTCCATTAATCGCTGTTCGTATATCGCTAACATGGAAGTATCGTGATCACGGATAATGAATTGTACAGTTGTCGACTCTAATCCACCTTCTATTGCAACCGGGTGAACGAATCCTTCTCGTCCAGCAGTGGTTTCTGGAGACCAAGAGTCTTTAGGCAAGGCATCAATTAGTGAAGCTGCTAATTTCATGGAATGAACAAGTTTGTTTTTCGCATATCCCGGATGTGCGCTAACACCATGAAACGTAATTTTCACGGCATCTGCTGAAAATGTTTCGTCTTCAATGTCACCCAATGGCCCACCGTCTAGCGTATAACCATAGTCAGCATTCAATCGGTTCATGTCTAGGTGTTCGACTCCTCTTCCTACTTCTTCATCAGGTGTAAAGAGAATGCGGATTGGACCATGTTTCACGTGCGGATTTTCTTGAATGTACTGAGCAAAGTCCATGATGATGGCAACACCGGCTTTATCATCCGCACCAAGAAGTGTTAAACCACTTGCTGTAATAATATCATCCCCAATTTTCGATGCTAGGTAGCGGTGTTTCTCAGTTGTAATGATCTGACTTACATCATCTGGTAAAATAATTGGAGCACCGGTATATTTTCGATGTACGATTGGCTTCACATTCGTTCCGCTACAGTCAGGAGCGGTGTCCATATGAGAACAGAAACAAATGGTTGGAAGATTTTTTCGGTCTGAATTGGAAGGCAGCGTCGCAAAAACGTAGCCCCATTCATCCATTTCTGCGTCTACAACTCCCATTTCTTTCAGTTCTCCCACTAGGACTTTACTCAAGTCTTTCTGTTTTTCAGAGGAAGGGAAACTTGCTGAATTTGGATCCGCGGTAGTATCTATTTGAACATAGCGCAAAAAACGTTCTTCAACGGAGTATGAGTAGGACATAATTTCTTTTGTCCAAAATTAGCAAGAATCGCGAAAAATAAGGTGTGCTTAAGGAACTAATTCACGCAATGTTTTCAACTCTTCCACCTTTTCGATATTTCCTACTTGTTGAAACGAAGAGATTAAATTAGTGAGCATCCGCTTGATAACAGATGTATTGGAACAAGGCTCGAAATATTCTCGGTGATGATTTAAATTCAAGCCATTTAAAAAATCCTTGATTTCACCGGTGTCAAAAATGCTTCCTTTGGAAAAGGCATTAATGTAAAATAGTACACCAAATTCATTTTGTTGATTGATGGCAAAACTAGAATATTTGACATCCATATAGGCCAAGACAAAGTGATTTGGTAAGTTGACACCATATATGGGTAAATCCAACGATTGGGCGACGATGCTATAAATTAAACAAAGGCTTAGTGGATTCCCTTTTTTAGATTCTATCACTGTATTGATGTACGAATTAACGGAGGAATGAAAATTCTTGTTGTCGCCTTGGAAATGATGCAATCCAAAGAATACCCTATTAAATATCTTTACCTGCTCATATGCTGTTTGATGATCGTTTAATTCCAGCCAAATATCGCGGCGAATCATTTGAATTGATTCATGGATTTTTTGTTCATCCAAGCCTGGATACTGGTATTTCGCTATGATTATAGCCCCTTCTAGCAAATCTTTTTCCGTGGAGTGAACCCAGGTTTGTAAGTGCGATTTGACTTCATCGAATTGAATATCGCGAATAATTGTTTCGATTCGATTTTGAAAAAGTAAGCCGTAGTAGTCTGCCTCCCATGAATTTTCTAAGTAGGGAATGACTTCAGATCCAATTTTCAAAAGTTGGTCACGCACATGTTCAAATACCGACTCGTCTGGGTCGTCAATCAGTTGAACTAATGCTTGAATGGATGAAGTTACAATCATACAAGGGCAAATATATTCCGTTCACACTTGTCGAAATTTGAGATCCCAGATCTTTATCAAAGGATAAATGTTAATTTTCATGAAACAAATTCATAAAAGGCCCGTTAGAACTATATAATTACTGAATTAACTTTGCTACAGGTTGATTTTAAAGAGGCTCTTTATGGGCCTCTTTTTTTATATTTGATGAAAATAAACCATGAAAATTCTCTTTTGTTCACTTTTGTTCCTTTTGACAGGAATATCATGTCAGACGAATCCATGTAACATGACTGCGGATGAATTTGAAATAAAAGGGTCTTATTTGGGCAAAGTGCATATTTCAAAAAATGAAGCTTGTCCGATTTATATGACCATTGAAGGTGTTTTTAGTAAATCTAGTATAGTCGAATTTCACACTTTATATCCAATCAATTTAGAACGTAAATACAAAAAGAACGGATGTTATTTACAATTCAATTATACAGTAAGTCGAGCAATGAGTCCGCAGGGATGCCAAACAGATGGCGTTGTAAGTTTAGAAAACGTCGAAAAATCGAAGTCCAACGAAGGTGTTAAATCCCAGTGAAATCTCGAACTAGGTAACTCAATGCCTTTCCCACCATTAGTGAATCAGTTTCAGAAATAGGTGCAGCTTCCGTTAAATTCAAATAAGCGACCTGCTTTTGTGTTTTCGCAAATAGGTGAGTAAAATGTCGAACTTGATCAAGATTCCAGCCACTTGGAGACAAGGCACTGCTTGGCATATAAGCGATTGAATCCATATCGATTTCGAGTCCAACCTGCGTATCCGTATGAAAATGGCGAAGAATATTTGCTAGGTCTTCGAACAAATCCCTCTGTTGAAATAAGTATGATTCATAAAATGAATGGAAGATTTGATCGCTTTTCAATGTTTCCCGAATAGCGGAATTGTTATACGCTTCATGCAGGCCCAGAACAGAGTAATGTATTAAAGCGCCTTCCTCCATTGCCGTTGAAAAAGAATTCCCACTGTGACGAACTTCCGTCGAACGCAAGTCCGCATGAGCATCTAAATTGATGACTGCCAATTTTTGATTTTTTGACGCCCAGCGCATGATTGGAAGCGCATTATTATGTCCACCCCCAATGAAAATAGGAACCTGATTGGAACGAACGTATTTATCTAAAATCAGTCCTAAAAAAGCGTCCAACTCACGCACTTTATCCTTTCCTTGAACTTGGAAATCATTTTCGCCCACCTCTCCTAAAATGCATATGGATTGCTTCGGATATCCCTCATGCACTTGTGTATTCAGGAAAGCGTTGGCAAATGCCGAGAATGCAAATTGAGCTCCTGATCGACCATTGTTAGCTAATGGCCCACAACATTCACGAATACCAATAATTACGTATTTTGACTCCGAAAGAGTTTGATTGAGCAAGTAATCCCCCATTCGCTTTTCTCCTTTTCGTTCAGCGTAGCTACGTTGAATAACAATTGAATCCCACGGATGAAATGAAAAGGATGAATTAGAACTATTCATGTAAGATTAGATTTAGAACAAAGGTAGGTATAGGCATCGGTTTCATGGTTATTGCATCCACAAAAACCAAGGTAGTCTCAGCTTCGTTCAATTTACTATTTTCCTCATTAAATACTTCGTAGTTAAAGGTGATTCTCGCACCCTCTAATTTGGTGATGGTGGTCTTTATCTCAAGTAGGTCATCATACCTTGCTGGGAGCTTGTAGGAGATTTTCAATTCAGTAACCGGTAATAATATTCCATTTTGCTCCAAGTTTTTATAAACAACTCCCAATTCCCGGAGGGCCTCAACGCGGGCAACCTCAAAATATTGTGCATAATTTCCATAATAACAGAACCCCATTTTATCCGTTTCACTATATCGAACACGGAGTTTTGTTGAAAACCTTTTTATCACATTTTTTTCATTCATGGAACGAAGTTAAAAAATCAGGGGAATCTTTTGACAAAAGCATTAATAAATCGTATATTAGCTATGAACTTAGGATTAATTTTATATTATCGAAAATAATCTCATACATGTAAAATAAATTACATAATCAAGGGGTATTTGATTTTTTTTTAACTTTTTTATGTAAATATTTGTTCTCTCTTTTATTTCAAAACACATTTAGAGAATTCTAGCTCTATTTGAAAGCAAGTGTAAATAAGATTATTTTAAAAACTATGAATTTAAGTCACGAAGCGGCATGGGATGCCTGTTTGAAAGTTATAAAAGATAATATTTCATTACAAGCGTTTAAAACTTGGTTCGATCCAATTATTCCTACGAAACTAGAGAATAATGTTTTGACCATTCAGGTGCCTTCTCATTTCTTTTACGAATGGTTAGAGCAGCATTATATTGTTTTATTGAGAAAGGTTGTTAAGAAGGAACTTGGCTCAGAAGGAAGTTTAGAGTATAGCATTGTGATGGAAAACAATTCTCGCACATCTAATCCTTACACTGTTAAAATTCCTGCGAATAGTTCATACAACACAAAAAACGCACCCGTTAACCTACCGATTAATAATAACGAAAAACAAATTCGAAATCCATTCATCATTCCTGGATTGAAAAAAGTGAACATCGAATCGAATTTGATTCCGAACTTCACTTTTGAAAATTTTGTCGAAGGTGAATGTAATCGTCTAGCACGTGCTTCGGGTTATGCTGTTTCCAATAAACCTGGTGGCACTGCTTTCAATCCCCTTTTGTTATATGGCGGAGTTGGACTAGGGAAAACACACTTAGCGCATTCAATAGGGATTTCTATTAAAGATAATTTCCCTAACAAGACCGTTCTCTATGTTCAGTCAGAAAAATTCGCGCATCAATTCATTGATGCAATTAAAAATCAGAGCACAAATGACTTTGTACATTTTTACCAAATGATTGATGTATTAATCATTGACGATGTACAATTCTTCGCAGGAAAAGAACGAACACAAGATGTATTCTTCTCGATTTTTAATCACTTGCATCAAAATGGAAAACAAATTGTTTTGACATCTGACAAAGCGCCTGTAGAGATGCAAGGGATGGAACAACGTTTGCTTTCACGTTTTAAATGGGGATTATCCGCAGATTTAGGAACGCCTGACTTAGAAACTCGCATTGCGATTTTAGAAAAGAAAATGTATGGTAGTGGCATTGAATTACCACGAGAAGTTGTGGAATACCTTGCCTATTCAATTAACACGAATGTGAGAGAAATTGAAGGAGCGTTAAATACTCTTTTAGCTCAAGCTTCATTAAATAAAAAAGCCATTACATTAGAATTGGCTAAACAAATGGTAGACAAATTCGTACGCAGTACTGCTCGTGAAGTCTCTATTGAATACATTCAAAAAGTTGTTTGTGATTATTTTGATTTACCAATTGAGATGTTGAAATCAAAAACACGTAAACGCGAAGTAGTTCAAGCAAGACAAATCTCTATGTACTTCTCTAAAAAAATGACCAAGTCATCTTTAGCAAATATTGGAGCACATTGCGGAGGTAAGGATCATGCCACAGTTTTACATGCTTGTAGAACCGTTGTAAACTTATCGGAAACGGATAAGCAATTCAGACACTATTTAGAAGAGTTAGAGAAAAAACTAACGATTCAATAAACAACTATCCCTTTCAAAATCACTTCATGACGCGCATACTCATGGTATGTTTAGGTAATATATGTAGGTCTCCAATGGCCGATGGACTGTTACGTCGTAAGGTGATTGAAAATAAACTAGATGTTTACGTCGATTCAGCTGGAACAGCAAATTATCATCTTGGAAAACAAGCTGATGATAGAATGCGTCAGACAGCAAAGGCTAATCAAACCAATATTGACGAACTCCGTGCCAGACAATTTACAGTGGCCGATTTCGGACTTTTTGATAAGATTTATGCGATGGACGAGGAGAACTACGCCAACATTATCCGTTTGGCTCAAAATCCAAGTGACAAATTAAAAGTTACATTACTATTAAACGAGCTCTATCCAGGAGAGAATCGAGCTGTTCCCGATCCATATTATGGAACAGAAAAGGATTTTCAAGAAGTATATCAATTATTAGATCATGCCACAGACGTGGTATTAAGCAAAATACAAAATGGCACAATTAGGTAATATCTATTTAATACCCAACACATTAGGGGGGGAGTCTGTTTCAGATATCTTACCTGCAGATGTTCAAAAAATCGCAACAAGTTTGCGCTATTTTGCTGTTGAAGAAATTAAATCAGCGCGACGATTACTGCGCAAAATGGACCGGACTTTCCCCATTGATGACTCACAATTCTTCATCATAAACAAACACACAAAAGAATCTGAGTTAATGAAAATTCTTTTGATTTTGATTAAGGGTAATAACATCGGCATTATTTCAGAAGCTGGTTGTCCTGGCGTTGCTGATCCGGGGGCAGAATTAGTTGCATTAGCGCATACACAAAAAATCAAAATTGTTCCTTTGGTCGGGCCTTCTTCTATATTACTTGCTTTAATGGCAAGTGGTTTTTCTGGACAAGAATTTTCCTTTCATGGATATTTACCAAGAGAGCGTAAGGATCGTATAAAAAAATTGAAAGATTTTGAGATGGACACCAAGAGAAGTGGAAAAACACACATTTTTATGGATACCCCATTTCGAAACATGCATGTTTTAGAAGATATGTTGAATGATTTGGGTGATAACACTCCGCTATGTATTGCCTCGAATGTGACACTCCTAACCGAACAAATCAGAACACAAACAGTTACAGATTGGCGAGAAAAGCACTATGACATAGGAAAAATTCCCGCAATTTTTCTTATTGGCACACTTCAATAAATTAACAAACCACCTTAGGGTGGTTTTTTTTATGAAATCTAAAGTCATTTCTTAGCTGCTAAGATCCATTTCTTCAGAATACATCTCAAATTTAGGTAAACTTAACGCCTCTATAATCACTTATACCTGTACAATGTGCAGAATGAAAACGTATACGCGATTTATGAGCAGTACTTTTGATTGTAATTCCTTTATAAATCGATTTAAAAATCAATAATCGACCTAGTATGATCAATTATTTG
>Ga0209444_10000957_pt1 | contig 15921 bp, 14 predicted proteins | sample LauGreFaBDMM15DN_2_FD_188215 | JGI IMG/M metagenome (GOLD analysis project Ga0209444, IMG submission 188215) | Freshwater lake microbial communities from Lake Michigan, USA - Fa13.BD.MM15.DN (SPAdes) (version 2) | ecosystem: Environmental > Aquatic > Freshwater > Lake | place: Lake Michigan...
CATCAATATGCTCCAATGGCAGGACTGCCAAAGTTGCGTCAAGAAATAGTGTTTAAGATTAAAGAACACTATAACCGTGAACTAGAGGAATCTGACATTCTAATCACGGCTGGAGCCACTCAAGCCATCTTTGCGACCATTCAAGCGCTCGTACATCCCGGTGAAGAAGTAATTATTCTGGATCCAAGTTACGATTGTTATGAAAGCCCAGTTTTATTGTCCAACGCGAAAGCAGTGCGCATTCCATTATCGACAGATTTTTTACCCGATTGGGATCGTATTCGCGCTGCAGTAAATAAAAACACTCGGCTAATTATCACAAATAATCCACATAATCCAAGTGGACGCGTTTGGAATGAGAACGATTTTTTTGAGTTACAAAACCTGCTTAATGACTTCCCAAATCTATATGTTCTTTCGGATGAAGTTTATGAGTTTATTACTTTTGAGAAAAAACACATCTCCGCTCATCAAATTGAAGGACTCAAAGATCGGAGCATCATTGTCTCTAGCTTTGGAAAAACCTTTCATATTACTGGATGGAAAATAGGCTACCTATATGCACCTGCAAAAGTGATGACCGAAATCCAAAAAGTCCATCAGTTTTTAGTCTTTTGTGTGAATAGTCACGCTCAAGCAACATTAGCGCATTATTTACCAAACAAAAACTTGCATGAACTCGGTTCATTTTATCAGGAGAAACGTGATTATTTTCGATCCCTTTTATCAGAAAGTCGCTTTCAATTACTGCCCTCGGAAGGATCTTATTTTCAGGTTGCTTCCTATGACGCCATATCAAATGAAACGGATGTCGATTTCGCCATCAAAATGACGAAGGAAATTGGCGTGGCAAGCATCCCACTTTCTGTCTTTAATGCCGATGGAGCAGATCGTAAATTAATTCGCTTCTGTTTTGCCAAGGACAACGAGACTTTACGTTTAGCCGCTGAAAGATTATGCAGGATTTAAGAATCAGTATCATTCAATTTGATCAGGCATGGGAAAATATCCCGGCAAATCTGACGCATATAGAAAGCCTGCTTGAACGACTTGGTGATACAGACCTCATTCTACTTCCTGAAATGTTCCATACTGGATTTTCCATGAAGACGTCTTTAGCAGAAGATTGGAATGGAAATAAGGCACTCGCTCAACTATTGGAATGGTCGAATAAATACCAAGCAGCTATTTATACATCACTCATGGTAAAAGAGAATCTTCAATTTCTCAATCGCGGCGTATTTGTTGAACCAACAAATAAGACCTCTATTTATGATAAACGGAGATCTTTTGGATTAGGCGGTGAAGACTCACTTTTCACTGCGGGGACTTCAGAAACCATTGTAACATACATGGGATGGAAGTTTAATTTGCAGATTTGTTATGATTTGCGCTTCCCTGAGCTCATTCACAATCGATTAGACGAAACAGGAAATGCAGCATACGATGTGCTCTTATACGTAGCTAATTGGCCAAAGAAGCGCGTTCTGCATTGGTCAACACTGTTACAAGCACGAGCCATCGAAAACCAATGTTATTCCATCGGGGTAAATCGTGTAGGTACTGACGGAAATCAATTGGAATATCCAGGGAAATCAGTAGTCTTTGATGGACTTGGCGCAAAGCATTTGGAAATGGATGATCTTGAAGCTGTCCAAACAGTCACTCTTTCCATGCATGAACTTCAAGCTTTACGCAAGCAATTACCTTTTTTGAAGGATAAGAAATAGTTTGTATATTTGATACCAATAATTAAACCTAGAAAAAATGAAAAAAGTTTTACTCTCGGCTGTAGTATTTGCATCTTCCATGTTCGCTCATGCTCAAAAAGCCCCTAAATTAGAGACTTTTCAAGATTTGGTCAAAGCGCCACTTCATGCTAGTCCAATAGAATCAAATGAGAAATTACTTGGCACGACTATTTGGTCGGATGACTTTTCTACACCAGCAAGCTGGACCGTAGACAATAGTGGTCAGGCAGGAATCGACTTTGGATGGAACATAAATAATGTTTCTGATGGTTGGTGGTCAACTGCAGGCATCAATTCTACATCTGGTGGAAATTATGCTGAATTAGTAAATGGAGATCCAACGGCTTCACCAGCAACACAAGCTTTAAACGTAGTTTATACATTGACAACAGCAGCACCAATTGACGTGGCGACACTCGGTGGCTCTAACCAAATCTCCTTGCAGTTCAAACAGTATGGAGCTCGTTTCAATGATTTACAAGAAATGTTCATCAGTACCAATGGAACAACTTGGGTTTCGGTTGGGAATAACCTAGACAAATCAGTTTTATCTCAATCAGGTGGTTCGGCATATACAAATCCTGATAACAAATCGTTGAACTTGGCGCCATTTTTAACAGGTGCTCCAAGTCAACTTTGGATCCGTTTTCAATGGACAACGAACTACCCATCGTCTGCTACAAACGCAAACGTATGGATTACCTATGGTTGGTATATTGACGATGTGAAAATAGTGACAAATCCAACAAATGACTTAGCGCTTACCGGTTCTGACTGGGGTTCAGTTGGATTGCATTATTACCAAATCCCTACTTCTCAAGTTGCTCCAATTGATTTTTCTGCAGACATTTTCAACGGTGGTGTAAACAACCAATCAAATGTGAAATTGAACGTGAACGTAAACAGTGGAGCTTTTGTAGGATCTAGCGCACCAATTACTATAGTGTCATTGGATACGGTAACGGTTGATGTGGCAACTCAATTCACGCCAGCTGGAACTGTCGCGGCGTATACAGTAACACGTAACATCACTGCTGACTCAATTGATGATGTAACAGCGAATAACCAATTGTCAGACCTTACGTTTAACGTGACAAATTTCATTTACGCACGTGATAATAACGTTGTTTCCGGAAGTACATCTAATGGTACAACGGGTTTCGAAACAGGTAACTTGTACGATATTTTCCAAAACGATTTAGTAAAAGCAATTAACGTTCGCCTTCCAAGTGGAACGAGCGGTGCAACAATTGGAACGGAGATCTACACGAAATTATACTCGATTGACGCGGTATCAGGAGATTTCGTTTATGAATCAGAGTCTGCACCGTTAATTTTAGCGGCGAGCAACTTAAATACAAACTTAGTAGTAGAGCTTGATCCTTATGTAAATGTAACTGCGGGAGTAACTTACTTGGCTGTTGTTGGTTCTTATACGAGCGGATTAAAAGTTTCCAATGCTGGTACTTCACCAGCACAAACATCTTTCTTGTTAGACGGAAACGACATTACAACCTCTACGTTGTTCTACCAAACGTCAACACCTTACGTTCGTTTGAATTTTGACCCAGTTTTAGGGACAGAAGAAATCGAGCAAGTACAACAAGCGGTGATTATGCCGAATCCTTCAAACGGTGTGGCTTCTTTGCAATTCGAATTATTGAATGCTTCTGATGTAACGATTTCTGTATTGGATGTTGCAGGAAAAGAAGTTCAAAATACGGCAATGAATCAATTGTCTTCAGGCATGCACAATGTAGCACTTGAATCAGCAAAATGGAATAGCGGAGTTTACTTTGTAAATATTGCTTCTAACGGAACAGTATTGACGAAAAAATTCGTGAAAAAATAATAAGTAACTAAAATTTGGAAAGGCCGGTATACCCGGCCTTTTTTTGTTATGTGGGAATACGAAATAGGGTATGTAGGCTTGTTTTTAAGCGCTTTTTTTGCAGCGACGATACTTCCCGTGGCTTCTGAGGCTTTTCTAATCGGTATGCTGCGTTTCCACTATGACCCAATGATTTGCTTATTGGTTGCATCCACAGGAAATACACTTGGAGCTATTCTGAATTATTACATTGGATTTCTAGGAAACCCTGTTTGGCTCAAAAAAATAAGGGTTAGTGTTGTGAAAATTGAACAATGGAAAGGACGTGTTCAAAAATACGGAATTTGGCTCGCCTTGTTGTCTTGGCTTCCTTTAGTGGGGGATTTAATTGGTGTGACTCTCGGATTCTTTCGCGCGCCTAAACTCGTGACCTTCGTCTTTTTCGCTATTGGTAAACTCGTTCGCTACTCAATTGTGATTCTTCTTTACTTTCTTTTTTGACTCCTTTTTGATGTTCAAATACTCCAAAACAGGGTCTTTTTGCTGGATTAATTGTTGACGATTAATCCGAATCACATGGTCTGGATCGATGGCATTTAATTCAATTTGTACTCGATCTTTTGGCGTGAATTTCAAAGTAGACACCATCAAATGAGTATTTGAATGATCTAAAGTGTATGCAGCACTATTTCCAAAAGTACCTCCAATTCCCCCCATGCATTGCGTACCAATAATTCCTCCTCGCTTTGTGTTTTTAAACCACCCAGCAAATAAAACAGATGCAGACATGGATGAACCATTGGTAATTAAGGTGCATTTCCCTGGAAAAGTATAGCTAAGGCGGTTCTGCGGTGTGTAGTCGTATAAAATGGTACGCGTTGTGCCCAATGGAGATTTGTAAAAATCATACTCCTTACTTATTAATCCATTCGGATAAACACGTTCCGCTCGATTCATGAATTGCCATTCTTGGTAAAATGGAAGCGAAGCAAAGCGATCGAAATGACTTCGTTTATACAAATAATTCATTTGTAAAGGACCACCGCTAAGATTCAAATAACTTAAAACGTATTCCTGCGCGCGAAGCATTCCGCCTAAATTATTCCGCAAATCAATATACAATTCTTGAACATTTTGCTTCCTGATTTCTGAAAAACAAGCATCAATCTGCTTCTTAAATTTCTTTAGTGAAATAGGATCGAAAGACTCAATCGTTAAAACACATCGCTTGTCTTTATCTACAAAGTAATGAATCGGACCATGTAAATCTATATCTCGGTCTTTCAAGTAGGTAGCAGATTTTACGTAATTGGCTTTTTGAATCAAGGTATCACCAGTTAAATTGACAATCTTAAATGAGGCAACGTCCGACAAATTGGCGCGGTGAAGTAAATTGAAGGTGGCGCCAATCATTCGTTCTGCGATTTCTTCCTTTGCTAGCCGTGCATTCCCCTCGGTAAAACTTAATTTTTTGCTCACGGTAAATAAACTGTCCATACGATACGAATCTACTTGAAGAATCTCTGATCCAATCGCAAGATCGTTTTTATAAATGCTTTCTAAATAAAACTTGCCGTCAATCCTCACAACAAAAAACGGGAGAACAGCACGATCTTTCGGCCCCAAGTACAAATAGTCTCTCGGATTTAAATTGGTATGGGAGTCCTTCATCACCGCTAAATAAGTCGTCACTATCTGAATGAACTCAATCATTGTTTTTTCACTGGAACACGATGCTATTGCTTGTTTGTAGCCGTTCACAAACGCTTCAACGCCACAATATAAACTTGGATTCGGGTGCGTTGTTAAAATGTGTTCATGCAACTGTTCGATGTCCGCCTTCATGGCTTCAGGACACAACACTGACTGACTAATTTCGTCTTTCGAATAATGAAAATAGGACAAACAATCCTGAGTCATTCCAGTTATAGGAATGAAAATACTTAAAACAAGAAAAAGATAAAAGTTTTGCATGAAAGACTGATTCGAAGTTAATAGATTTAGTTGAATTAATACTAAATTTGATTTCTAAATTTCCTTATTAAAATGATACAAAAACCGCTATTCCTATCGCTACTAACGCTAATTCTTCTTTCTTGTCACAGAACAGATGAAAAATTTTGTTCTTGCATGAAGAAAAGTAAAGAAGTAAATACCTTGAGCGATAAAATATGGAATCTGGAAGCGTCAACAAAAGACAGTGTTCAGTTTAAGAAATTGATTTCTTCAAAAAGTAAGATTTGTGAGGCATACGAGTACCTAAACGGGGAGGAATTGCTGAAGTTGAAAAATGATTGCAAGTAACATGGAAGAAATAAAAACGGTATTAATTGCAGGAGGATCAGGTTTAATTGGAGGGCAACTCACCAAAGTATTAAAGGAGCGAGGATGCCGCGTATATAAACTTTCGCGAAATGCTCGAAAACAAGGACAGATTCAATGGAACCCCAAAACAAAACAGATTGACGAAAATCACCTAAGTAAAATTCACATCTTAATTAACCTCGCAGGAGCAAATATTGGCGACAGAAATTGGACCACAACACGTAAACAAGAATTAATTGATTCTCGTGTACAATCCACGCTGTTTTTGAGTGAATTAGCTCCCAAAATGCCCAAATTAGTTTACTATATCGGTGCGTCAGGTGTCAATTGTTATGATGCTCAGCAAGCTAAAGTTTTTCATGAAGAGGATGATTATGGTCCTGATTTCCTGAGTACACTTGTCCGCGATTGGGAAAGTGCCAGCGACCAATTCCAAGGAATTTGTCCCTACATGAAATTGCGAATCGCTATGGTATTATCGGATCGAGGGGGTTCGCTTAATGCGATGAAAAGACCCATATTTTTTGGACTTGGATCCCCGCTTGGATCAGGAAACCAATACCATCCATGGATTCACATAGACGACTTATGTAGAATAATCTTGTTCGGAATTCAGCATCAATTAGAAGGCACATTCAATGCTGTTGCTGATTGTGATACGAATCGCACCATGATGAAAGGAATCGCCAAATATATGCGACGCCCATTCTTTTTTCCCGCAGTGCCTAGTGGAATACTCAAATTCTTTTTGGGAGAGCGCTCTATGCTTGTCCTTAGTGATTTAAGAGTTTCCAACGATAAAATCAAAAAGATAGGTTTCGAATTTAAATTTGATAAATTGAACAAGGCCTTGAAAGCCTTATTCCCGAAATAATTATTTATTATTTAACATTCAATAACCCTCATAGAAAAGCTAAAAAAAGTACTTTCATAGAAAAAAAACGAATGGCAAAATCCCAAAAAATATTTGTACTTGACACATCCGTGTTACTGCACGACTTTGATTCTATCTCAAATTTCGATGAGCATTATGTCGCTATTCCTATTACTGTCTTAGAAGAATTAGACAAATTTAAAGTAGGAAACGACACGAAAAACTTTTCTGCCAGAGAGGTTATCCGCTTCATCGACAGACTTTCCGGCAACGGTTCTTTACAAGATTGGATTCCTCTCGGTCCAGGATTAGGGAATTTCAAAATTATTATGGAGCACTCTCCAATTGGAGTGAACGCTGAAGATGTTTATGGCTCTAACAAAAACGATCATAAAATCATCAATGCTGCACTTATTCTACAAGAAAAGGAAAAGCGTAAATCAGTTGTGCTCGTCACTAAAGATATCAATCTGCGTATTAAGTCAAAGGCGTTAGGACTTGTTGCAGACGACTATCAAACCGGCAAAGTTCATTCGGATGAAATTCGAGCATCAAGTACATATAACATCGAAGGACTTGAATCCGGATACATACGCGAGATATTCACGAAAGGAAGTGTGCCTGAAGATGGGAACTTGGGTGAGAAAAAGGGAGTGAATGGTTACTACATTTTAAAAAACGGAAAAACATCAGCACTCGCTTTTTATAATCATTTAACGGACCGCGTTGAGCGTATCGAAAAAGAATTTGTGTATGGAATTAAGCCAAAAAATGCGGAGCAAGCGTTTGCTTTTCATGCCCTGCTGAACAATGACATCAAATTGGTGGCACTTCAAGGAGTAGCGGGAACAGGTAAAACATTGCTTGCACTTGCTGCTGCATTGGAACAACAAAAATTGTACAACCAAGTACTTTTGGCTCGACCAATTGTTCCATTGTCGAATAAAGAAATTGGATTCTTGCCAGGAGATGCCAACGATAAAATTGGACCCTACATGGAGCCGCTTTGGGATAATCTAAAGTTTATTAAGTCACAATTTGGCGAGAACGAAAAGAAACACAAAGCCATCATGGAGATGCAAGAATCTGGGAAAATTATCATTACACCGCTTGCATTTATCCGAGGCAGAAGCCTTTCTAACATCATGTTTATTATCGATGAAGCACAGAATCTGACACCTCATGAAGTAAAAACAATCATTACAAGAGCCGGTGAAAATACCAAAATTGTGTTCACTGGTGATGTGCATCAAATAGATACACCTTACTTGGATGAAAACAGTAATGGACTAGCATATTTGATCGACCGCTTAAAAGGGGAGCCGCTTTTTGCTCACGTCAAACTTGAGAAAGGGGAGCGCTCTGAATTGGCGAATCTAGCGAACGATTTGCTGTAGAAAGTCTCATTGAATTCTTACTAATTCTCCGAAGTACATGGTCTTTTCGGTTTTCGATTCCATGTACAACTGTGAAATAGAACTGCGTTTATTGGGGAAATAAATCTCGATTAATTCCGTGAGAAATTCTGTGTCAACCGTTGGTGAATAGGTATTCATAATAAGGAATCCATCATCTGCTAAAAGACTAGATGCAGTCATCATCAATTCGTCAATCTTATCTTCAAGTTTCCATTTTTCGCCACTTGCTCCAATGCCCCATGCGGGCGGATCCATGATGATTCCTTTGTACTTGTTTTCACGCTTGACTTCCCTTGCTGCAAACTTTAACGCATCTTCATGAACCCATTTGATGTTTAATAATTTACATTCTTCCATGTTTCTTTTCGCCCAATTCAATGTTGATTTGGCAGAATCTACGTGGAACGTTTCAGCGCCTTTTAAACGCGCCATACAAGAGGCAGCTCCCGTATATGCGAAAAGATTTAAAAAACGATCATCTGCCGAAATATGCTCTTCAATAAAGCGCCAATTTGCTTCCTGTTCGGGAAACAAGCCAATGTGTTTGAATTTCGTTAGTGACAGCGTTAATTGTAAACGTTGGTATTTGATGGTCCATTCGGTAGGAACGTTTTTTTTCAAACATTTCCATTTCCCTTGTTGAGCTTTTCCCTCAATAAATTCCCAATGCGCGAGCTCTCGCCATTCGGTGAACGGTAACCCACTTCGGAAATATGCTTGAACTTCTGGACGAATCGTAATGATTTTTCCCCATCGTTCTAATTTTTTTCCACCACCAGCATCTAATAGTTCATAATCTGCCCACGGTTCGGCATAAATTCTCGGGATTTCACTCATCAATTAGCGCATTTTTGGCGTTTTCTTACGTCCACCCATCATTTGAGCTTGGCGCATTTGGTTTTTTGATGGCGCCATCTGTAATTGACCTTGCATGGTCTTGATTTGTTCGCGCATCATGCCGTTTTTATCCAATTTTTTCGCTTCACCTAGTAAGGCAACAGCTTCGTTTTTTCTTCCGGTTTGTGCGCAAATTCCTGCCAAATGCATGCGAGCTACCGCGTTGTCTTCACCCGTTCTTAAGCCAAGCTCCATCGCTCGTCTCAACAACTTCTCACTATTAGCAAAGCCTAATTCTTGTCCGCCCATTACTGCTTTCAAAAATAAAACATACGCATGCTGTTTTTTCGGAAGGTACTCCGGATGCGTAATGCGATCAATGTATTTCTTTGCCTTATCGGTATTTCCAACACGCATTTGATTTAATGCCAACAATACATTTTCATTTCTGAAAAAAGAAACAATGATTAAGGCCGTTAAGAAAATAAAAGTGATGCCCCATCCCCAATGCCCAGAGGTAAATAAATATACGTTGAATCCAGTAGCAACAAGGGCTAAAACAATACGGATAATAAATGCAATCATAAGTAAAATTTAATAAGTCAACTATTAATCAATGGTAGCGATACACTTCAGCTCAATCGCAATCGGAGTAGGTAAGGAGTTTATTTCTACCGTCGTGCGACAAGGCAAATTATCCTTAAAATACTCGGCATAAACGCGATTGTACACGTGAAAATCACGCTTCATGTGCACTAAAAAAACCGTAACATCTACTAACTGATCCCAGCTGGAGCCGGATTCTTCAAGGATGATACGAACGTTGTCAAAAACACTTCGGCATTGTGCTTCGAAGTCAAATTCAATGAAATTACCGTTTTTGTCCAATTTTAGTCCAGGAACAGCTGAATCGGTATCATCTGAACCTGCCACTCTTGGACCAACACCTGATAAGAATAACAGGTTTCCAACACGTCGTGCATGCGGATACAATCCGACAGGTTTGGGCGCTTTATTCGTGGAAATTCTATTTTGTTCTGACATTTTTAATGCTTTGGGCAAATATACTAAAAGCAATCGATTTTGTCTGCAAGGACTTATGCGCACAAGGATACTTTAAGATATTTGTGTAACTTCGCTTAACATGCAAAACAATACTGAGCATATTCAATTATCGATCGTTATTCCTACCTGCAATGAGGAGGGAAATATTCTGCCAATGTACCAACGATTACTGGCTGCAATGGACGAAATTCACGTGAGTGATTTTGAGTTTGTCTTTGTGGATGACGGGAGTTCAGATCAATCGTTAATGAACGTAAAGGAGTTACGCGCTGCGGATAATCGGGTGAAATTCATTCAACTAAGTCGAAATTTTGGTCACCAAAATGCACTGAAAGCCGGGTTAGACCATGCTCAAGGAGCTGCGGTGATTAGCATGGATGCAGATTTACAACATCCGCCAGAACTAATTGCCACACTTTTCGGGAAATGGAAGGCTGGATTCGAAGTGGTATACACTATTCGTAAGGACGATCAAAAAGTGACGTTTTTCAAAAAATGGACTTCCAAAGGCTTTTACCGTTTGACAAATAAACTGGCGGAAATTCCCATGGAAGAAGGAACAGCTGACTTTCGTTTGTTGGACCGAAAGGTGGTGGAAGCTCTCAAAAAATATACAGAGTCTCACTTGTTCTTGCGGGGAATCATTCCCACTTTGGGATTCAAGCAAATAGGAATTCCATATACGCCTCACGCACGTGTTTCAGGTCAGACAAAGTATTCGTTTGCTAAAATGCTTCGCTTTGCCTTAACGGGTATTACGTCGTCTAGCGCAAAACCTTTATACTTTTCGATCTACACCGGATTGTTTTTTGCGATGCTGGCATTTTTATATGGGATATATGCCATTTATATTGCGGCATTTACCGATGAGGCAATTACCGGCTGGACTTCCATCATCGCCTCAATTCTGTTTATCGGTGGGATTCAGTTGATTATGATTGGAATACTGGGAATTTATTTAGGTAAATTGTTCATTCAAAGTAAAAATCGCCCGCTTTATTTGATTACTGAAAAAGAACTAGACTGATGATTGCGACCATTAGAAATTGGCCAATAAAGTTTCAGACACTCTTGCTATTAGTCGTTTTATTCGCTCTTTATGGGGTTTTCAGTCAGTTTTTCCAAGGAATTTTACCCATCCATGAATGGCGAAAAACAGATTCTCTTTCCATAGCGCTAAATTATGCGAATGGAGCGCCCTTTCTAGAACCGCAAACCCAATGGATTTCCGCCGTAGGAAATAGAAATGCAGCCGCAGAATTCCCAATCATTTATTTTATTTTAGGAAAACTCTGGGCCATCTTCGGTCACCACGAATGGATTTCAAAGGCGCTGTCCCTATCCTTATTATTTCTTTCAATTTCCCTTGTGAGCGAGGTAATGGAATTTCTTTTCAAGAGCAAAAAAAAGGCCTTGCTTTTTGTTTTGATGATCGCAAGTTCGCCCGTCTTGATTTTTTATTCAGAATCCATCCTTCCGAATATTTACGCATTTTCATTTGTCTGCCTCGGGACTTATGGGGTATTTAAATTCCTTCAGACGAAATTTGTTTTTTGGCTCGGATTCCTAACGCTCGTCTTTTCTTTAGCTGTTCTGTTGAAAATCACAGCCCTCATTGCCATTCTTAGCTTCGGTGGCGCCTGGTTTATTTATTGTATTTTTTCTAATCGACCCTCATTTAAAGCACATGCATACTTTTGGCTGTCATTCGGACTGTCATTTGTGTTGATTCTGCTCGCTACATTCCTCTGGTATCGGTATGCGATAAACTATAATGAACGGATGCATTCAGATTTATTCTCTACAACGGTGCGTCCAATTTGGGAGGTCGATGCAGAAACGAGAAGAGTCATTTGGACGCAATTTTGGAAACACATGCTTCCAAGCTTATACCACCCGAGCCTCCTGCTCATCGCTGTTTTGTTCTTTTTTTATGCCACATGGAAAAAATGGATTGAACCATTTGTTCTTTATTTAATGCTCATAGGCGGACTCGGATTGTTCGCTTATTTCATGCTTTGGTTTTGGGTCTTTGATGTCCATGATTATTACTTGATTGAAATGCTGTTTTTCCCGATGCTCCTGTTTTTCATTTTGTTTAAACACGGGGATAAGCTCCTGAAAGTGAAAAAAAGCTTGCGTGGATTAACCATCGCATGGATTACCCTTGCCTTTTTACAAGCTACTTCCTATGCGCATTGGTCTTTTGGAAAGGAAAACATCTTAACGAAAAATACGCCGTTTGTTAGTCAATACGTCAAAGGTAATTGGGGATACTTTCATTTTTACCACCGGGAGCACCTCGGACAATTACAAGCTTGCACTGAAGAACTCCAAAAACTGATCCCGAAAAACGACACGATTCTCTGTCTATCAGACCCTTCTCCGAATATTCAGCTGTATACCTTGGAAAGAATTGGTTTCACTCAATATAGCTTTCACGAACCTTTTCACGATGAAACAGAACAAATCATACAGTTTATTCAGAAAGGCGCTAACTTTGCTTTAATTATTCATGAACCAAATTGGGAACCAAATAAAGATTGGGAAATGTTTTTACATGATCCCATTTACCATAAGGGAAACATCAACTTATATGATTTGAGAAAATACCGATCGAAATATTCTCCTAAACAGCCAATTTAATTAATAAACTTACGTTATACGAACATCATGAAATGGACCATCTTCTTATCTCTATGCATATTTACCTTTGTTTCAAGGGCTCAAATAGGCATGGGCACTTGGAAGCTTCATGTTTCAACATCAAAGGCAATTGATGTCGTTGCTTCTGAAAAAGAGGTCTTTACCGCATATGTCAACGGCTTGTCCATCTATACAATTTCTACCGATGAACACCGTTTATTAACCGCACTAAATGGATTGTCTGATATAGAAATCGCTTGTCTGTATTACGATGAAATTGACCAAGCAGTTTATATCGGATATATAAATGGCAACATCGATAAATATAAAAATGGTGTAATCACGAATATTCCTGCCATCAAATTAGCCCAGATTTCCGTGTCTAAACGCATCAATCGTTTTGAGAGAAATGGACTGTACGTTTATGCAGCAAATGACTTTTCTATCGTGCAACTAGACGCGGCTAAAAACGAAGTCAAAGAAACATTTTATCCTACCAATTCCACCGAACGCATCGTAGATGTAGCTATTTATCAGGACTCCATTTATGCCTTAACACCAACGCAACTCTTGAAAGGCTTTCTACCTAATCCGATTTTACCTGATTATTCACAATGGGTTAGAGATATCCGCCTTCCATACCAAACTGCGAATAAATACACAGAAATGGATGTGTTTAATGACCGTTTGGTTATCTTAAAAAAATCAGAGGAATATGGTACTGATTCTGTTTATCGCATCAATGCATCAGATTTGGAGCTTGTGACCAACTTACCGTTTTCTGTTGAAATTAATTCCATTAACATTGTATTTGATTACTTATCTGTCAACATCGACGGAGTGATTAATCTCTATAACGACAACCTTCAAATTCCTGAGTCCTATGGGGCGGGGAACTTTAGCGCTTGGTTTTCTTCAGCACGGACCGCTAGAAATCAATCTGGACTGTGGTCGGCAGATTTGAAATTTGGCTTAGTCATGTATCCAACGGAAATTTCTTATAAAACATACCCAATTGAAGGATCCAAAAACAATCAATTTTATTCCATGGATGCACAGAAAGGGAAATTGGCGATTGCTTCGGGACGCCTAAATGACAACTTGCCTGGATTCACGAGAAATGGTGTGCATTTTTATCAAAACGCACACTGGGATCTACTCAATGTATCGAATGTTTCAAAATGGCCAGAAGCAAATATTTGGGATTTCATCGATGTAGCAATTAACCCAAACGACACTTCTGAAGTGGCGATGAGCACCTATTCTTATCTTCCATTAACCTTAATGAATGCAACAGATACGCTCGTTTTCAACGGAAGTAATTCACCCATAAAATCAACGAGTTTGGGCAATGGATGGAGCCTCGTGTCAGATGTTCATTTTGATTCACGCGGAAACTTGTGGGCCTTAAATGGGTATTCCGATAAGCCATTGACCGTTAGAGACAAAACGGGTAACTGGAATAGTTTTGATTGTGGCCCAAACGGCAAAAACAAGTTTACTACCAAATTGATCCAAGATTTTGACGAAATTATTTGGTTTGCAACCAAAACAGATGGAATAATTGGGTATGATCACAATGGAACCATTTCTGATCCTAGTGATGATCAAGTGATTTCCTTGGACGAAGGTGAGTTTAGCGGGAACTTACCGTCCATTGCGGTGACTGCGCTTGCAGCGGATTTTGATGGCGAATTGTGGATCGGAACGGAAACTGGCTTCGCTATTTTATACAATGCCGCCGCCGCATTTGATGCACAACCCGGAGATTACAATGTCCAACAAATCAAAGTAAATTTTGAAGGAAATGTGGAATATGTGCTGGGTACAACACACATCACAGATATTGAAGTAGATGGTGGAAACCGAAAGTGGATGGCCACAGCAAACGCGGGGATTATCCTGCTTTCTGCCGATGGGTCTGAAATCTTAGAACAGTATACTACAGATAATTCTCCCATTATCTCCAACGTGATTTATGATTTACAACTGAATCAAGAAACAGGTGAATTATACATCATAACCGATAAAGGACTTGTGTCCTTCCGAACAAATGCATCCTATGAAGACCCCGATTATGCAAGCGTGAAGGTGTTCCCAAATCCAGTGAAACCAAATTATTTTGGACCAGTAACCATTCAAGGCATTCGCTTTGATTCTGACGTGAAAGTAACGGACGTCGTAGGAAATCTTGTCTATCGCACGACATCAAACGGTGGAACAGCAACTTGGAACACACAAAATCTGAACGGCGAAAAGGTACCAACAGGTGTTTATTTCATTTGGACAGCCACCAATTTCGACGGCAGAGATCGAAAAGTTGGCAAAGTCATGGTGATTCGTTAGTGAAAGTCCAAAAGCTTCCTTATTTTTGATAAAAAACACGATGAAAAATTTCTTTTTTTGCACCCTAACGCTTCTTTTTAGCCAGCAACTTTTCTCACAAAAGGTGTTTTCTGTGAACTACGCAAACCAAGCGGATGTTAAAGTCTTTGTGGTAAAGTATGAAAACCAAGCCGATTTAAAAGTTTTCAAGGTGAAATACGAAAACCAGGCAGGAGATAATAATGGCAAATGGTTTTTTACGCAGTATGAAAATCAAGCGAAAAAATCCATATTTTTTGTCCCTTATGAAAACCAGGCGGACATAAAAATTTTCTTTGTGGATTATGAAAACCAAGCTGGATGGAGAAACGCCGCAAAAAAACAATTGTTGTACTAAATGCCAGAGAAACAAATAGTCCTCGAGTGGACAGCTTCACTTTTAGGGCTCGTTTACCTTTTTCTTATTGCTAAAAAAAACAAATGGGCTTGGTTTTTTGGTGGAATTAGCTCGTTTATTTACGTCTTTGTTTTTTTTAAATCCAACCTTCAGGCCCAGGCACTCTTGTCTATTGCTTATGTTTTTATGAGCGTTTTTGCTTTTTGGTCTTGGAACCGGGAAGGTGAAATAAAGCTAATTACATGGCGGAGAGGACAGCACCTACTTGCTGCACAATTCATTTTATTAATCGGCGGCATAGTGATTTGGATGAAACAAAGTGATTTTTCTACTTTTCATGAAAAAGAAACGTTTGTCTTAGATTTGTTTATTGCCCTATTTTCTGTCTTCTCAACAACACTAGGAATCTTGAAAGAAAAATCAAACTGGATCTATTGGATATTCATCAATTT
>Ga0209444_10000958_pt1 | contig 15920 bp, 15 predicted proteins | sample LauGreFaBDMM15DN_2_FD_188215 | JGI IMG/M metagenome (GOLD analysis project Ga0209444, IMG submission 188215) | Freshwater lake microbial communities from Lake Michigan, USA - Fa13.BD.MM15.DN (SPAdes) (version 2) | ecosystem: Environmental > Aquatic > Freshwater > Lake | place: Lake Michigan...
AAGGAATAATGCATGGTACACCCGAAGGGACTTGAACCCCTAACCTTCTGATTCGTAGTCAGACGCTCTATCCAATTGAGCTACGGGTGCATTACTGCGATGCGCTAAGCGCGGGGGCGAAGACTGCACAAAAATGCGAATTCGGTCAAGGATATTTCTCATTTTTTTGCATAAATTGCATTTTGCTTTTTTTACAAATGGTTGTGCGATCATGTGAAAACGATCTTAGCGATTGCAGTTCAGTGATTTTTTGCTAGAGTTAGGCAGTATGAAGTGGCGCTTGATTGTGTGTGTTTTTGTTGTCGTTTTCGCCCTCGTCTGGTTTTATGATACGCCGCGATGGAGATCGTTGGCATCACGCTTGATGAACGACGCTGCTGCTCTGATGAATCGTAACTCGAAAAATTATGACTCCGCGGCTTCCCCGCGGGCGCAGGCTGCGGCTGAACGTGTGAAGCCTATGCTGAGCGCTGAGCTTGTAGCCAAAGGCCTACATTGGGGCGATCCGGTGTTCCTGCGCGCCTTCAAGGAGGAGGGGCAACTGGAACTCTTTGTGCAAGACCGCGCAAGCAAACGATTTGTGTTATTTCGGACCTATCAGATCGCCAAGCAATCGGGCGAACTCGGGCCCAAGCAGCGCGAGGGCGATGGACAGGTGCCCGAAGGATTCTATTTCGCAGGACGCTCGGCAATGAAGCCTGATAGCACCTATCACCTCGCCATCAATTGTGGTTATCCCAATACTTACGACCGCGCGAATCAGCGCACGGGCTCGTTCATCATGATTCATGGAAATACGGTATCGATCGGCTGCCTAGCGATGACCGATGAAAAGATCGAGGAAATCTACAGCCTCTGCGATGCCGCGCTAGCAGGCAGGCAGGATTATTTCCGCATTCATCTATTCCCCTTTCGTATGACGGAAGCGCGCCTCGCACAAGCTGCAGATGACCCATGGCTGGACTTTTGGAAAAACTTGAAGCAAGGATATGATCACTTTGAGATACACGGCATCCCTCCCGAGGTAGAGGTAAAAAACCAAAGCTATGAATTTTTGTTAGTCGAATCAGAGCAAGAAGCGCCTTGATCATTCGCAATTTGAATCCGCGGTGCCATTAGGTTTTTTGAGGATAAGTTTTCTGGGCAATGCTCTATCTCTTTCGCAATTGTAGCGCTGAGTTAGGTTTTGTATTGCCTTCATCCTATTAGTGGTTAGCGTCGGTTTTATTGATTTAGCATCTCAAAATTCATGAACGTCATTCCCGATCCATTCAAAGAAGCCCGCCAGGAGTCTGGCACACTCAGGTGTCCGTTCCATGGTGAAGATATACTCATGCTATTGCGCCACGAGGAGGTGCGGCGCGCGGCGAAGGATTGGCAGACGTTTAGCTCAGACGCTCCTTTTCGCGTGCCAATTCCCTCGGAGGAAGATGTGCGTTCAATGCGACAACTGCCCATTGAGACCAATCCACCCGAGCATACGGATTACCGGAAAATTGTGGAACCATTTTTTCAGAGACCCAAAGATTCGGCATTCGTGGCACAGATCGAGGCTCTCATCGACGAACTCCTCGATGATGCTCTTGGGAGTGATTCGATCGAGATCGTCAACGATTTCGCACTGAAGCTGCAATCACGTGCTCTGACTTATTTACTCAATGTCCCAGAGTCCGAAGCTGACATTTGGATTGCTTGGGGAATACACGTTTTTAAAGTCACGGGAGGAGAATTCAAGAAAGGCACCACACTAGAGGACTATCTTCAAAGGAAATTTGATGAAGTGGCCGAGAACCCTGGTATGGATTTTTTTAGCGCTCTGAGTCAGGCAACATTTCGCGGGCAACCGCTGAGTCGCGATGAGATGATGGGTTTTACGAATCTCGCCTTTGCGGGTGGTCGCGACACAATCATTCACACTGTCTCCTGTGTCATGGCGCATTTGGCGTTAGAGCCTAGGTCGCTGGAGTTTTTGCGGGAAGACCCGAAACGCATCACTCATGCCAGCGAAGAATTCTTCCGTGTCTTCATGCCACTCACGCACATTGGTCGGGTTTGCCCGCAGGATACGGTGGTCCATGAAGAGACAGTCTTGGCTGGAGAGCGCATTTCTCTGTGCTGGGCCTCGGCCAATATGGATGAATCCGCCTTCGTGGAGCCACAGGAACTGCGCCTCGATCGCAAACCGAATCCGCACTTATCCTTCGGCTTCGGTGCACACCTCTGCCTAGGTGCCGCCCATGCGCGATTGCTGCTGCGCACGCTACTGATGAAATGCACCGAAAGAGTCGGCGCTATGTCTGTGGTCGATGCCTTACCGCGAGTAGAAATCGAGACTTGCTACCAACGCCCTCTAGGCTATGAGTCGCTGGTTCTCAAACTTTTGCCGTACGAGGGTATTTGAATCATAATCGCACTAGTGGCTAAGTAGCATTTTAGTTTTTATTGGACCCAGACTGCACGCTCCACCCCCATCTGATTCTGGGCAAAAAAACCTCGCCAAGAATGAGTTGGCGAGGCGCAGAAAATCATTTAGATAATATTATTGACCGAAGCGATAGCGCCCGAGCGGCATGATGAATTCGCTGAGTTTATTTTCCCATACGACCGATCCTTGCCAATGATGAACGATCCATTTTTCATTTGAGTGCAGACCTGGACCAGGAACGATGATGGCAGCGTGAGCATTACCATCGGGAAGTGTCCAGAAAATCACATCTCCCATAAGAGGATCAGCAGCGCCGAAATCATCCCCGGAGCGATGAAAAAAGCGCTGGATATTTTGCACGCGGCTCGCGTCGATTTCTTTGCTAGCTCCGCGCTCATACCACAATTGCGGATATTGAGAAAATGCATTGTTCATGTCCTCATGGAGAAGGTCTTTCAAATTGATGCCCAATCCATTTTGATAAACCTTGAGCAGTAGATCCGCCGAGTTGTTAACGGCACTCTCAGGGTTGTCCGACTTGGTGAGTGCAAGAGCGGCAATCGCGAGCTTGTGGCTCGCTGTAGCATTTTCGCTCAATTCTTCAATCATGGTGTCGGCTGCTGCCTGAGTGCCTGCGACTTGCTCGGATTTCAGCGATGCCAGCAAAGGTCGACCAAATACGAGCGCCATGATCACAGAAATAAACAAAATGACCCAACCTCCAAAGAAATTTTTCTTAGGCTTTTGTGGGCGTGGGCCAATGTATTCGATGGTGTTCAAACAATCGTATGGATTATAGGGCATGGATATCGGGAAAAGACTACAAGAAATACGCTCTTATGACCAGCTTTTTTCACTTGTTATCAATCTTTTTTCCAAAATTTGTTACATTTTTCTTACTCGACCTATCATCAGGAGTCCCGTATTGTTTGCGCGTGCTGATACTCAAGACACAAAAAAATCTTCAATGGGGTGATCTCGATGTACCGGTGATGGGATTACAAACCGACTGGTATGGACAAAGCATCGCCAACACCTTGATGTTTTCGTTAATTTCAGATCCACGCTACCTTTGGTTCATTGCCGCGAGCAATCGCCCGGCAAAAAATCACCACGCTGCGCGGCCAGGAAATTTCACCGCTGAGCTATGGAAGTGTGATGTCGCTGAATTATTCATCGCCGATCCACAGAGCGGACGTTATTTCGAGTTCAATCTCGCTGCGAATGGAGCTTGGTGGAGTTGTGAATTTACAGCACCAAGGGAGAGGGCCGAGGAAATCGACATTGCGTTTCCCGAGGTCGCCACGTTTGCCGAGATTTCGTTAGATGGTGGTTGGATGAGCGCGATGGCGATTCCGCTCGATGTATTGCAAGCGCGCGTCAACTTTGGGAAACGGTCTCTAGCAAACGTCAGCTTCATTACTGGTTCTCCAGAACAGCGCTTCATCAGTGCTACAAAACTGCCCAGAGAAGAGCCTGATTTTCACATGCCCGCAGATTTTTCCCCACTACGATTTCATTCCCTAGACGAATGAAGTTGGCACGCATCACGTGGACGCATTAGAGTGCCTCGTCCCACGACCGCTTCCCCATGTCACATCCCGCTCCCAATCCCGTTCCTAACAAGCCCCCCGTAGGTCTCTATGGTGGCAATGTGCTGTTCGCCGCGCCCGAATCTTGGGATGAAGGATGTTTTTCCGCGCCCGCACTGAGAGCCATTCGCAGCGCACGCCCTACTTGCACCTTGGGCGTGATCTGCCATGAGCGGCAACTGGAATTTTGGCAAAGTATTCACGGGATCGATGAGATCATCACGTATCAAGATCGTTCATCAGCCCGCAGCATCATGCGGGAGCAGGCGCAGTCACGCTATCTATGGGAGAGCGCGATTTTGTGGGAACATAACGTCGCAGCAGAGTATTGCTACGCGGCGAAAATCAAGCAGCGCCTCGGCTACCCTGTGAAGTCATTGCAAAAGTATCTCACCGATGAAGTATTAGTGCCGATCGTAGTTGGTCCGCCGGAGCATCGCGTGCAACACTACTTGCGCTTTATGACGAAGCTCAATGTGCCAACGCAAAAGCCTGAGTTGTTTATGCCCGTCAATTTGGGAATACCCCAAGTGCCTGGTGCAGTTCTGGTTTGTCCCGAATCCGACTATGGACCTCACTACGAGTGGAGCTTGGAACGATGGAGCGAAATCATGGGGCTACTGATAACCCATCTGAATGCAAAAGTGTTAGTCGCAGGTCATCCTGGATCGCATACAGGATTATCCGCACGACTAGCGAAACTTTTCCCTAACGACTGTCAATTCGCGATGCTTGATCCTATCGCATCCGCTCTGCCGATAATCGCGGCACACTCGTTAGTGATTGCAGCTGACTCCAGCATCAGTCATCTCTCCGCGCATCTCGGAGTGACGACAATCAGTCTTTTTGGGCCGAATGATCCTTCATGGCGCCGACCTTTAGGAAAACAACATACCTTCGTACGTCGCAAGACCGAGTGCGCTCCCTGTTTGCTTAAAAAGTGCGGTTTTGATCTGCGTTGCCAAAAAGAAATGACCTACGAGGACGTGGCGAGCGTCATCATGATGAACTATCCGATGGCGTGACGTGTGGTTCACTCCAATGCTTTTACTCCGCGATCACAGCTGGAGGTGCATCGACCCATTTTCCATGCTCGGTGATCAGCTCAATCAGGCGCGAAACCGCTTCATCCTCAGGGATGTTAAACTTCACTGCGGTCTTTCCTACATAAAGGTTGATCTTGCCGGGAGCACCGCCCACGTAACCGAAATCAGCATCGGCCATTTCGCCTGGGCCATTGACGATGCAGCCCATCACGGCGATACGAACTCCCTTGAGATGGCCTGTAGCCGCGCGGATTTTTTGCGTGGTCGATTGCAAATTGAACAAGGTGCGACCACAACTCGGACAGGCCACGTAGTCGGTCTTGAAAATGCGCACGCCTGCCGCTTGAAGAATGTTGTAGGAAAGACGGAAGCTTTGGCCCGGAGCGGATTCCCCTTGCACCAATACCGCATCACCGATGCCATCGCAAAGCAGTGAGCCGATGTTGCGCGCCGCGATCAAAAGAGCTTCCTGAAAATCAACCTCGCCATGTACGGGTTCGAGCGTATCTTTCAGCAAAATCGGATGCCGTGCCTGCAAGCGCGAGGCCAGCAAGCGATAGCCGTGAATGACTTCGAGATCAATGCCATCACGCAGCGTGACCAACTGAGGCGTCTCACTTTCATTGATTGCCACGATTTCCGAGTCGATGCGCGGATCAACCGCTACAACGCCAGATTTCTCGATGATGATCTCGGGCTTGAAATCACCGAGCGCAGAAAATTTATGCGCCACCGCATTCCATTTTTCTTGAGTCGTAACAACGCGCACCGTTTGGCCTCCGCCGAGGAGCACGCCCATAACCTCGATGGCAGAACTACTACGTTTATCGTAGCTGAAGGGATCGTATGATAAACACCCAGCAGCTGCGTCTGCTCCGATGTAGCGATTAAGCGAGCCTTCTTGGAATGGCTTGACCATCGCACGGGCGACCGGAATTTCATAAACGGCATCCTCAGTGAGCGAGACACGCACAGTATCACCGATGCCATCAGCTAAAAGCGAACCGATGCCGATCGCGCTCTTAATGCGGCCGTCCTCACCATCACCCGCTTCGGTCACACCCAAGTGAATCGGATAGTTCCAGTCTGCACCCTCTTGTTCTAGACGCGCCACGAGCAAACGATAGGCCTCGATCATTACCTTCGGGTTCGAGGCTTTCATCGAAAAAACAAACTGATGATAGTTCATTTCCCGCGCAATACGAGCAAATTCAAACGCACTCTCGACCATGCCAAGCGGTGTGTCGCCATAGCGATTCATGATACGATCGGAAAGCGAACCATGGTTGGTACCGATGCGCATGGCGCGATTTTTTTCCAGACACAGTGTCACCAAAGGAGCGAACTCCTCGCGAATGCGATACAGTTCTTCTTCATACTGCTCATCGCTGTATTCACGGATCTCGAACTTTTTCTTGTCAGCATAATTACCGGGATTGACACGCACTTTTTCCACCCACTTTGCAGCTTCCAATGCGGCATCGGGCTTGAAATGAATATCGGCTACCAGTGGCACTTGGCAGCCCGCCGCGCGTACCTCGCGCGCGATGTTTTCCAGATTGGCTGCGTAAATTTTCGTCTGCGCCGTGATCCGCACGATCTCGCATCCTGCGCCCGCCAATTGCAAGACCTCGGCCACGCAGGCCGCTGTATCACGGGTATCAGAAGTGATCATCGACTGCACACGGATCGGATTGTTGCCGCCCACACCGACGCTGCCGACCATCACCTCACGTGAGGCACGACGGACGTAATGGAGTAGGTCAGGGCAATAGCGCAGTACTTCGGACGAATTCATTTCGCGCTGTGTATAACCACAAATCAGCGCGCCCGCAATGCTAGGAAAGAAAAATATTTGCGCGATTTTCGCACAAATACCCTCCCCGCCTCCGCTCTGCCTTACGTATGTCGATCAAATCTCTCGCATTTTTGCCCATTCTCACGCTTTCACTTCATGCAGCAGAAACGCTCTCAGAAACGAAAAGAGAATACATTCGCGTGGAAGAAGATGACAAAGCCGCACGACTTCAAACCTCAATTGTGACCATGGAAAAGGACGGCAAAACAGTGGATCTGATCGGAGCAATCCACATTGCTGACAAAGCCTACTACAGCAAACTCAATGAGCGCTTCTCGCAATACGACCGATTGTTATTCGAAATGGTCGGCGGCGAAAAATTACTGCAAGGGGAAAAGGACGATGCGCCCAAAGCAACCGACGCTGAAACAGAAATCGAAGAAAAAGAAGAGCCTAACAACCTCTCGGGACTGAAAGACATTTACAGCATGGTTGCGAAATTTCTGCAACTGAGTGGCCAATCGGAAACCATCGACTACAAGGCAAAAAACTTCGTGCATGCCGACCTAACCTTGAAGGAATTCAACCAAAAACAGAAAGAGCGCAACGAGTCGTTGTTAGGGTTAGCTCTCAAGGCCAACACCCAAGATGCGAAAGCCAAACAACCCGATCCTGCGCGTCTTATGGCTGCCATGCTTTCGGGGAATAGCAACCGCATGAAGCTCGAACTCATCCACACACTCGGTCAGGGCGATGACCAGGTTTCGATGTTCGCCGGCGAGACCGTAATTGTCACTGATCGCAATGCCAAATGCCTCGAAGTAATGGAAAAACAACTCGTAGCGGGACAGAAAAAGCTCGGCATTTTTTACGGCTCGGCCCATTTTCCCGACATGGAAAAGACCTTGATCAAACAGGGTTGGAAACGCAGTTGTGAGGAATGGCTCACTGCATGGGACATCCCGAAAACCCCTGCTAAGGCGAAAACACCAGCAGCTCCTACTAACAAGAACAACGAACAAGTAGATCCTAAGAAGAAGGCTGCGTAATAATTTTGCTAGGACTACAGGCATTCAATCAATCAGACGAGAATTTTTGCGAATTCTACGTTTTTTTGTGGCTGAAATTCTTCCTCTCTGCCTCCATTCGTTGGAATCACTTCGCAATTCACGATTTTCGCTTGATTCTCGGCTCGTTCTGTCAAACTCTCCCAACTTTCTGAACGAAACTCATCGCACCATCATGCATACCATTACCATTCTCTCTGGCGACGGCATCGGCCCCGAAGTCATGACGCAAGCTCTACGCGTTCTTGACGCTGTGGCTGAAAAATTTCAATTCACCGTGAATCGTAGCGAGCATCTCGTCGGCGGTGCAGCGATCGATGCCACGGGGCATCCCTTGCCGCCCGAGACTGTGGCATCCTCTGAGAAAGCGGATGCGATTCTGTTCGGCTCTGTCGGTGGACCCAAGTGGGAATCTCTGCCACCCGAGATTCAGCCTGAACGCGGTGCCCTTTTGCCGCTACGCAAACACTTTGGGCTCTTTGCAAACCTGCGCCCCGGCGTTTGCTTGCCTGCCTTGATCCATGCTTCTCCGGTGAAAAACGAAGCCATTGCAAACGGATTCGACGTGCTCTGCGTGCGCGAGCTCACTGGTGGTGTGTATTTCGGCCAGCCGAAAGGACGTCGCGAAGAAGATGGCGAACCCGTCGCCTTCGATACCATGATCTACAAAAAATCCGAGATCGTGCGCATTCTCCGCGTGGCATTTGCCGCTGCCATGGGCCGTGACAAACGACTCGTCTCGGTGGACAAAGCCAACGTACTCGCGACATCGGTATTGTGGCGTGAGACAGCGAACGAAATCGCCAAAGAATTTCCTGAGGTGAAACTCTCACACATGTATGTCGACAACGCGGCGATGCAACTCGTCAAGCGACCCTCTGAGTTCGATGTGCTCGTCACCGAAAATCTCTTCGGCGATATTTTGTCCGATGAGATGGCAATGATCTCCGGATCACTCGGCATGCTGCCCTCCGCTTCGCTCGGCGCGAAAAATGACAAGGGCCTCTACTTCGGCATGTATGAGCCATCCGGTGGATCCGCTCCTGACATCGCGGGTCAAGGCATCGCCAACCCGATCGCACAAATCTTGAGCGTATCGATGATGCTACGCTACTCGCTGGGCGAAGCTGCTGCCGCAGATGCCATCGATGCCGCTGTCGCCGCGGCCATCCGCGATGGCCTGCGCACGGGCGACATCGCTACAGGTGCTGAGGGCGAAACTCGCATCAACACCGCCGCCATGGGCGATGCGATCCTCGCTCGTCTCTAACTGAAACAAACTCTCATGCGAGCTTACCTGATCCTGCAAGGACTGCTGATCATCGGCATCGGCTTCGCCGGAAAAATGATGCACAGCGGGCGCAATGAGGGGTTTTCCTTTTTACAAGGAGGCCTCACACTCGGCGGGGCCTTACTCATTTGCGGACTATTTGCCATCAAGAATCCCTGGCATGGCATGATCGGCGGCGGCGTTGTCGCGCTGATTGGCTTGTGTCGGACGATGGTGAATTTACCAAATTGGCTAGAGTGGCTCGGTCATGCCAATCCACGTCCCGCCGCCACACCGTTGTTAGAAATGCTTGTAGTAATCATCACCGGCAGCATCGCAATCATCGTATTACGCAAGCTCTTGGCAGAAAAAACTCGCCGGATGCTGGAAGAGGAAGATTCGTGAAAAACATCACGCTCAAGGAACACAACACTCATCCAATTACTCTAGTAGTATTCTTCTTACAAGATTTCAGGATTTTCAAGATTCAAAAGAACAGAAAAGTTGAGAGCTATAGATTATTGCTGAGAAAACCCTAACGGCGTCACATTACAACCCGCTCTTCACCTGCTGAATCTGGGCGGCTACTTTGTCTGCTGCCACTTGATTTTTTTGCTGCACATGAGCGTTTTTTATCCCCTCTAGAAGAATCAGGTCATTTGGCCAATATTCCAAGCCCTCCTCGTAGGCTTCTTGCGCAGACCTCCAATCCTTACGCAGCTCGAAATGCTGCGCCACATGAGCAGACATCGGCAACAGCGAGATCGGCGGCAACATCCGCGTCGCTAGGGTTTGACGCTCCCGCGCTCCGCTATACCAGTTGTATGCAGCACCACGGCTCGCGGAGTCGCTCGCCATTGCAATATTGCCTTTCAGCTCCAAGGCCAGAATTTCCAAGCAAATGAAGGCACGGCTTAACGGTGCAATTTCACCGAGTTTCATCGCCTGTTGACGCAGCGCCTCCATTTTTTCACCGTGAAGGATCATCAGCTGATACATCTCCTCGGCACGCTGTTTATTGCCCTCTGTGAGTGCCTTTCTCCCTTCCAGCGCGATCACCAATCCCTGATAAAATGAGCCTACCGTCGTACGCCCAACCAGCGACTTAACATCATCCGGTTGGGGAATCGTTTGCAAAGCCAGAGCAACATCACCTGCTGCACCACGGCGCATCAAGAGCCGAGCTTGCAAGGTTTTTGCCTCCCAATACATCATGCGGGCACCTGCTGATTCCATACGATCAAGCGGGATCGGCATCTTGGCCAATGCGCTCGCGGCATCCAGCGCGGACTCATAATCGCCCGATGATGCCAAAGCCACCGAACGATAAACTTCCGCCCGAATCCACTCTGGGCAATCGACGATCGCGAGGCCCGATTGCTTCATCCAGGCGAGATGCAATTCTCCACAGCGCGAGAAAGCTGTTGCTGCCTTGCCATAGTTCCCTGAGCGCCATTCATAATGACCGAGCAAGTGGTGGTATGGTGGGTAATCTGGAACCAGTTCGCACAATTTTCGGGCCATCGGCAAATCCTCACGACACAGCAAATTCTCGGTGCGCATCATCAACCAGCAATGCATCAGCATCGGCGAGTCCGGCTGCTTTTTCATTAATGACTGGATCATTTGCTGCGCCAATTCCTGCTCGGGCTTGGGAGAACCGTATTCATCGAATCCACTGCGGCGGAAATAGGACTCAAAAAGTTTCGCCTGCATGTCGTTCGGAAATTTCCGCGACACTTGGCCAAAAGCATCGGCCGCAGAGAGCGGACCTTCTTCCAGCAATTTCGTCAGCGCATAAACATAGCCACGCTCCAACTCCGATCCCGCCTGGGCATCCGCCAGAGCAAGAGTCCGATCCGCCGCGGCAATGCGTGGTTTGATAAATTCACTATCCGCCCCGAGCAGCGCGAAAGTCACGCCGAAGTTCGCCATCAAGCAATCGGGGTCAAGCTTGAGTGCCTCGACAAAATGCCGATAGCCTTCAAAGTCCCAGCCCCCATGGATCAAGTTCAGCCCCTGCAATACATGAGCCTGCGCCTTTTCATCCTTCGCGGTAATCGCCATCGTCAAGCCCCCAGCGAACTTACGCATCTGCGGAGCCGGTAATTTTGCCAACTTTGGCAGGATCAAATCCTCCACCGGTGACATCTCCGCAGCCGTAGCAAGAGGATAGATAAAGATCGAGACGAGACTCAGGGCAAAAGCAGGCAATCGCATGCGACGATCATGACCGAAATTTTTCATCCACCAAGTAAAAATCACGCTCGCCTTGACCCAATTCCCTGATATACTCCGCCCATGGTCTTGGGAGTCATCGGATGTGGGAAAATGGGATCAGCCTTGGTAACAGGGGCTGTGCGCTCGGGCGTGATCAAGCCCGAAGCAGTCTATGGCATGGATACAATCCCTGCTGCCGTCAGCCATTTCACCGCAGAAACCGGAGCCAACGCCTGCGATTCGCTGGTGCAATTGGCAGCTGCCTGTGATACCTTTCTCCTCGCCACCAAGCCTCAAGATGTCGGCCCCGTGCTCAAGGATCTTGCCCAAGCACTTCAAAGCAAGCCCGCACTCGTCATCTCCATCGCCGCTGGTTTGAAGATCTCCACGCTCGAGTCCTACCTGCCGGAAAACGTACGCGTCATCCGCACCATGCCGAATACCCCTGCCCTCGTCGGTCAAGGAGCTTCGGCTTTTTCCCCTGGTAGTCGCGCCACTTCTGAGGACTCCGCTGCCACCTCCGCTTTACTCTCATCCGTCGGCCTCGCGCTAGAGGTCAAGGAATCACTACTCGATGCCGTCACCGGTCTATCTGGCTCAGGGCCTGCTTATGGATTTTTGATGATCGAGGCTCTCTCCGATGCGGGCGTCCGCTGCGGGCTCCCTCGCCCAGAAGCAACTCAGCTCGCAGCACAAACACTTCTCGGAGCGGCCACCATGGTGCTCCAAACAGGAATGCACCCCGGTGCGCTCAAGGACATGGTCACCTCGCCCGGCGGCACGACCATCGCTGGCCTTGCCGCTCTCGAAAAAAACGGCCTCCGCTTTGCTCTCATCGATGCTGTCACCTGCGCCACAAAACGCTCCATTGAACTCTCCAATCCAAGCTAAACTCTATGATTCCTTCTCCTAAATTCCTACTGCCCGTGCTTTGCAGCGCCGCATGTCTGCTGATCTCATGTGGATCTGATGTCAATGAAGCACCACCCCTCGTCGGCACTGTCCAGGCATCCACTGGCCCCGCCGCCGCACTTTACCAAAAAGCCCAATCCGCTGACCAAGCAGGCGATGCCAAAAAAGCCATCAAACTCTACCAAAAAAGCGCCGACCTCTACCCGACCGCGCAAGATGCACCCAGTGCCCGCTTCCGCCAAGCGCAGTTGCTCGAACAACGTGGCGAGCAGGTCGAAGCATTTGACGCTTACAGTGATTTCCTCCAGCGCTACCAAGCCAGCAGCTACTACTCCCAAGCACTATCCCGCCAATCCGCCATCGCCAAGGCGGCCATCCAAGGTGAGGTCAAATCAGGCTTCATTTTTGGATCGAAGCTCGATACCGGCAAACTCATCGGCATGCTAGAAAAAGTGCGCGATTCCGCCCCACAAGCGAACGCTGCTCCTGCCGCCCAATTCCAAATCGGTGAGGTGTATCAAAGCAAAGGCAAAGCTGCCGAGGCCATCGCCGCTTTCCGTAAACTCACTCTTGATTGGCCCGATAGCCAACAAGCCCCCGAGGGCCAATACCGCATCGGCGTCATTCTCGTCGAGGAAGCCAAACGCGGCAACCAAGACATGGGCAATCTCGACCGTGCCAAAGAGGCCTTTGAGGACTACCTCTCTCGCTACCCCGATCGCGCTCGTGCCAATGATGCCCGTCAGCAAATCACCGCCCTCGGCAGCCAAGACGTGCAGCGCTCTTATGATGTCGCCGAGTTCTATCGCCGCAAGGGCGACTTCGAGTCCGCTCGCTTCTACTACCGCGAGGTCCTGAAAAAACATGGCTCCGGCCCACTCCACGACAAGGCACAAAAGGCCATGCAATCCCTTCAGTAATCGACTTCACAAATCGCCCCATGAACGCATCGCCTTTTTTCCACCGCCTCGCTCTACTCTCGCCGCTAGTCTGCCTCGGCCTCGCTAGCATTTCTTGCACCGGTTACCAACTCCAGACCGGTCGCCCGCAGGCACTCACTCATGTGAAAAAAATCAGCGTCCCCTTGTTCGAAAACAAAACCCTCGTCCCGCGCGGCGAGATCATGGCGACCAATTCCGTTGTCGATGCCATCACCAACGATGGCACCTATCAAATCGCCACCCTCCACGAAGCCGATGCCATTCTGGAGGGCACCATGGAATCCATCACCTACAGCCAAGTGCGCTCGACCAGGCTCGATACCCTCCGTTCCGAGGAAATGGAAAACTCCCTCACCCTGCACTGGCAGCTTCTCGATGCCCGCACCCGCAGGGTCATCAGCACCGGCAAAGCCATCGGCTCATCCCGCTTCGCTATTGATGCCAACCAACAAACTGCGCGACAAAACGCCCTGCCAGATGCCCTGCAACGCGCCGCTTCCCAAGTCGTCGGACGCCTCACCGATGACTTCTGATTCCACAACACCACGCGCCCGCTTCTCGCTCATCCCTACGCCCATCGGCCATCGGGATGACATCACCTTGCGCGCCCTGCAAACTCTGCTCGAGGCCGACTGCATTGCCTGCGAGGACACCCGCCATTCCTCTCCGCTGCTCCAGCACCACGGCATCCAGAAACCGCTCATCTCTCTCCACGAGCACAACGAGGTCCGCCGCATTCCCGAGCTCCTCGAGCGCGTGCGCAACGGCGAACACATCGCCGTCATCACCGATGCAGGAATGCCCGGCATTTCTGATCCCGGCTACCGCCTCATCCAGCGCTGCATTGAGGAAAACATCGCCTACGAGATACTCCCTGGCCCCTCGGCCGTGCTCAATGCCCTCATCGGCTCAGGCTTTCCTTGCCACGCGTTCTCCTTCGGCGGATTTCTTTCTGTGAAGAAAGGAAAACGCGGCCAGAGTCTCCAAGCTGCGCTTGACTCCGGCCACACCCACCTGTTTTTCGAGTCACCTCACCGCCTGATATCCACCCTGGAAATCCTCAGCCAACTCCAGCCCCTCGCCCGGGTATGCGTCGCCCGCGAGCTAACAAAAAAATTCGAAACCTACCATCGCGGCACTGCCGCCGAACTCTTCGCTCACTTCTCCAAGCATGCCCCTAAAGGCGAAATCGTTCTGCTCGTGCACAGCTCCGATGGCAGCGCGCATTTTTCCGAAAATAGCACCGATTCCACCGAGCACGACGAATCGTAACTCCTCAGCCACTTCTCCGACCCATGCTTTCCTTCTCCACCTGCTGGAACAATGGCCGCCAGACCGATGGCGAGGCCATGATCGATGAAATTCTCGACCTCGGATTCCGCAACATCGAGCTCTCCCACGGCATGACCATCGCCAAGCTCCCCGGCATTCGCAAGGCCTATAAGGCCGGGAAATTTACCTGCTCAGGCGTCCACAACTACTTTCCCTCACCCGTCGAGGTCATGATCGATGCCCCCGATGCCTACGAGTTCACCTCCCACCGCTCCTTTGATCGCAAACGCGCACTCGACATGACCTTGCAGACCCTAGAGCTCGCCGCTGAGTTCCGGGCCAACTATCTCGTTCTCCACATGGGCTCCGTGCCGCTCAAGCCAGCGAAATACACCAAACGCCTCACCGCCATGGTCGCCGCGGGCAAGATCCTCGATACCGATTACAACGAGGCGAAAATCAAATTCATCAAAAAACGCGAAAAGATCGCCCCGCTCTACTATAGCCGCGCCATCGATACTCTAGAACAACTCGTCATCAAGGCCGAGGAATACGGCATCATCCTCGCCGTCGAATCACGCTCCCGCTACGAGGACGTTCCCAGCGAGCGCGAGATGCTCCACCTGCAAAACCACTTCAAAGACAACCCCTGGATCGGCTATTGGCACGACTTCGGCCACGTCCAACTCAAGCACAACATCGGCCTGCTAGACCACGTCGATTGGCTCAAGCAAATCTCTCCGCACATCATCGGCGCCCACATCCACGATGTCGAGTGGCCTGCCCGCGATCACCGCACGCCCTTCACCGGTACTCTCGACTATAAAACACTGCTGCCTTTTTTCCCTCGCGATTGCCCCATCATCTGGGAACTCTCCCCAACCCGCAAGACCGAAGAAATCAAACAAGCCCTCCAAGTCTGGCGACAACTCTTCCCAGAACTGTGTCAGTGAAGGTAGGGGCTTGTTTCGGCTCTAGGAATTGACCGATAGTCTTGCCTCATACTTTGGCCGCAAAAACCAAAAAAACATTTACAAAACCACCCCAGATGCTATTTCAAGAAATGTCATTAGCCCATGACACTCGAAACATGAAAAAAAACCATTACATTATCCCATCCGCTGTTCTTCTTGGGACTTTGATTGCCTATCAATGGAATACTCAAAATCAAGACCAAGAACTTGTTTCAAATCCATATCAGGCATCAAAATCGGATCGTCTCTCTTCTTCTTCATCGACAGCGAATCTCATCGATCGCAGCCTCGCCGCCAAAGGCATGTTGTGGGAAACCGTCGCATCGAACGGCCGCGAGCGCAGCAGCAAAGCCATCAACATCGCCGCTGATAGCTTTTCAGCCGTCAGTCAGCATGAAGTAGG
>Ga0209444_10000960_pt1 | contig 15919 bp, 12 predicted proteins | sample LauGreFaBDMM15DN_2_FD_188215 | JGI IMG/M metagenome (GOLD analysis project Ga0209444, IMG submission 188215) | Freshwater lake microbial communities from Lake Michigan, USA - Fa13.BD.MM15.DN (SPAdes) (version 2) | ecosystem: Environmental > Aquatic > Freshwater > Lake | place: Lake Michigan...
CGGTGGCGATGCTACCTTGCTCATCCACAAAGGCTACGAACTCGAAAATGGTTCCGACTGGATCACCACTCCTTCGGGCAGCCACGAGGAGCAAGTCATCAAAGACCTGCTCAAAACCATCCACGCCGATCAACCCGGCATCTTCCACGAAATCGTCAAAGAGTGGAAAGGTGTTTCCGAAGAAACCACCACTGGCGTGCATCGACTCTATCAAATGGCCAAAGCCGGCACCTTGCTGGTTCCCGCCATCAACGTCAATGATTCCGTTACCAAGTCGAAGTTCGATAACCTCTACGGTTGCCGCGAGTCTTTGGTCGATGGCATCAAGCGCGCCACCGACGTCATGATCTCCGGTAAAGTCGGAGTCGTCTGCGGTTACGGCGATGTTGGCAAAGGCTGCGCCCAGGCCCTTCGCGGCCAAGGTGCACAAGTTGTCGTCACCGAAGTTGACCCAATCTGCGCTCTGCAAGCCGCCATGGAAGGCTTCCGCGTTTTGACCGTAGAAGACACCCTCGGTTGGGGCGATATCTATGTTACCACCACCGGCAACAAAGACATCATCCGCCTCGAGCACATGGAAAAAATGAAGGACCAAGCCATTGTTTGCAACATTGGTCACTTCGATAACGAGATCCAGATCGACAAGCTCGACACCGCCCCCGGCGTTGCCAAACTCAACATCAAGCCACAAGTTGATCGCTACACCTTCCCCGCAGGCAACTGCATTTACATGCTTGCAGAAGGTCGTCTCGTCAACCTCGGTTGCGCCACAGGTCACCCATCGTTCGTGATGAGCAACAGCTTCACCAACCAAACGCTGGCACAAATTGATCTTTGGAAAAACAAAGACACCTACAAAGCGGGCCAAGTCACCGTGTTGCCGAAACACCTCGACGAAGAAGTAGCCCGCCTGCACCTTGCAAAAATCGGCGCCAAGCTCACCAAGCTGACTCCCGATCAAGCCGACTACATTGGCGTCTCCGCCGAAGGCCCATTCAAAGCAGATCACTATCGCTATTGATCCGAACAGCGTTATTCATAACGCTAAGTAATATCAAACACTCATCCCCGCCCCACCACAGGCGGGGATGTTTTTTATGAAGATTTACTTTTTGAGTCACAGCCTAGTGAATTCAAGAACTCCGTCGTTGTGCAAATATCATTGATACCAATGCCAAGTGGGCTTGGTGGCAGACGATCATCGGACTCTTGGTCGTCGTCATCGAAATCCTCAGTCGGATTCAGTTTTGATGAACTCGGAAAACCAGTCATCTATTGCTCATGCTGGCCATGATCGCAGGTGGCGCAGGTCTGGTGCTCAAAGGGTAGCGCACGTAGAACAAAAAGTAGATTTCTTCGCTCAGCGACACAAATTATTTGGCGCTCGCAAGGTCTTCGATGCTGATGTCCTTGATCCAGACTTCATGACCCTCGGCCTGAAACTGGATGCGGCCTTTTTCGCGATCGATGACTGTGCCATCGAGCACTTTTTTGCCATTGACCCAGTGCGCAAAGGTATTGCCCTTGCAGATGAGAACCAAGGTGTTCCATTCGCCTAACGGTTTTTCATTCGCCTCGCGCTTGAGCACACGCTCGCCACGTAGCGTGCCGCCGATTTCTTTGGCATCGACTTTGATGCGAGCGTTTACTTCGGTGCCAGGGATCAGCCAGAGATCGCCCGCATCGTCTTGTTGCATCTGAAATTCCATGCCATTGCACCACATGCGATCCTCGCCGATGGCGTGATAGATCAATCCCGAATTGCGCTTCGTGTCGGACTTTGTGGTATCGGCCCAACGATAACTGAGGGTCAATTTGTAGTCGCCGTATTCTTTTTCGGTGGACAAATAGCCGATTGATTTGCCAGCAAAATGAAAGCTGGAATCACTAATGCTGACTTCGGTCTGATTGGCGGGATTTTTTCCACCGTCTTTGAGAAAGACATACCAACCCGACATCGACTTACCATCAAAAAGAGGTGTCGCTTGGCCGTGAAGAAGATTTGCGATCAGGAGAGGAGCAAGAAAAAGTAGTGAACGTTTCATCATCGTTTGATTACGGTGCGCTATCGGATAATCTTCCATGGAAAAATCATCAAGTGAACTGTCGAGTAAAGTCAGTCCATGAGACATTGAGGCAAGTTTTGACAGAATTTCAGAATTTTCAGAATTTCATTTTGAGAATGACCAATTCATCCAAACAAAATTCTGATATTCTGTTAGAAAAAAGCTACAACCACTCAGTTGTTACTTTTCTTCTTTACTCTCCTCAGTGTTTTCTCGGAAAAGTTTGAGCAAGTAATCACTGGTGAGAACTTCGGGTGTAATGATCAAATCCTTGCCGGGAACATAGAGCACGTTGACAGGAATGGCAGTGCGCCCGAGTTCATCGAGAGCTGCTTCGATCTTCGGATCTGCTTTGGTTTTATCAGCTTTCAATGCAACAATGCCGCGCTCCTTCATCAACTGCACCACCTCGTCGCTATAGGCATTGCCTTTGTTCACTTGGCACAATGCACACCACTTAGCAGTGAAGTCCACGAAAACCGGAGTATCTTCTTCTAACAATTCCTCAACACGTTCTTCTGACCATGTTTCCCAAGTAACGCCTTGCTTGATGTGGCCCGAGAAGAAAATGCCAAAAACAAGCAGCGCAAGGGCGAGAACTGAGGCGATCAGGCGGGTTTTCTTTGGCTTGGCGTAACCCGTCCATCGTCCATAAATCCAACAAGCGAGCGCAACAATCGAGAGCCCGAGAATCGGCTTAAGCGCGTGATCCAAGTCGATGATGCCTGCGTAAATCCACAGCAAGTAACCAGCGGTGGCAAAGAGCAAAAACGACATTCCTTGCTTGAAAGTTTCCATCCAGGCGCCGGGGCGCGGCAAGTAATCGACCAACTTCGGGAAGATCGACATCAGCAGATATGGCACCGAGAGCCCAAGCGCCATGACCGTGAAGGCAGTAAAAAACTGCACCGGCGGCAATACGATGGCTGCGCCGATGGCGGCCCCCAGAAATGGACCCGAGCATGGAGTGGCAACCATGGTGGCAAGGAAGCCTGAGAAGAAACTACCGCTGAGACCTTGTTTGTTTTGCAGGTTGCCACCGACGCTGGTGGCTGAAGTTCCGATTTCGAACACACCGAAAAGATTCAAGGCCATGATGAACATCAGCATCATGAGGCCGAGCACGACCCATTTGTTTTGCAATTGATAGCCCCAACCGAATTCCTCACCTCCTGCTGCTTGGCGCGCCGCGAAAAGAATGCCGCTGAGAATCCAGAAACTCACAAGCACACCGAGGGTGAACAACACGCCGTGAAGAATGATTTTTTTCTTATCTTGACCTGCCTGCTGCACGAAGCCGAGGATCTTGATACCAATCACCGGAAACACGCAGGGCATCAAATTGAGAATCAAGCCGCCGAAAAACATCCCTAACAAAACAGGGATAAATTTTGCGAAAGCAAGTGGTGGTGCGGGTGCCTTGACGATGGCTGTGGATGGCACGCGCACCGAGCGTCTACCACTAGAATCCGAAAATGTGAGAATGCCCGAAAGGTTTTCGCTAGGCTGAATGGTCTCGCCACTGAACAATTCTTTGCGTGTTTTGAGATCGATGAGAAAGACATCGCCTTCGGCACGTGCGTTCATGTTAGCGCTTGGCATGATCATTTTATGATCTGAGATGAAATGAGCATTGGTCATTGCTTGAGCACCGCTGATGCGCAATTGCAGTGATCCGGAGGACTTATGGATTTCATATGATACATCCGAGGCTTTGGGTTGATCGGCTCGTGCTTTGGCGAATGCCTCTTGCGCAGCAGGATCAAGCTCTGCACTGGCGGCGACGGGTAATTCCAAGGTCAACTTGGCATCTTCTGGGACGCATGATTCTTTGCATATCTGCCACTTGGCATCGGCGATTATAGTTACTTTGCTGCCCACTTTGAGATCGGCAGGCGCGGTGATCTCGGTGATGAAAAAGCCATCGCTGTTCGAGTAGGTGTAGGCTTTTTCAGGATTCGCTTCATCCATCTGAAACGCGGGCTCTGAAACATGAGGCGTTGGCCACTGCATCTCACCGGCTTCGAATCCTGCGGGCAATTTCCAGGTGATGCTCGGGCTATCCTCGATGCCGCCGGGATTTTTGTAGTAAGAGTGCCAACCTTCTTGGTGCGTGAGGGCAAGAGCGACGGAAAATTTTTGCCCGGGAGCGATCGATTTCACCTCGCTGAGGAGCGCATACGTAGAGGCATCGGGATCTTTAGGCTCTGAGCTCAACCCTGGCACAGCGGGAATGCCGGGGATTTGAGCTTGGGCAAAAAGTGTGGTAACGAGACCGAAAATGAGCGCGTGCATAGACATAGCTTGTTCGAGTAAAGCGGAGCGGGAAAGACAAATCGTCTGATTTTCTGAATCTAGCCCAGCTGCTCAATCGTCTAAGCTAGTCATATTCTCGGCAACCCGCTTCATGAATTCGGGATAGGTGATCAGCTCTAGGCGGCCATCGTGGTGTTCGACGATAGCGGTGAGGCTTTCGACCCAATCACCGGAATTGAGGTAATGCACATCACCGATAGTTTTATCAGCCGGGGTATGAATGTGTCCGCAGATGATACCGTCACATTCGCGATGATGAGCGAGTTTTTGCAACTGCTCTTCGTAGCGATCGACGAAGGTAACCGCAGACTTGACCTTGCCTTTGATGGCTTTGCTGATGGAGAAATACTCTTTTCCACGGATCGATCGCCATTTGTTGTAAACGCGATTGATGGCGAGCAATGAGTCATAGCCGAAGGCACCAAGCATGGCAAGCCAGCGGTGATTGGTGGCGACGCTATCGAAACCATCGCCGTGGATGACGAGGTATTTTTTCCCATCCAATGTGTTGTGGAGGTGCTCTTTTACAATGCGGATCGCTCCGAAAGTAAGTGGGAGGAATCGTTCGAGGATATCGTCGTGATTGCCGCGCAAGTAAATAACCTCGGTGTTTTCTTTTTCCATTTTTTTCAGCACCGTGCGGATAACGCGGCTGTGGCGATTTTGCCAACGGCTTCCACGACGCAGCGCCCAACCATCGATAATGTCACCATTGAGCACAAGTTTTTCGCAGCGGAGATGATTGAGGAAACTCACCACTTCATCGGCTTTGCTCTCGAGCGTGCCAAGGTGAATATCGGACATGAAAACCGTGCGAAAGGGAAGTTTTTCGGGTTTGCGCTTCATGCCTTGCTCATCGAGAAAGGGCTTGCGGTGGCGAGCGGCATCGGCAAGAGCCGACTCGAATTCGCGGACAATGCCTGACCAAGAAACGCCATTAGTCGCATCACGCGCGGCCTCGCGAAGAGAAAGTTGGGCTGCAACTTCAATCGCATGCATGGCGCACGCAGTCCACGCCTCAGCATCGCCTTTGGAGGCCTTGAGCCCATTTTCGCCATGGATGATGTGGTGCGCAGCTGCTGCGTAATCGTAGGCAACAACTACCAATCCGCTGGCCATCCCCTCAAGAACGACGTTGCCAAAGGTTTCGGTCTCGCTCGGAAATAATAGCACGTCAGCAGAAGCGTAGTGTCGAGCAAGATCATCGCCGCGCTGGACACCCGCGAGATGGATCCAATCGTGGCGTTGCCACTCGGAGCGAAGGGGGCCATCGCCGACGACTACGAAACGAGCACGTGGGTGGAGGTGAGAAATTTTTTCCATCGCCGTGAGTGCCAGCGGAAGGTTTTTTTCGGCAGCCATGCGACCGACGATCAAGAACACCGGATCTTGGGCATCGGCACCCCATGAGGAGCGCAGTTCATCATCGCGATGTGCTGGAGAAAACAATTCGGTATCGACACCGCGTCCTAACAATTTTGCGTGAGCGATGCCTTCCGACTTGAGCCAATCGACCACTTCTTGGCTTGGCGCAAAAGTGGTGAAGGCCTTGCTGTGGACATTGCGCAAATAGCTGGTGGCAACATTTTGCAGGCTGCGCAGATTGTATTGCTCCATGTATTGATGGAAATTGGTGTGAAAACCCGTGGTGACCGGAATACCAAGTGCTTTGGCAACGCTAACGGCGGATACGCCCATGGGACTTTCTGTGGCAACATAGATCACGTCTGGTTGTTTTTTGATCCAGCGTTTGCGCAACACAAAGGGGCTGGGCAGGCCGATGCGAACCTCTTTGTAGCCGGGTAGCCGCATGGCGCGGATGTTTTCACCCGTCGATGACTTCACACCGGAACAGAGGACTTTCACACTGTGACCACGCTGGGACAGCCCTTTGCTGAGTTGGCCTAGGGTCATAGCTACGCCATTGATGTCCGGGGCGAAAGTGTCGGTAATGATGTCGATTCGCATAATGCTTGCCTACGGCGCATTTCATCCTGCATAGGTCGGCAACAATGATGAGACATGCTCCGTGACGAAAATGTCACAGAGCGCGCGCGACTTGATTTTCCCACAATGGTTGCCACCAAGCACGGTGATCGAGATACCAGCGAACGGTCGTGCGCAGGCCTTCTTCTAGCGGAATGTTAGGCTGCCATGCGAGATCGGAACGAAGCTTGGTGGCATCGATCGCGTAGCGAGCATCGTGGCCCGGGCGATCCGTCACGGATACGATCGACTCCTGGTGACATGCGGCATCGGCGCGAGGGGCCAGTTCATCCATGATCGCGCAGAGTAGCTGGAGCAGATCGCGATTGCAGATCTCGCGGCCACTACCGATGATGTAACTTTCGCCGATGCGACCGCGGCAAGCGATTTCCCAAAGGGCCGCGCAATGGTCATCGACGTGAAGCCAATCCCGAATCTGTGTCCCATTTCCATAAAGTGGAATGTTTTCACCATGGAGCATTTTCATGAGCGCCAGTGGGATGAGTTTTTCTGGGTAATGCCGTGGGCCGTAATTGTTCGAGCAATTGCTGACGATGATAGGCAGCCCGTAGGTGTAGTACCAAGCACGTACAAGATGATCTGAGGCGGCCTTGGTGGCGGAGTAAGGCGAACGCGGAGCATAGCGCGTGCTTTCGGAAAAAGGAGCATCTTCCCTTTCTAACGAGCCGTGCACTTCATCCGTTGAAATGTGAACGAAGCGGAACTGCTCTTTCTCCGAGACTGTGAGGGCACGATAAAAACGCAAGCATTCATCTAACAAAACATAGGTGCCGCAGACGTTGGTGCGAATGAATTCCGCCGCGCCAGAGATCGATCGATCGACATGTGATTCGGCAGCAAGATGCATGATCAAGCTGGGACGATGCTTTGCGAGAATATCTGCGAGAAGAGGCGCGTCGTTGATATCGCCATGCACAAATCGATAGCTCGGATGAGTCTCGATGTCTGCCAATGATGCAAGATTCCCCGCATAAGTGAGAGCATCCAGATTGATCACCAGAGCTGTTGTTTTTTTCAACAAATAACGAATCAGCGATGAGCCAATGAAGCCTGCACCTCCTGTAACCAGAATGTTTTGCGGATGATCCTGCATGATTTGATGAGACTAAGGTTCACGCACACGATGCATGGCCTCAATGATTTCCCGCCGGTTCATTTCCTGCAAATCATTGTGCCCACCCCGAGGAACCAGGTGAAGAGAAATACGATCGGGAGCGATTTTCCGTAAGCTCTCTGACATACGATACGGAATGACCGGATCGGCCATACCATGAAAAATTTCCACCTTTGCGGCTGAGTCACATGTGATGTTCTCAAGCCTTGCGATATTATCAAAGCGATGCCACAAGATAAACCCAAGATTCACGCCCAAAACTTCCTTCGTCATCTCCATGGTGCTGGTGAAGGGAGCCAGCAACACGCCCCGCGTGATCCCAGCATCATCAGCCCCGATCAGTGCACTCGCCGCTCCCAAACTGTGCCCAAAAAACCTACCACGCTCGCTCAACGTTTTCTCATCCCAGTCCAGTCGATTCCTTGCCAACAGCAGCGCCTTCGCAATCGACTCACGAATCTTGGTCGGGCTCGGCGAACCATCATTCGCGCCATAGCCTGGGTAATCGATCAAAAGATAAGCATCCTCTCGTGGCGGACCATGATTGAGGAAAACAGTCCAATCCGTGACGACGCTAGCATTTCCAGCACAGACAAGCCACAAATGCTCAGGTTTGCTGCTAGAAATCGGCTGAAACAAGTAAGCCTGTTGCTTGCCAGCTGATGTCTCATAGGCCAGCACTTCTCCTTGGGTCAACTTCTGCCAGCGCTGCACGTGCGTGGATTCATAAGGGCGAGGGAAATAAATGAAACGACTTTGGCATGTCGCTAAGGCAAACACCATAACGAGAAATGCTGCGAGCCCTTTGCTGATCACGCGCCAATTCCAAGATCTTCTCACATCACGAAATTACCAAAAAACACCCCCTTTCAGCAATCATTTTCGCTAAATGATCGAGCAAATGTCAATTTTCTTAGTTCTTTATTGGCAACATTGCTTCTTTACTGTATTATGCGCCTGCAGAGATGGTTCGAAAAATCGTCAACACACGGAAAAACGTCCGTCGTTTGAAAGCGCATACACGCGTAATTCAAGCCACGAACCGTGCACTATTTGCGGTGATTTTGCTTTGCTTAGCAGTAGGATTTTTCGTCAGCTACTTGCCTCAAAAGAAGCAACTCTTGACGCTCCAGCAACAACTTGCCAACACCCTCGAACGCGAGGCGCAATCCAAAGAATTTCTTGAAAACATTGAGATCACGCTCGATTCTTTGAAAAATGATCCGACTTATCTCGAAATACAAGCGCGGGATCGTTTGCCGTGGTATCGCCCCGGCGAAACCGTTTTCCGCATCGAACGCGAATGAAGCCAGAAATCGGACTCCGTGAAGACGTTGAGCGTGTGCTCATCGACGAAAAAGTCATCGAAAAACGTCTCGATGCGATGGCCGAGGAAATCGATCGAGACTTCCCGCCTGGACCGATCGTTGCGATTGTTTTGCTCAAAGGAGCCTTTGTTTTCGCTGCCGATTTGTTGCGCCGCATTCCTCGCCCCTTGGATATAGAATGCCTCAACGTCGCTAGCTACCACGGCGGTATGGAAAGCAGCGGCACTGTGAAATTTCTCGATCATGCGCTGCCGGATGTCAAAGGGCGACATGTGCTCTTGCTCGATGATATTCTCGATACCGGACGCACGCTCAGAGCTGTAGCTGACCGATTGATGGAAGAGGGCTGCATCGCCGTCCACACCGGCGTTTTGCTTGCCAAGGATAAAGTGCGCGCCGAGAATGTGCAGGCGGATTATGTCGGCTTTGAGATCGGTGATGAATTTGTGGTCGGCTATGGTCTCGACTACAAAGGTCGTTATCGCAATCTGCCTTTCGTGGGTGTCCTCAAAGGCTAAATTCTTTGACGAAAATCCAAGAAATTTTCTTGCTTGGAGGAATTTCTTGCCATGCCAAGATTTCACCTTGTCGTCAGCATAAGATCGGCTATGCTCGCCGAACAAACAATCTTATCTCATGGCGCGTTCCTCCAATTTATCCATGTGTTCATTCTGCGGAAAAGGACACTCCGAAGTCAAAAAGCTCATCGCTGGCCCCGGCGTATACATTTGCAACGAATGCGTCGATCTCTGTGTCTCGATTCTCGATAAGGAAATCCGCGCCGCCGATCCACAAAAAGGCAGCAAAGCCAAACGCCAAAATTTGCCCACTCCGGCAGCAATCCGCGCTCAACTCGACCTCCACGTCATCGGCCAAGAGCATGCCAAAAAAGTCCTCTCGGTAGCCGTATACAACCACTACCAACGCCTCAACCAGCCCACTGGTGCCGATGCTAAAGAATACGAAGGCGTCGAAATTGAAAAATCCAACGTGCTGCTGCTTGGGCCCACAGGTTCGGGCAAAACTCTACTCGCGCGGACACTTGCTCGTTCGCTCGATGTGCCCTTCTGCATCGTTGATGCCACCACGCTTACCGAAGCCGGCTATGTGGGCGAAGACGTCGAAAACATCATCTTGCGCTTGCTCCAAGCCGCAGACTTCGATGTCGCTAAGGCCGAGCGCGGCATCATCTACGTCGATGAGATTGATAAGATCGGTCGCAAAACGGAAAACGTCTCGATCACTCGCGATGTCTCAGGCGAGGGCGTCCAGCAGGCGCTTTTGAAAATCCTCGAAGGTACCATCTGCAACGTGCCACCTCAAGGCGGCCGCAAGCATCCGCAACAAGAATACATCCAGGTCAATACCGAAAAGATCCTTTTCATCTGCGGTGGCGCATTTGTTGGCCTCGAAGACAAAATTCGTCGTCGTCTCGGCAAGAACACACTTGGTTTCCATGCCAGCGGCACCGAGATCGAAGGCCTTGATCCTAACAAAAACATACTCGAACTCACTGTGCCGGAAGACCTCCTTCACTTCGGACTGATCCCCGAGTTCATCGGTCGATTGCCCGTCATTTCCTCTCTGCGCAAGCTCACGGAGGACGAGCTCATCAGCATTCTTACCGAGCCAAAAAACGCTTTGTGCAAGCAATATGCCAAGCAACTTTCGCTCAATAACGTCAAGCTCAACGTCACCCGCGATGCACTCCGCGCCTTCGCCGAAGAAGCCATCAAGCGCGGTACTGGAGCTCGCGCCCTGCGCTCGATCTTTGAGCGCATTATGCTCGACATCATGTACGAAATCCCCTCGCGCAATGACGTCGAAATGATCACTATCACGCGTCAATCGATCACCGGTGAAAAACCACCGACGATCAAAAAACGTCGATCAATCAATAGCGAGGACGCAGCGTAAACTCTCTCCCCGCAAAGCTCCCCGCTCATCCTTTCTCACCATTTACCTATGGCAAAAAAAGTATATCTCTCGATCGATCTCGGTGCAGGTTCAGGCCGCATCATCGCCGCTAAGACAAATCTCTCGCATCTCTACCTCGAAGAAGTCCACCGCTTTTCCAATCCCGGCACCGATCTTCCCGGTGGCTCGTATTGGAACATCGTCGGTCTCTACCGCGACATTCTCGATGGTCTGCGCAAAGCGGTGCATACCTACGGCGATCGCATCTGCTCGATTGGCATTGACACCTGGGGTTGCGACTTTGGATTGCTCGATGCTGGTGGCCGTCTGTTAGGCATACCGCACCAATACCGCGATGCGCGCTTCGAGGGCATGGCCGAGGAAATGCACCAGCGCATGAGCGAACGGGAAGTCTATCAACACACCGGCCTGCGCACCAATTTCTACAATAGCTCCCTTCATCTGCTCGCAGAAAAACTGCGCAACTCCCCTGCCCTGTTGCAAGCCGAGCGCCTGCTTTTCATCCCCGATCTGTTAGCCTATTGGCTCACAGGTGTGATGGCGAACGAACGCACACTCGCATCCACCTCACAGCTTTTCGACCCGCATACCAATGATTGGGCATGGCCTGTGATCGATGCACTCGGTCTCCCACGCAAGATTTTTGGCAACGTGGTCGAGCCCGGCACCGTCCTTGGACCGATCCGCGAGGAAGTTGCTGATTTCATCGGCAAGGCCAACATTCCCGTCATCGCTTCTGCCAGTCACGACACCGCATCCGCTGTCGCCGGCATTCCGCTCACCGGTGATGACAATCTCTGGTTGTCCTCTGGCACATGGTCGATCATGGGCCTCGAGACCCCACATGCCATCACCAGCGATGCCGCTTTTGAAGCTGGCTTCTGCAACGAACTCGGACACTCCGGCAGCGTACGTTTCCTCAAAAACATCTCCGGGCTCTGGCTCATTCAGGAATGCAAACGCCAGTGGGCGATCGATGGCGAAGACCTCGACTACGCTGCTCTCGCTGAGCTTGCCATTGAGGCACCTGCCTTCACCGCTTTCATCGATCCCGACCATCCGAGTTTTTCCACTCCGGGCGACATGCCTGAAAAAATCCAAGAATACTGCCGCGCCACCGGCCAGGCAGTGCCCATGGTCAAAGGGAAAATCCTGCGCATCGCTACCGATTCCATCGCGCTCAAATACCGCGTCACCTACGACAAAATCAAAGCCCTCAGTGGTCACGAGTTCGCCCGACTTCATGTCGGCGGCGGCGGCATCCAGAATGCCCACCTTGCGCAGGCAACGGCTGATGCGCTCGGCATCGAGGTCATCGCCGGTCCGATCGAAGCGACCTCTTGCGGAAATATCGCAGTGCAAATGATCGCCACTGGTGATCTGCCGGACATGCAAGCCGCACGAGAATTGATCAAGCACTCCTTCGAGTTCAAAACCTTCACGCCCACCGATTCCGCCGCTTGGGCCGAAGCATACGCAACATTCCTCCAAATCACCGCGTAATTTTTCAGCGCAGCGCTGGATTAACAAAAAGGGGGACAGCGCGTCCCGCCTGTCTTGGCAAATGATCGTCTCGCCTGTTATCCATCCAACACCATCAACCGCCCCTCGCGGCGCTGAAAATAGCGCCCACTAGGCAAGTTAACTCGATGCTCATCCAGATCATCCACCAGCGCCCGACACCGCAACAGCAGCTCGCGCGATAACGACGAAATTCGCTGTTCCGTAAGATATCGCCGAATCACCAAAACCTGCACACCCACGGGCAACTCACGCAATCGCGGCACATGCAATCGACCCTGCGGATCCACCGCAGCAGCCTGCGCCCATAGCCAATCATCTACTTGCTCATCCTCCGCCTGCGCCTCCAGTTGCGGCAACAACATCGGCACCACATCGCGGCCGGCAATTTCCGCTAACAAAGGCAAGGCCTCATGGCGCAATCGATTCCGCACCGCAATCGCCTGCCTATTTGTCGAGTCCTCACACCACGACTGATTCCTTTCGCGCAAGTAATCCCTAAGCTCTGCCGACCGCACGCCTAACAACGGTCGCCATAAGTTCACTGTGCGCTCTCCTACCTGCAAGCATTGCTCCGCCTGCATCCCCTTCCAGCCATGCGACCCACGCAGTGCATTCCACAACATCGTCTCCACCTGATCATCGGCATGTTGCGCTAAAACCACCGCTTGCGCGCCAAGCCGGTCCTGTTCTTCCGCAAAAAACTCCAAGCGCACCGCACGAGCGCAGGTCTCCATCGATTCGCGCATTTCTAGCGCACGCGCCGCCACATCCACCCGACGCACCGAAATCGGCACAGCAAACTTCTCACAAAGCTCCCGCACAAATGCCTCATCCCGCTCCGATTCCTCACCGCGCAGCAAATGATTCACATGCAACACCTGAAAAGAACAACCGATCTCCCGCAGCAAAAAAAATAACGCTACCGAATCAGCCCCACCCGAGACCCCGACGAGAAGATTTCTCCCCATCAATCCCATCGACCTCACCGCTGCCAGCAAAACATCAAACACGCCATTAGCATAAGGCGCTTGCGCTTATTGGCAATGACTTCTTACACAATCCTCTAGTAGCAATCTCTATCCGCTTACCCACTTCATCTCCAATTTTTGCGTGCATTTATTTGATTCCATGCTAGACCAGTTCTTGCCTTAGCGCACATCGGCCCTATGAAATCTGAAGAAAAAAACTTTTTGCTAGAACTGCTCCAAACTCCGAGCCCCACTGGTTTTGAAATGCCGGGGCAACGAGTCTGGGCGAACTACACCCGCAAGTTCGCCAATGAAGTCACCTGTGATAGCTATGGCTCTACTTGGTCGATCCTCAAGGGCAACAGCGAGCGCACGGTGATGCTGGAAGCTCATGCCGATGAGATTGGCTATATGATCAAGCACATCGATGACAATGGCTTCCTACGCATCGATCGCGTAGGTGGTAGCGATTCGGCTACGGGCCGTGGCAGACGCTTGCGCATCCTCGGCGACAAGGGCGAAGTCACGGGCATCATTGGCAACACAGCGGTCCATTTGCGCCGCGATGAATTGGGCTCTGAGAAAGCACCCGCGGTGCATGACCTATGGGTGGACGTTGGCGCCTGCAATGCGAAGGAAGTCAAGGAGATGGGCCTGCGCGTCGGCCACGTTGCCGTCTATCACGACGGACCTTTTGAAATGGCCAACAAGCGTCTAGTCGGTCGAGCGCTCGACAATCGACTCGGCAGCTACATCATCGCACAAGTAATGAAAAAACTCGCCGCACAGAAAAAGCGCCCCGATTTCACCTTAATCTGCCTCAATGCCGTGCAAGAAGAAATCGGCGGCAATGGCGCAATGATGGCAACCCATCGCTTGATGCCCGATGTCTGCGCTTGTCTTGATGTCACCCATGCCACGGATACCCCTGGCCTCGACTATGCGAAGTTTGGCAAAGTAACACTCGGCGGAGGTCCTTCGCTCAGTCACGGCACGTCCAATCACCCGCTGGTGGTGGAGCGATTGATGAAAGTCGCCAAAGCGGAAAAAATCGAGATCCAGCACGAGGCGACCAGTCGATTTTCTGGAACCGATACCGATGAGATTTTCCGCACTCGCGTGGGCGTGCCGAGTGCGCTTGTTTCACTTCCGCTGCGCTGCATGCACTCGGTGGTGGAAACCGCGCATCTCGATGATGTAGAGGCGACGATTTCCTTGCTTACCGCTTTTGTTTGCTCACTCAAAACCAAAGACCGCTTCCACCAAACCCTTTGATGAAAACGCTACTGCTTCGCATCGCTTTGTATTGCCTCGCCGCCACCGCTCTTCCCGCCGCGGAGACACCGGCTCAGGCCGCGTTGAATCTAGCGGAAGCGTTGCGTGATGGTTCCGCACGCGATGTAGTCATCGCCCAGTCCGCTCTCAATCCCGATACGGGTGATCGCAAGAAAGGCGTCATTTTTGAAACCTGGAAGAGCGAGAGCAAAAAAATGCTACCACTGCCCTTCACCGTAGCTGCAGAAAAAATCAATGGCGATTGTGCCGCCGTCGTGCTCCAGCAGCACGATCCTATACGCTCGGAACTACCGCATTTCATTTCATTCGCCATCGTCCGCCAAGCCCCTCATGCACCCGAGAAAAAAAAAGCTGCGCGACCTAGCGCCGAATGGTTTGCCGCGCCCGTGCCCGCCTCATTTGAAAATAGCGTCGTAAGCTATGATGATGCTATTTTGCAATCGCGCCGACAACTCGAGAGCTGGATGCTTTCACGCGAGATCGAACTTCGCGAGAAAATCCAACAGGACATCAAGCAGCAACTCCAAGAGCGCATCACCCGCGCTGTATCTCCTGAGGCACTCGCGGCTCTCGACCCCAAAGCACTGATGAATGCCTTCATCCAAGCACTACGTGAAAAAAACCACGCAGCGGTCCTTGCATATCTCGGTGGACATAGCGCTGACTCCGTAATCAACTGGGACAACATTTCCTTTCGCATCAACAAACTCTTTCAAGGCAACGATCTGCGTCAATGGCCATGGAAACTTTTCGCCGATACCCAATCGATGTTCGCTGTCAGCGATCCGCTTGACCTCGGTGATGAGCTATCGCTCGACGTTCTCGCCCTCCACCCTGAGTCCATCAGTGAAGAGCCCGATTACCTCTCGATCAGCATTCTCAAAGACCCCCAAGGCCGCAACTACATTTCTCTCCCCAGCATATTTTCTCAAAACGAAGCAGCGGAAGATGAACTCGGTGAAATCATGGACTACGATGACATCGGCCACATGCAACTTTTTGCACAAATCGTCGCCGATGCTAAAGCTCATCTTGGCAACGCAGATCTCAGCCAATCCGCAGAAGTCGCAAAGATCATTCTGCAATGCCTCAAAAACAACGACTTCCGGCGCTATTGGGCAATCAATGCCTGCAATCTGAAAAATCTCCGCGCATACGAGGAAGGCACCACCGTTTCGTTCTGGCAAGAATTGCAAGGGAAAACCGGCTCCAGCCTATTTGGCCAAGTCGGGCTGAAAGAACACGAAGACTTCGCCCTGCTCGTGCTGCAAACCTACTCACCGCGCGACAACAGCGGCATGCAACTTAAGAGCATCTGGTTGAATCGCCGCAACGACACTTGGCACATCACTGGTACGGAAG
>Ga0209444_10000961_pt1 | contig 15915 bp, 11 predicted proteins | sample LauGreFaBDMM15DN_2_FD_188215 | JGI IMG/M metagenome (GOLD analysis project Ga0209444, IMG submission 188215) | Freshwater lake microbial communities from Lake Michigan, USA - Fa13.BD.MM15.DN (SPAdes) (version 2) | ecosystem: Environmental > Aquatic > Freshwater > Lake | place: Lake Michigan...
ATACAATATAAATCCGTATTCATACCCCGTAAAACGAACATCTATCTTTGACTTCAAAATAGGATCTTGGCCTACCTCGCGTGCCAAGACTTCACTAACTGCCTTTGAACATTCCTCAACAGTTGGCCCAACACATAAGTATTCAATCTCATTATTGTAATTTATAAGTCTGATATAAGTCTTTCCTTCTAATGTCCAAAACATGTCCTTGGCCACGGAACGAATAATAGGATCGCCAGATTTAATTGTCAAAAGCTCGCGGCGAGTTCCATACGTAATAAACTCATCCCAGAAATACTCTCTTACACAATCCGCAAAACGTGCACGAACATCTGGTGAATCCTTTATATTCTTATAAATCCATTCTATCATTGAGATTCTCTCCTCCTGAGCCTTGAATATACCTTTGGAATCACGAAGTTCAGAAAGTTTAAGCAATAGTTGGTCAGGAATTCCCTCTGATTTTCCATCGTGAATATCTTGAGCCCACTCTAACACTTCTTCCCAGAGTTCTTCACTATCCTCATCTCCTACCGATATTTTCTTGGACTTCTTATCACCAACTAAAGCACTTTTATCTGGCACATCCGCCTTCTCTTTTTCTATTATTTTTGGAGTATATTCATCACGTAGCAATGGTATTTGTGCTACACGGATTGCTATTGGGATACTTGTATCTTTGATAGCATCTGGTTGAAAAACATAGTATCCGTTTTTGTGTAAAAGGCGTCCTGCACGGTCTCCTATATTTAGTCTAAATTCCTTATTCTGAACCATATCGGCCATTAAAGAAGCCAGTAAAGGACGAGGAATCGTATTGAAATGTAAGGCTATGGAATCAAAGGTTATAAAAGATTGCTTCTTTACACCAAATAAGTCTTCAATATATTTTTTAATTGTATGTACTTGAATGCGTGCGGTGTATTCGTCATATGTTGATACGTCTTGTTTACTTAGTTCTATATTCATATTCATTTCTTTCTCATCAAAGTAACAGGAGTAGTCGCAGTCTTCTAACCAGTCACACATTGGTGTTAAAGGCACGTCATTGCGATTCACTCCAGTACGACGTACTCCTTGACTATCAATGAGGTCAATTGGGTCTAGACCTTCTACTAAGATTGCGTCATGATTTAGACTACAATCCATAGCATTTTCTTTTAGAGTACGTGTAACATTTCCAACTGTCATCGCCTTTCTGAGTGCAGTGCGATATGAATACATGTCTATAGATTCAGTCGTGGCTTGGCCTTCTATGTTAGAGTATGAATTCACTAATAATGAGACTGTGCAGTTCTTCTTCTCATCAGGTAAGGCCGCGTGCGAACAATTACGAATACCACGTCCAATAATCTGCTCCAGCTTATTCAAGTGATACCAGCTATCAAAGACGAAAACTTCACGCACATAACGCAAATCAAGACCCTCTCCTGCAATCTGTGAGCCGATGATTACCTTTACTTCTTCACCATTTGTATTTTTTGATGAACGAGCCATGTTGATTGCTTTCGCATTATCTGGAGAAATATCTTCAGAACCTGTGAGTAAAACATACTTGGCTGGTTTGAATCCGTGGCCGGCTACTCCACTTTCTGGGGTAGGAGGTACTATTCCGTGACCTTTTTCAAACCTATTACACAAGGCACATTGGCGACCTTTCTGGCTTCCATTCGCAAGTAGATTTCCACTCGCATTTGTATAGCCGTTGGCTTCCAAGGCCAGTGCTATTGTTAAGGCACCACTGGCTACGAAACGACTATAGACAAAGCCCACGCCCTTACAGCCTCTGAGTCTACGCAATAGTACCGCCGCCTTGGCTGATGCTGATGGAAGATTTTCCTCTAGAAGCCAGGATGGATCCTTCGCACGATACTGTACTGTAGACCCACGCTTTTCCTTTTCAAAGGTGCCGTCAAATCCTCCCTGGCGAATTCTGTTCAAGATATTTGAATCATCCTCATCACCAGGAAAAATCCAGTTGCCTGCCTGTATCAATAAGTCCATATTGGTAATACCGAGACCATCTGATGATGAGATAATTTCACGAACCTTGGCCTTATATAAGGCATCTGTTTCAGGTGCAAAGGTCGCTCCAATACAAGGAAGACGCACAACTCTGTTCCGCTCATCATCATTTATCGGCGTCCCATTTGGTGCCTTATTAGGCCACTTCATTAGCTTTTCTTGCGGCTCAAGGCGTAAGGGAAAGGTTAGAGGATTTTCTCCACGCATGAAAGAAATATACTGTGATGCAAGCTTTCCTAACATTTTACGACCACCCTCCGTAAAAGTCTGGGTTTTAAGATCAAAGATATCTTCAACCTTAATAGTTTTGAATTTATCGTTTATTAAAAGAAGATTTAAAAGAAATACAATTTCGGTATATGAATTATACATTGGTGTTGCAGTCATTAGTAAGAGGGTAATTCCTTCTGAGGCTTCCAAGGCTTGTTTCAAGTATGGTGTTAAACGCTTACCTGCCTTTGAATCAGCGTCTTGCTGTATAGTATCGTCTGCCGTATCAACGTCCACTGTTTCCTTTACCGCAGATCCTATCATATCACGTAAATTATGTGCTTCGTCGATAATGATTACGCGATTAGAAAACTCTCTCTGTAAAATTTCACGTTTTCTCGTTTCGGCCATTTCACTCGTGAGCCCCGCTGGAATTTGTGAAACAATCTTACGTATATGATTATAAAATGAGGTATATCCAAAGAATTCATAACGCCCCTTTACAGCCTTTAACACCTTATTTTGAATAATCTGAGGATCCTTCTCATCAAAGGTATTTGTCAGCCCTAAGTAAACATCCCCAGTACATCCACGGTGTGAATTACGACCAGTCTTAGGAATCTTAAGGCCTTCCATATCAAAGATTGTACGACGAAAGCCTTCCTGAATATTTGGAGGTGCCACTATATAAATCATGCGGCTAGGATAGGCCTCTAAGTACGACTCACATACAGTGATTGCGGCACATGTTTTACCAACACCAACACCGTGGTATAGTAAAAATGAATTATAGGGCGTTCTTGGAGATAAAACACGGCTGACAAAACGTTGCACAGGATTTATCTCAAAGTCCTCGGTTGAACGGCACTTGTCGCCTTCTGTGAGAGAATCTTTTACTGACTTTTGTTTTGATTCTAAGAATTCACGTTTTCGCATCAGCTTAGGTAAGAAGTTCTCATCTTCTAAATCCGGATATAGACCTTTTTCCCACTCGTCTTCATAATCTTGTGGAAATAACTTAGCTTCTTGTAGCTGCTTTAGTAATATATCTCTTTTAGCAAAATCTTTCTCCTCCTTCCATCTTTCTAGTAAAGCACTTGCTTCAGGAGAAGCCATTCTAATAACATCGTATATAAACTTAGTCTATGCTGAACGCCTCGCGTTCACAGGGAAGGGACACAGATTTCTGAAAATGGATGCGGCTCTCAGCAAAACCTCCTTTTTTTCAACATTCCGCTGTCTTATGTATGAAAGCCCTTCTTCCAATGAAACCCACTTCAAGTCTCCAATCTCCTTACGCATATGTTCATTCGTCTTATCAAATTCTATTTTGATATCTGAAGGCACCCAGACTAAGAAATACTTGTGGCAATAGTGAACATGATTTGATCCGAAAAATGACTCTATCAATGGATCCAGATTCTGAATAGGAATTACAGAACCCTCTTTTACACCGGTCTCCTCATACATTTCACGCATCGCACAGACATAATCAGACTCTTGCGAATCACGGCGACCCTTTGGAAAACCCCACTCGGGCGTCGCATGTGCCGCTGTACAGGAGTCGGCGATGCTTTGCGATGTCCAGATGGTGCCGTTTATGTTAACACCCTTATTAATCTGCTCCCACTTCGCTTTGGCCGTCTCATATTCATTCTTGTACAGATGCGAATGATCCAGCCCCCACATACTATTCCACAGCTCTTCAAATGGCCCCTCGCAGTAGCGGCGACGCTCATCAACAGTAATCTCATTCATGTGAAGGCGAATATAATCTATATCGGTCATCTTATACCGCCCACGCATCAGCTCAATAAACCCCAAGCTATCACGACGCTGAATCATTAGAAACTCTAAATCTTTGTTCTCCATTCCAGTTACCAAACCCGGATTGGCTGCTAGAGCTGAGGCAATATCAAAGGTCTCTCGTGGACGTACCATGATTACTCCGTAGCTTGTCACAGGTGCGATACACTGTCTAAACGTATGTCCTTGGCCTCCGCAGTTTGTGCAAATACTTGCCCCTCGTCTTTCTGATATATATCCCTGCATTCCTAGGTTTAATTCCATGAAATGCCTTTATGTGTTAAGGGTAGAATGCATATCCCACCAGAAGTATGGGGTCCTTTTTTCTGGCATACAATCCACATTACGGCTCTCGGCTATCCAAAGGCTCCATCCTACGCTCAGAAAAAGGCGGCCAAAGATTTCTACGAAAGTCTGAAAATTCTCATACCCTGTCCAGCGTGCCGAAATCACTATTCTGAACACCTAGAGAAATACCCTATTACACCACACCTTGATAAAAATGCCGATCTTTTCAAATGGACTGTCCTCTTACACAATGAGGTAAACAAGTCAATCGGTAAGCCCGCATTCACTGAATCAGAAGTTCTAAAAGGGTACGAGAGACTCGGCAAGATACAACGTTCGCCAATTTGGACACCAGACGATTTCGCTGAAGCTGATTGGAAGGCCAGAACACAGGGAGTAGCACTGGGCGTTGGAATTACAGGTCTTGCGGCACTGGCCTTCTGGATGGTTCAATCAAAAGATTAACTTATAGCAGATGGCTAAGGGCCAGGATCCTAAATCCAAAGGTGAAGAGGACAAAGGCCAAGATACACTCCAAAATTTCCCAGAAGAAATCTACATTGGTCTTAAGAACTATTCTAAGGCTCGTCCTCTCCACGTCAAGGCAAAAGAGGTCATCGTCAAAAAACACATGACCGACGAAGAGATTAAGGAAAAGGAGGGTTATTATTTCGATGAAGATGCGGTGGACAAGATTTACGACGAGGATATTGATGTCTATGTTGAAGAAGATGGGAAGAAACGCTTACTGGCAAAGCTTAGAAAGAAGGTCATAGATCCAGAAATCATAAAAACCGGCTGGGAAGGTTTCTGGATAACTGCGGCCCCTTCCAGAAATCGTGGTGCCGCCGCCGGCCCTATCGACCTCAAAGGAAAGTACTGGCAGAAAAGAAAGGATACCTTGACCAAGGTTGTAGGGCATTCTGCAATGGCTGGAAAAATGCGTGTAAATAACAATGTTTTCAGTTCAGTCTTAGGATACTTTGATGCCACACCATTTATGAAACTTCCATGCCGCTTAACATCATACACGATGAGATTCTGGAAATACTATAATCACGGCCTCCCTTTCATTAGAGCCATTGACAAGTGTTTCGCCACTCTAGTCCCCGATAGACATGCCTTACAGGAGAAGGCAGCTGAAGAGAAACCCCTCTTACACATTCCCCAAACAGCATTTTCATCTGTGACAATTAACCGCAATTTCCGCACCGGCTTACACAGAGATGCTGGTGATTTCCGTGAGGGGTATGGAAATCTTTCCGTTATAGAGCGTGGCGAATACCACGGAGGTTATACACTTTTCCCCCAGTTCAGAGTTGGATTCAATGTGAGAACAGGAGATTTCTTGGCGATGGATGTCCACGAGTGGCACGCGAATACCGAACTTGTGGAAACGGCTGCAGATAAAAAGGCAAACGCCGATCTTCCAAAGATTCACAAGGATGACCCTGATACTGGAACATTAGGTTCTTCTAAACCGTATAGTCGTGTATCATTTGTGTGCTATCTTCGTGAGAAGCTTCGTAAGTGCAATGATAATCAGACTCGCAAGTATTTTAAGAGGATTGGATTTAATCAGAAAACAGGAAAGTTAACGAGAAAAAAGAAAGCAGTGGAATCAGAATGAGTGTGCCTGGCACTGCTACAGGGCAAACGGCTTCCGCAACAGCTGAAGAAATTTTAAAAGGACTCAGCACAGCTTCTACGGCCATAAGAAGTGCTGCTGGCTCATCTGCGGCATATGCTTCTAGCTACGCTAGTAGCTATGCTACCCAAGAGAATGGTTCCTATGCTCTAAATGTACTCTTTTACTTAGTACTATATGCCTTTGTATTATTTCTCGCACTCATATTAATCCATTTCACAATTTATCCAGTGTTTAAATTTACACCTGGGGCAAGGGGACTTATTGGAGTTTCTACTACAAAGGATAGCACTGTTTACTGGAACACAAAAAAACAGCCAGCCACCCTTTCTTATGCTCCAGTAAACGGCGATACACTTAGTGGCTATCCCTTTATCAATAATTTCTCATTTTCAGTCGACCTCTTTGTTCGCAGAATGACTGATACAACTGCAACAACTCGTGTAATCTTATACAAGACTTATGCGAATGGCCCACAGGCTGGAATATCTACTACAACATCTACAACATCTACTGCAACATTTGCCGCCGATCCCCTAAACAATGGGCCAAGTGCCGCTGAAGCCGACATTGCGACTAATTATATGAATTCCAAGGTGTCTATGTTCATGTATTTAACAAAGACAAATGACTTGGTTGTAACATTCTATAGTGGTGCTAGTGGAACTCCTTACAGCAGCAGACAAATTAAGAATATTCCTCTCTATACCCCTTTCCGTGTAACAGTGGTGGTGGAAGATAAGACATTTTCAGTATATATCAATGGACAGCAGGCCTTTCAGAGAACAGTCCCTGGACAAACGATAACCTTGAATACTCTTGGAAATTTACCAACAGCCCAACAGCGTTTCTTTGTGCCACCAGCGTGGGCTGACCAGCCAACTAAGACGATCTTCTTACAAAACCTGCAACTTTGGACAAGAGCAATCTCTTATACAGAAGTTCAGACAGCACAGCCGGCACTCGCCTTAGAAGCAGATTTTGGTATGGAAAAGGAGTCTGGTACATCGTCGTGTGGTGCCTAACCAGCATGTTAAATTATGAAAAATACTCTAAATAGAATGGTATCAGAGATAATTCTATTTACAGTTGTTGCTATATCAGTAGCATATATTACACTCATGCTTACAGGCAAATCTCCCTCATACCAAGGAGCGGCTGCCATGTATAATTTGTCAGACCCTGTCACAAGTGTTTTACCAGTGGCGAACTGCCCCTGGAACGGTCGTCCCACAAGCTTACGTTTTGCAATATACATTGAAGCGGCACCTAAGACTATCGCAAAGGTCGATTGCCTCCAAACAGCAACCCCTTTAACACAGTTCGGCCCATCTTGTACAGATTATACATTTAAGACATGTTCATGCAATGGATCATCTTGCACTGGATGCACAGTAACTTCACCATATCTTTCAAAGGTTCTCTATGTTGGAGATGTTCTTGAGCTATGGGCATCAGGATATACTTCAGCGAATGATAAGCCTCTTGTCCCGGCCTTACTTAAGATAAAAACAGCACAAGATACATCCAAACACTTTGTGGAAAGCCTCTCTCTTCCGGCGATTCCTCTACAACGTTGGACAGTCGTAACAATTGTGAAAGAGGGTCGTCGCATAGATGTTTACTATGGTCAAAAGGCAGTGGCTTCCAAGCTCTGCGATAACTTGCCCTTGAGTCCTTCTGCTTCTGATTGGCAGGCGGGTGGAATGAGTGGATGGAAGGGAAAAATTGGACTTTTCACAGGGACAACGAAGGCAAAGACACAGGATGATGTGAATGAAGATGTTAAAGGACTAGTAAACACTCGTGGAATACCTTTTTATCTTGACCAAGTAAATTTTAGTTTTGATTTAAGGATGCCAGAATGTATGTTTGGTGGCTGTAATGATCTTCCCGCAGTAAAACCTCTTAACCCATTTGCTGTCTATGATAGCAGTGTTCAATGAACATTTTTATATTTTATGCTAGCAGAATGAACGCTGCAAATGGTAAAAATACAAATGCGTCAGCTTCCTCAAGCACTGTCCGCAATGTGGTGGGTGTTATTATCTTTGTCCTTATCTGCGTAGGGTTGTATTATGTCTATAACTTCCTATACGGTTCAACGGCATCCCAGGCATCAGTAACTATCTTGTCAGGAAATCTCCCAACAAGTGTTGCACCCACTTCAGCAGCCATTGGTGGTGCATCAGCGGTTGCGGTCACTTCTGTAACTGGCATCATGGATGGCGGCCAGTATTCAACGAGTTTCTGGGCGTATATCGCTGACACGAAGGGCTTCGCATCACAGGGCGGTGCACCTCTTGCCCACCTGATGGAGATCTCAGACAACCGCCTACCTTCCACGGGCAGCTCAACGCCTGCAGGAAAGACGCTAATCTTTATTGGTCTAAATCCCGCGAACGGTGCCCTCATTGTTCGCCAGTCTACGAATGATGTGACAAGCAGCATGATAGATAACACCTTGACAAGTGCTTCTATGGGTACTTCTAGCAACTCGGCCACAAATTACAGCCTAGCGAACTTAATCAGCGGCTACAACACTGCTGGTACGACATACACATCAAAGGATAGCTGCGACATCATGAATGGAATTGAGTACCAACGCTGGGTTCTCATTACGACAGTGGCGAACGGTAAGACTCTAGATGTCTACATTGACGGCAAGCTTGCCCGGTCATGTGTATACAAGGCCAACTACATGCTCGGCAGCACGGGTGGAAATGCTACTGCCGTCTTTGGAGCTAATAACGGAGGAAATCTCAAGGGCTTCTTCTCCAGTGGAAAGTTCTATAACTATGCCTTGACGCCCGACGCTATCTGGGCACTCTACCAGGCTGGCCCTGGTGGCTCATTTAATGTATCAGACTTCTTCTCAAACCTTTTCAGTGTAAACATCAGTTTCCAGAGCAATTCAACCATGAACTCAACCTGAAGCCGATTCAAATTATATGATCCTCCTTTTTAGAATGGATACGTCCAGCACAGATATATTCCCACAAATTGTGATAGCAGTAGCGATAGCTGCTGCTGTCTTCTTTATATATCTAGTTCTTGAGCAGCTTTACAGGGCATACCTCAGTTATGGAAACTCTCGCATAGCTGTCTATCCCTACACAGGTTCTTCATCAAAGACGAAGATTATCAAGCAGGATCCCAATGCTGCTGGAAGTATCACGCTTCCTGCTTCCGATAATCAGTTGACCGGCATTGAATTCACTTATTCAACATTCGTCTATATTTCTGATGATACAGATGATGGCGATGGTGTTCTCAAGTGGAAGACTCTATTCTACAAGGGCTACGAGTCAGGCCCCTTTCCTCTCCTAGGCCCTGGCGTATTTGTGTCAAGTGGTGATACAAATGGAACACGTCTAAGAATCATCATGAATACATATGACAAGTGGTTTAACGCCCTTGATGTCCCACAGATTCCCGTCAATAAGTGGTTCCACCTGGGCATTGTTCTACGCAACAGTGCCTTGGAAGCTTATGTGAATGGCAACATCGCGAATAAGCTTTCTCTCAAGGGCACATTGCCTTACCAGAACTACCAGCCACTCATACTTTTCCCTAATACAAAGACATCACAGACAGAATTCGTAGGGCCTGCTCGTGGTCTCCCCGCTGGAGAGAACTTCTTTATCGCCGGCAAGTTCTCAGGATACATAAGCAACATGACATACTTCTCATATGCTCTCACGTATTCTGAGATGAATAATCAAATGAATATAGGCCCCAGCAGCCAGTTTGACCAGGAATCCATGGACAAGCCTCCATATTTGATAGACACCTGGTGGACACAGCGGGCTAATTAGATTTAAAAGGTCTAAAATTATACAACAAACGCTAATCAGAATGCCCGGTGGCGGTTTGGTAAGCCTAATTTGTTTTGGTACACAAAATGTGCTCCTATCGGGCAACCCCGATATGACCTATTTTTACAAAACATTCAAGAAATACACTCACTTCGCACTTGAGACCACTTCGAAACTCATGGACGGCCCCACAGACTATCCATATGATAAGTCTATTCAAGTTAGAACAAGAATAGATCGCACAGGTGATCTTCTTACTGACTTGTATTTCTCCTTCCAGATTCCGGCAATTTACAGCAAGTATCAGCCCATTAATCCATCTACTGGCCCTACATCACAACTAGAATTCCAATGGGTTAGAGCCGTCGGTGCAGCTGCCATCCAATCAGTCTATATCACTGTCGGCCCCAACAAGATTCAAGAATTCACTGGCGAGTACTTGATGGCTCGTGCCCTCATAGACTATCCTGATGATAAGTTCCGCAAGTGGCAACAGCTCGTTGGCGATATCCCAGAAATCAATGACCCCGCCAATGGTCTCTACGGCAATCCCACGGCCACTGTTGGCGAATATCCTACGGTCTATCCTGATGATAGAAACTCCACTCAAACAAACACACCATCAATCCCTTCTTACACAGTCTACGTCCCGATTCCCTTCTGGTTCACTGAAGAAGGTCAGGCACTTCCCCTCGTTGGCCTTCAGTATTACACCGTTGATGTGACAATTAATATGAATCCTTCGCAAAACTTATACACGGTGAGAGATGCCTTTGGTAACCGTACCGCCCCAGGCTACAGCGTTGATATGAGCCGTGCCGACCCCCTATTACCAAATACACCGAATTACATAAATTCGCCTACGACTAAGACACAGATAAATAACTTTTTAAGTGATATCAACCAAAGCGTCCCTCCACTCAATAGCTGGAGTTTCGCACCCACTCTTCACACCACCTATGCATTCTTGCCTGAAACAGAACGTGTACTATATGCCAGTACACCGCTCATGTATCTGACACGCCAGGTGACTCAAATATCATTCCAAGAAATTTTGGGTAACACTTTACTTGAGTTAGATATCCATAATCCCGTTACACGACTTATTATGCTGCCTAGACGTTCTGATTCCTTATTATACAAAAACGATTTCGCTAATTTCACAAATTGGGCGAATTATCCAAAGAGACCAAAGACAAATAGTGAAATCCCAAGCAATAGTCAATTTATTGAATCTGCATCAGCAACAGGTCTTCTCGTCCCTAATGCACAACTAGATATCATTCAGAATCTAAGAATTCTTGCAGACGGCAATCAGCTCCAGGAACTCAAGCCAAACGCCTATTACACAGACATTACAGCTTTCAGATACTTATCTGGTGGTGCCAGAACACATATTCCCGTCTATACCTTTGAACTCCACAGCCCCACTGCACAGCCGGCAGGTTCTATAAACACCAGCAGAATACGTAGATTTCAGGTTGACTTACAAGTGTGGCCCTTGCCCGTACAAACTACATACATATACAGCATGAATATCTATGTAGAAAATCTCAACTTCTTCGTCGTTGAGTCTGGTATGGGTGATAATAAGTATGCTCTATAATTTGCGTGTCTTATTTACCTTTACTTTGGAAACTTTGGCTGTACCCTTATCTGATTTAGGTTTCATCAGCAAAATTTCAGGATATCCAGATTTCCTTCTAGGATTCATTTTGATATACTGAGGCCATTCCTTCATCATGGCGGCGACTGCTGTCTTTTGCTTGGTCACACGTGCCGACATACCGTCATCCTGCATACCACCAGGCTCCTTGTAATAGGCCGTCTTAGGTGCAACGAAGTTTAGACGAACAACAACTCCATCCGCCTCCCAGAATTGTAGAGTTCTCTGGTAGTCCTCCTTCTCTGAGCCAAACTTTAACTTAAGTTCAGATCCAGGATTCAAACATCCCCAGAAGCTTCCGATAATAAACCGCAAGTCGGTTGTCACCGTATCCTTCATAAAGAAACCATTGGGTACTGGATATACTCCCCACAACCTCGCCCCAGCCTTTGAACACTCACTGAATCCTCTGTTGATAACCGTCGTCAGCGACCGCAGTGGCTGCTCATGACGCTTGGCCGAGCCGTCAAACTCGATAAGGCTACGAACATCATCATCCATAAAGACAAGCCGCTTGCCCTTCGGAAAGTAATCAAAGATGAAGTTACGAACCTCAGCCAACCCTTTTACACCAACAATAATATGACCTACACGGTCCTTTAGCTCCTTATACAGAGTTTCCTGTTCCTTATCAGCAACAAATACATAAATCTTTGACTTGGGAATTTTGTACTGGGATAAGACAGCCAATGTCTTTTCCTTCAATGTTTCTACGCGATTGTAAGAAGGAATTACTACAACCCAGTCCATTTGTTTATACGTTAGATTTTCTATTAGTTAGCAACATTAGTAATGTCTGATTCGTCAACAAAGAAAATTCAGCTAAATCCGGCGGATCTTGTTGTTGATGAATCTATGCCAAGTTATCCAATAGCATTATCTCTTAGCCCCAAAGCTACTCTCACAGATGAACAAGTTGCTGCTGGTAAACCTCTACGGCTCGCCGCCAAGAAAAAGGTATCTGAAAGGCTTAATAATCTGATTGCTGAAAAAAAGAGATTAATAAAACATATCAAAGATCTTTGGGATAGTTTATTTGACAATGACCGAAGAAAGTTTCTGAAGTCTTTGTCTATATACAATACGAAGGAATATTATGATTTATTCAATTATGTGAAATCAGAAGTTGTTTGGTGGGATAATAATCTTGAATTAAGCGTTCGTGAAATTAATACACGTGATCTCAAATTTGATGAAACCTTTGCGAGTAAAGTTAAGGAATTCGTATCTGCTATGGAGAGAGTAAATGCTGGTACTAATAAAAGTCCAGCCCAGAAAGAAGAAGAAGATAGACGTGAAAAGCTACGTAATGCGACAGTATATGATGATATTACAGAATCTCTGACAACAGTGGCGAAATCATTCTTGCTCATTGTATATATATTAGTTGGTCTTCGTTGTGCTTCCTTTGCAGTAAATGAAAACCTCCACCTGGGTCTTGAGTATAGAATACTTATTTTTATCTACACCTTTATATTTACACCTATTTTCGGTCCTTATTACTTGTGGAAGGGAATTGAAAATTATATTTGGAACACCCCTCTTACACCATATGAGGGATTCTTTCCCTTGTACCCCTATGATAAGGCTGACCCATTGACTCTCAATCGCAGATTATATGGATATCTAGATTCACCTGAGTTTCATGCTAGAATCCAGTTGAAGAAAGATACTATAGTTGCGGAAAGAGATGCTACTGTTGTCTCAAAGGGATTGAGAGCAAAGATTATAGAGGAACACTCAGTATAATTTGAAGCTTCAGGGCCGCAAAGTCTAAAGCAAAATGTCATATGTAATCTAATGAAGCCCTTTGTTTCTGTCCTAACCCCCACATACAATCGTCGTCGCTTTATTCCTTGGGCGATTAAGTGCTACGAACTTCAGACATATCCAAAGGATCGCATGGAGTGGATTGTCTTAGATGATGGTACAGATTCTGTTGCCGATTTGTTCAATGACCCAAAAGTAGCAGCCATCCCAAATCTCAGATATATTCGCCACGATGAAAAGCTACTCATTGGGGCGAAGCGTAATCGTCTTCATAAGGAGGCGAAGGGAGATATCATGATCGCCCTCGATGACGATGATTACTACCACCCTGACCGTGTCCACCACGTGGTTCAGAAGTTTGAGCAGAATCCTAGTATTCAACTCGCCGGTTCATCCGAGATATACATCTATTACACAGACATTAAGAAGATTTACAAGTTCGGCCCCTATGGACCAAGACACTGTACAAACGGAACACTCGCAGTGCGTCGCCAATATGCAACAACACACTTGTATGACGAGACAGTGACACATGCGGAAGAGAAGTCATTCTTGGAATCCTACAAGAATCCCATGATTCAGCTTGACCCCTTCAAGGTCATGTTGGTTCTAAGTCACACTGAGAACACATTTGATAAGAAGAAGATGCGTGAACAGCCCAGTCCCTTTGTTAAGTTAACCAATTTCAAGATCAAGGATTTTATTCGTCCCAGTGAACTCAGAAATTTTTACGCTACAGCGTAGAGGCCTGGAGGCCTAGAAGCAGCTAGGCCTGGAGGCCTATAGAACAACCATAAAGGCACAATAGAAAATGAATAGCATAACTTCTTTACGAAATCATCTGGAAATGTTTCAGAACATATTTTCAGATGCTCTCACGGCTGATTCTCCTTTTACACAGCAGCCACAACATATAACAACTCCTCTGAGAGCACACCAACTTTCAGCCTTGTATTCTATGAAGGAAAAGGAACTTGCTCTGAGAACAGGATATAAGGTTCCAGGCTCAGAGCACACTCTCTTTAGTCAATATGCCTTTCTTGGAGATCGCACTGGAGTAGGCAAGACATTCATGGTACTCGGCCATATCAGCCAGATGTCATTGGAACCACTTCGTACTGGTCAGGCAATGAGTAATTTACACGTTAGCAGCACATCTTCTTGCTTTTCTATTTATCCACAGGCTGAACCTACACCTCTATATGATTCTCTAGTCATAGTTCCGCATACAATTTATAGACAATGGCAGGATACTGTTAAAAAGACTACACTCAAGGCTGTTTTTCTCAAAACACTCAGAGACTTAGAAAAAGATAATTTAATCGCAAACCTTGAAGGTTCGCATATTACATTGATCAGCAACACCCTCCTACCCCTATTCATGAATTCCATGCATGCCAGAAATCTCAGGCCAACTTGGCGACGTGTATTCTACGATGAGGCAGATACAATTAAGATATCATCAACAGTTGAAGCACCAGCTGCTCTTATGACTTGGTATGTAACAGCTTCCTATAACAATCTCCTTTTTACAAATCAGTATTATCATTCATTTGTTTTACGTCAATTACCACAAGCCTTTATAGATACCTTACATCCTAAGCTAAAACTCCTTGTACAGACGTATACCGATAATCATCCAGTAGTGACATTCTTTAAAACTCAGAGCCACGGATTTTTCATGAACCGTATAAAGTCTCAACATCCCCTAAGATCATCTCTTGTTATTATCAATTCCGATGAATTTCTAGACACCTCTGTAACACTTCCACCACTCATAAGTCAAGTTATTCGTTGCGAAACACCAGTTTCACAACGTATCGTTCAGAATGCGATTTCAACTGAGGTAGAATATATGTTAAATGCTGGAGATATCCAAGGGGCCTTACAGAGCCTGGGTATCAGTTCTCACACGAATTTGACGATTGTTGATGCGGTCTGTGAATCAAAAGTAAAGGAAAAGGAGCGTCTGGAAAGACTTCTGGCCTTCAAACAAAACGAGACATATGCAACTCCCCAAGCAAAGGAAGCGGCCATTGCTGCTCTAGAGGAAAAGATTCAGAGAGTAAAAGGACAAATTAATGATATAAAAACGCGTGTTGAATCAAATGATTCTTGTCCAATTTGTTTTGATACCGATGATAATCCACTTATTACTCCATGCTGTTCTAAGATGTTTTGTGCACCCTGTATTTTGCCGTGGATGGCTCGTAATATGGCCTGTCCACTCTGTCGTGAGAACTTCCATCCAAGCCAGCTTCGAGCCATTGGTGCTCAAAATATTCCCAGGGGGCATGCTGCCATACCAAGGTTACCCAAGAAATCTGATGCACTCATAAAAATCTTGGAGGATAATCCTGATGGTAAATTCCTCATTTTCAGCCGATATGAGAATCCTCTTTTTGCCTTGTACGAACGTTTATCTGCTACCTACACTTCTGCGACACTTCAGGGCAACAAGGACGTCATCGCCCACTTGCTAGATAACTTCGCCAAGGGGGCTACAAAGATTCTTTTTCTGAATAGTCGTAATGCGGCAGCTGGTATAAATATACCTGCTGCAACCCACCTTATTCTTCTTCATAAGATGGCTCAGGAAGAGGAAAAACAAATTCTGGGTCGTGCTTACAGAATGGGCAGAACAAGCCCGCTGAACTTTATACAACTGTTGACAGAGCGTGAAT
>Ga0209444_10000962_pt1 | contig 15892 bp, 17 predicted proteins | sample LauGreFaBDMM15DN_2_FD_188215 | JGI IMG/M metagenome (GOLD analysis project Ga0209444, IMG submission 188215) | Freshwater lake microbial communities from Lake Michigan, USA - Fa13.BD.MM15.DN (SPAdes) (version 2) | ecosystem: Environmental > Aquatic > Freshwater > Lake | place: Lake Michigan...
GGCCCGATGCAAAATCACGCTGAATCTCGAAATTCGATGCGGATGAAGACGCAGGGTTCGGTCTCTGGGTGACTCTACTCGATGCGTAAGTCAGACCGGCATCGGAGGGGGCTGAAAACACATCGCCTGACAGTTTCTTGGAACTGGGGACATCCTGTGAGTCACCCCGTTTATCACGCAATATTACGACTTCTGCATCGGGTAACCGCCGAGAATCCATCAATGGGCGCTCCGGTAGTCCCTGAAGAACGTCATTCCGGGGTGAGGCTCCAGAGGTCAAGGCCGGTGGCCTGCGTAACTCCGACTCTGACCGTTCAGCCGGCCCGAAGGGTTCTCCCCAAGAGGACGGCCCGGCTTGGGGCGATGGAACTGAAGAGGATACGGAGGGTGTCGAAATAGAAGCGGTGCTCGGGCCAATGAATCTCGACTTGGCGTCGACCATCGCTCGGACATTGAGGGACGCCTTGCGGGTGGGTTTGATCGAAGGCCGAACCTGTGAGTCGCTCGAAGGATTCTGGAACGAAACCCTCGATAAAGGGTCCGCCGATCCTGCCATTTCTGCTTTCTGGGGGGCGTCGGCCACCGGTGAGGAGCCCGTCTCCGAGGAATGAGCCGATTGGGCTGATTTCAGGTGGGCCTGGAACGCCGTTGCTCCGTTTGGCCCGCCGGTCGCAATCCCTGAATCCCCGTCGGAATTCCATGAAAAGGGCAGGGAAGCGCGGGGATTTAAATCCGCTGCCTTCAGGTCGCTTGAAATCATGGCGTAGGTGAAGCCGCAGTGGAATTGGTTCCATCGGGCGACCGCAGCGAGATGTGCATCATTCTACGAGAAATGTCCGCAGCCAGACGAACACCTGATTCTCCTGTGCCGACCAAGGCGCCCAACAGAGACGAGGCGTTGGTGGAGTTGATGACGGTCAGTGTCCGGGCAATCTCATCCGGCGTATAGTTGGTCAAAATGGCCACGCCCTGAGCCGGCGGGAGCGCGGATATACGGCGACCATGTTCCAGAAGGCTTCGCTGTTCTTCCACCCGGATATAGGTGATCCGATTGGTCAATAAGTGCTCTTGGCTGATTCGGGCTTGAGCAATCCACTGTGTGGCCAGGTTGAGATTTTGCATTTCCAGGCGGATTCGCTCTTCGACTTCCTTCAGACGCTTTTCGCGACTGTCCTGGTACTCTTGTCGAGAGCGTAGTTGGTTGAGTAAATTGACAACGTCCGGATTGTCGAAGCGCAGTGAACCGGGTTCGGAAGTTTCCCGCATGGCCTCTAAAGCGGCCAAGCTCAGCTCAGTCTGGCGCTCGTTGCCTGCCGGTTGGGCCTCGGGTGCATCTTGGAGAACGTCCTGCTCCGGGGACTTGACGGCCGCCGATGCCTGAGAGGCTTCGACGATCTGGGCAAGGATCGTTTGAATGCGCTTCTGCGCCACCTTGCCACCATAGAGGAACGTGGCGACCGAGGTGCCAATGCCGAGCAGGATGATTAATAGGGCGAGGAGAAGTGTGCGCATGGGAGTCAGAAGCTTTGAATGACGCGCTCGTCGAGGTAGCGCTCTTCGGCCAACCGTTCCGATCGCTGATGTTCCTTGAGGCGGGCTTCGCGAAGTTTTTCGAGCAGGCTTAACCGGAGTTTGGCTTGCTGCCACTCCGACAAACGTTCGGTAACCACCACGTGTTGGGCTGCCAGGGCAACTCGGGCGCGCTCGGCGTTGAGTCGCATTCCGGGCCGCAGCGCCACGGAGATCGATGCAGCGATTCCACCTTCGGAGAGCGAGTCGTTCAGAGAACGGCTGTCGGACATCACCCGATCCAGATCGCTTTGGCAGCGCAACTGGTCCTGATTGGCCTGAGCCAATGCTTGAGCCGCCGCACTCTCCTGGGAGGCGCGTATCTGAAGCAACGTTTCTAGGCTAAATCGGAATCGACCCATACCTTATCGGGGCGTCGCAGCACGAAACGCGCCAATAGGCTTTGAGCGATCTCCCAAGGAGTTGCCGATGGGTGTCATTCCCTGACGCAAGGCCAGCGCCAGCAACTCCCACAAGGGAGTCGGAGACGGCACCTCCGTCTGGGACTGACGCAGGAATCCATCGAGGTGGGGCAGGGTTGCTATCGCCCGATCGAGTTTGGGGTTCGAACCGGCTACATAAGCACCCACTCCGATCAAATCCCGGTTCTGGCGATGCAACGCGAGTAATTCGCGGGCTTCGCCTTGAAGAGTGATTTGATCGGAGTTGAGCAAATCCCGGTTCAAACGACTGATGCTTCCGAGCACCTCGATGGCTGGCCAGTGGTTGCGATCGGCCAATTCACGGGTCAGGACGATGTGTCCATCCAGAATGGAGCGGGTGGCGTCGGCGATGGGTTCAGTGAGGTCATCGCCCTCGACCAAAACCGTGAAAATACCGGTGATCGACCCGCGATCGGAGTTTCCCGCACGCTCCAGAAGTCGAGGCAGGGCCGCGAAGACCGAGGGAGTGTACCCTCGGGCGGTGGGCGGTTCTCCGACGGCCAGGCCGATTTCTCTCTGGGCCATGGCAAATCGGGTGACCGAGTCCATCATCAGCAACACTTTGCGACCCTCATCACGAAGTTGCTCCGAAATTTGCAATGCCAGTGAGGCTGCCTTCACCCGGAGCAAGGCGGGTTGGTCGGCCGTGGCTACGATCACAATGGAGCGGGCACGACCTTCTTCGCTGAGATCATTTTCGAGGAATTCACGCACCTCGCGTCCACGCTCGCCGATCAGTGCAACCACATTGATGTCGGCATCCGAGCGGCGGGCGATCATTCCCAAGAGCGTCGATTTTCCCACGCCGCTTCCGGCGAAGATTCCTACCCGTTGGCCTCGCCCGAGTGGAGTAAAGCTATCGATGGCCCGAACTCCGGTGATGAGCGGATGTTGGATTCGGGCCCGAGACAAGGGATTGGGCACCGCGCCATCCCCTGTAGAAGCAATCCATTGGAGAGGGAGGCCACTGTCTAGGGGCTTGCCCAAGGCATCGATGACCCTGCCGGAAAGTCCGGAGGCCAGGGGAACCCGTCGCCGTTGGGGACTGGTCCGAACTTCGTCTCCGGGACACAATCCATCGATCGTGTCGAGAGGCATCAGAATCAGGTTCTGATTATGAAACCCCACGACTTCGACGCTAATCTCACGACCGTTGGAGCAACGGATATGGCACAAATCCCCAAGTGCCGCCTTGGGGCCCAGTGATTCGACCGTTAGCCCCGCAACACGCACCACGGACCCCACAGGGGTGGTCAGGCGCGCCTCTCTCAGGCGTTGCTGCGCCTGCTGGATAAATCGCAGACCGGTCGGGTTGTCTGGAACCAGTTCAAACATCAAGCCCCCTCAAGGGCGCTGCTGAAGCTGGCGATGCGCGAAGACCGGAGGCCGTCGACGAATCCAGACTGGGTCTCTACGAGGCATCCGCCACGATCCACTCCAGAATCGGGGACCATCTGGATACCACGGGCCGCGCATTGGGAGCGGATTTCGCTGTAGGACGCTTTCTCGAGCATCGTCAGATCCTCGGGATTGAGCATCACCCGCAGCACCGGAGTGCCCAAAGCTGCGCCGAGGGTCTCTCGAAGGCTGGCCTCAATGACGTCGACGGTGATGGGCAAGCTCCCAACGATCTTGGCGACCGCCTCGACCGTCAGTTGGAGCAAGGCCTTCTCCAGAATCTCCATCCGCTCAGCCAACTGAGAGGACATCTTCTGGGACAGCTGCTCAAGGTAGACGCCGACCTCTTCCTTGTGTTTCAGCTCGATTTCCTCGCGCAGCACCCGGACCCGCTCTTCGCAGGCTTCGGTGGCTGTCGACACACCACGGCGATAAGCCTCGTGTTCGATCTTGCGACGCATGGCTTCGATGTCTACCGGCGGAGACAATCGCTCTTCGCGGTGGAATCCGAGCACCGAGAGCCGAATGTCTCGAAGCGTTGACGAATGTTGTAGGAGTGTTTGAGTCATGGGTTAAATTAGGCGGAGTCCAGGGAGATCTCGCCGTCGGTTTCGAGCTTGCGGACGACATCCACGATGCCTTCTTGCGCCTGTTCGATTTCGCGAAGACTGGTCTTCCCGAGGTTGGAAATTTCGTCGTTGACCGTTTCGGCCGCACGCTTCGACAGCGCCCCCAGAAGGGCCTGCCTTAAATTCTCGTTGGCTGCGCTCAGTGCGATGGCCAGGCGGGCGGCCTCGACCTCGCGGAGTACCTTTTGGAGAGACTTGACGTCCAGAGTGGCCAGATCGTCGAAGGTGAACATCTTCATGCGGATGGACCGCACTAGATCCGGCACTCGTTCATCGAGTTTGTTGAGGATTCCCAAGCGGATGGTCTTATCCATCGCGTTGAGGGTAGCCGCCGCCGCCTTAATGCCTCCGGTCTGGTTGAGGGCCTTGGTCACCTTACGACCAATCTTTTTGGACAGAACCTCGCCCACCGTTTCCACCACCTCAATCGGGGTAGAAGCCAGTGTCGCCAGACGCTCGATGACTTGTTCCTGAAGACTTTCAGGAAGACTCTTAAGCACCTCGGATCCCTTCTGGGCCGTCAGATAACTGACCACGAGCGCAACGGTCTGCGGTTGCTCCTCCTTGAGGAGATTGCAAATAGAGGTGGCATCGAGATCGATGATTTGCTGCATGGCAGCCACCGAGGTGCGTCGAGTGCCCACGCGGCCGATGACCTCGGCTGCTTTAAAGAGACCCACCGCTTTCTCGAGCACCATCCGAGTGTATTCCACCGATCCGCTGACCCCGGAATTGGCTTGAATTGCCATCTCCGTGAACTCCTTGAGCACGGAGGTCTGCTGCTCAACGGTCATCAGTGGCAAATTGACCATTTCCGATGAGACGAGCTCGCGTTCGTTGTCATCGAGACTCTTGATCAAGATGCTGGCGCTCTCCTCGCCGAGCAGCACCAGTAGGGCTGCCATCTTCTGCGAGGGGGTGAGACGAACGGGGCCCGTTGGGACCGTTTTCCCACGAAGCATTTCCCGGGCGGCTGTTTCCATGGCGCTCATTCGCCTTCCTCCTCAGGCTTCGCCGTGAGCCAGGCACGCGCGGCTTGGGTCATCTTTTGTGGATTGTCTCGGATCAGGTCCTTGAGCACTTCGAGCGTGACCCGTTCCGGACGCTGTTTGCTCAGTCCGAAATCCATCTTCATCTTCTTCTTCTGCTCTTGGGCAGCTTCGTTGGCTTCTTCTTCTTCACTGGCATCTGAGTCGGATTTGGCTGAAGCAGGTGCGCCAGCAACCGCTGCTCCCACTCCTGCGGCTCCTGGAACTCCCCCAGCCACCACCATGCCGTTGGCAAGAATCATTTGCTGGCCTGCCATTAACTGGCCAACAGGGACACCCGCGGCGATCATCTCCTCGGAACCACGGCGCAGCATTCTCCAGAGCAAGAACAGGATCAGAAGGCTACCCAGCAACATGCCTCCGACTCGGGCCGCTTCGACACCCTTGAACCAGAGAGCATCTCGATCCAGTCGCGCGGTCTCCTCGATCTTCGGTTCTTCGTTGAAGGGGAGTTCCTCCACGGCCACTTCTCCCAGAGCCTCGTCCCCCTTAGGCAGGCCAAGAGCGCGTTCTGCGGCCCGCTTGAGTTTATCTATGTCCAGCTGGGTCCGAGGGACTGCCTTGCGATCAGCTCCCTTGCCCTCGTAGCGCTGGTTAACGAAAACCGCCGCTGTGACCCTGCGGAGTCCACCGATGCCAGCCACGACATTGGTCTGGCTGCGGCTGACGTAGAAGTCATCGGTCTGGTCCAGTTTCTGGAGCCGGGAACCCTGAGTTCCGGCTGAATTCAAGTTGGTTCCGGTATTAGGAGCGACTCCGGCGACCCCGCCAGCGATCGGGTTTAGAGAGTCGGTGGTCTCCTGAGTCCTCTTCTGATTCTTGGGAACTGATCCGGCCGGATCGTAGTATTCGGAACTACGCGTCACCGCGTCGAAGGAGATCTCTGCCGAGACACGAACCACGGCCTGCCCCGGACCCAGGATGGTCTCGAACATGGACCGCAGCTTTTCAGTCAGGTACCGCTCAATGTTTTTGCGCTGCTGCAACTGACCACTGACGGCCGAGGCACCTCCGCCTTCGTCGGACGGCTCGGAAAGAATAGCTCCGTAGTTGTCCACCACGGTGACATCGCGAGCTTGCAAGCCTTCGACCGAATTGGAGACCAAGAAACGGATGGCGCTGACCGCCTCTTGTGTGAGCAAACCGGCCATGCGAACATTCAGGAAGACTGAAGCGGTGGCCTTCCGTTGTGCGTCGATCACCAGCCGGTTTTCGGGGAGAACGATCATGACCCGCGCGCTCTCGACGCCGTCGATTTGCTGCAGGGTGCGAGCCAATTCTCCCTGAAGAGCTCGGACATAATTGGCCTTCTGGACGAAGTCCGACATGCCGAAGGCCGGTCGGTCAAAAATTTCGAAACCCGTTCCATCGGCCTTGGGCATGCCCTTGGCAGCGAGTTGAGCCCGCAGGGAATGAACTTGTTCGGCGGATACTTGAATCGCCGATCCACCCGAGACAATACGGTGAGGAACCTTTTGGGATTCCAGGACACCGACAATGCGACCCACTTCGGCTGCATCCAGTCGACCGTACAACAAGCGCCAATCGGTCCTGCCACCGAGCAGCGCTATGGCGATACCGGCAATCACGATGCCGAGACCGGCGAAACCGAACAACACCTGCTGGGTGACGCTCAGTTTGGCGAGGATCTCTCGCAACTGCTTGGTTAGTTTTTGGACAACTTCCATGGATGAAAACAAAGGAGGCTTCGGGACGTGTACTTAGGTCTGGATGTGGATTTAGGGGGTCTCAGACCTGCATGCGCATGAGCTCCTGATAGCCATCGAGCAGCTTGTTGCGGACCTCGAGCATCAGTTGGAACGAAATACTGGCTTCCTCCGAAGCGATCATTACTTGATGCAACGGTACGTTTTGACCGGAAAGCATGGCGCCGGTCGTTGCGGCGGACGTCTTCTGACTGGCGTCGGTCTTCTGCACCATTTCGGAGAGCATGTCCCCAAATCGGGATCCAGGTGCCGCAACGGAAGTATCGCCGGCGACACTGGACGCCGTTCCTGCCGTCTTGCCCATCGCGGGCCGTGCCCAGGCTGCGGCGAGATTGCTGGAAAAGCTGTTGGTGATAGGGGTCATGGTGGCGGGCCGGTGTCAGTCAGTGCTCAGCGCTTCCCAATGGAGAGGGCTTGTTGTGCCAATGCCCGTCCGTTGCGCATGACGGCGATGTTGGCCTCATACGAACGGTTGGCGGAAATCAGGTCTGCCATCTCCTCGTGGATATTGATGGCGGGATAAGCCACAAAACCCTCTTTGTCGGAGTCTGGATGACCGGGCTGGTAGACCCGGACGGCAGGGCGGGGGTCTCGAACGATTTCTAGCGTCGGTTCATTCTTGGCTGAAGACGACGACTGGGCCGCCATGGCATCACCGAGTGCTGCCTTGAATCGGACCGATTGGCGCTGGTAAGGCCCGCCATCGGCGGTCTTCGTAGTGCGCGCATTGGCAATGTTCTGACTGATGACCTCCAGTCGGACTTGCTCGGCGCGGAGTCCCTGAGATGCACTATTGGCTCCCGGAATAAGATTCATGACATCCTCCCGCTGATGGCGGCCCGAAGCCGGGACATGCGACCTGAAATCATTTGAATGTGAAGGCTGTGTTCCAATCCATTGTCCTGCATGGCAACCAACTCGTCGGTCAGGTTGACTGAGTTGCCATCGGGGGTCCGAGCCGGCGCTGAAGAGTCGATCACCGCGTTCGGCCGAAGCGTGTTCATTGAAGAAACATCCTGACGTCGGACCGCCTCAGAGAGTTGGCTGCGAAACTGTGCAGGGACGTCCATCCGCCGAAATCCGGGCGTCTCCAGATTGGCGATGTTCGACGCCAGGGCGCGCTGCCGTTCGACACACGCATCCAGACTTCGCTTCTCCGCCATGTAGTTGACGCTGCCAAACAGCGCTTCGGTCATACCATCCCCGCAGCACGGGTCGTGCCATAGGTCTCCAGAGAATGATTGGCCTACGAGTTGCTGCGAGGGACAGAGATGTTGGTATCGCGAACAGATCAATCCACGGGGACCCTGGTGAGGAGGTCTCTGTCTGGACTTCTTGTGGCCGCGATGGTCTTCGCTGTGGGCGGTGCGCTGTGGGCGGTGGATCAGCCTGTTGAGAAACCCGCTCAACCGGCTCTCATTGCCGAGGCACTCGATCCGGCTCCCAGCAGCGTTGCGGCCGGCGATGCGTTTCCTCCCATGGTGCAGGTTCCCGACTCTTCCGGGCCATCGGATGCGTCTTGGTCTTGGTTCAACGTCGGTTTGTCCAACCAACTCAAACAGGTGACGGGTTCTACCCCGGTTTTGTTGGATGCCTATTCCCGGGCGGCACAGAGTCAGAGTTCACCCGCTTTAGTGAACCTGGGATACTTATATGAAACCGGGCGGGGAGTCCCTAAAGACATCGCCAAGGCCATGTCTTACTACCGCCAAGCCGCTGAGTTGGGCAATCCGGTCGCTCTCTATAATTTGGGACGCAGCTATTACACAGGAACCAACGGATTACCCTTGGACTGGTCGGCTGCCCGGAAATATTTGGATCATGCTTCTGGCGAAGGTCTGGTCGCCGCTCAGCACCTCTTGGGACAACTCAATTTGGATCAAAACCAAGCGTCTAATGCAGTGGTTTGGTTCTCCCGTGCTGCAGAGCACGGCTTTGTGCCTTCGATGTGCAGTTTGGCAAGCCTCTATCATTATGGTCGTGGGGCTCCTGTGGACTTGTCCCGAGCCATCCAGTGGTACCGCAGGGCTGCGGACTCCGACTTCGTGCCTGCTCAGTATCAATTGGGGGTGATTTACGATTCGGGAAGCAGTGTTCAGAATCCGGTCATGGCCGAGACCTACCTGCGTAAGGCTGCAGAACATGGGCACCGTGAATCTCAATACCTCCTCGGTCAGTATTACTACCGAGGCCGAGTCATTAAGACGGATATGGCCGAGGCTTATCGTTGGTGGACTCTGTCTGAAATGAGCGGCCTAGAGGTCGCCTCGGGCGCTCGGCGTCAGTTGATGCGTATTATTGCGCCGATCGATTTGGACCGTGGCCGGTCTTTAGTCAACGATTTCAGGCCCATTGTCTCAACCTTCCGGGATGACGGGGTGGCCGCTATCCAAGCCGACACCCGGATGACCGATCAAACGCCCAGTGCCTTCGGAGCGGGCTTTATCGTGTCCGGTGCTGGGCATGTCCTGACGAGCGCGAGGCATGTGCCCAATTCTTCGCGGAGTATCACAGTGAGCATTGTCGGCGGCAAACTCCGGGCAACACCGGTCAAGGTGGATCCCTCTCTGGGTTTGGCCATTGTGCAAATCCAAGGTGGAGCTCGGTCTTTTCATTCGCTGGCGGTCCAAACCAACCGTAGTTCTATAAGACCGGGTTCTTGGGTGTTCTGCATGCAAATGGAGCCAGGAGCCAGTTCGCGTGACAGTCTTCAACCCAGCGCGCATCGGTCGCGGATCCTGCGCAACTCCGGGATGAAGGCCGATCCGCGCTACTTCACCCTTTCAGACCGGATGCCCTTGTCCACGGTGGGTGCACCGGTTCTCGATGTTTCGGGTCAGATTCTCGGAATCGTGACCGACCCTGCGCCCAAGGCTTACCCGAACTCGGGGGCCATCGCTCTTTCAGCCCGCTACATCTACGACTTCCTTCGCATCAGCGGCATCACTGCTGAGCCGGGGATGCAGGTGGAGGAGCGGGGTGAGGCGGCACCACCGGCTCCGATGGTTGCCAATAACTCTCTGGTACACGTGACTGCCTACTCATCATTGCTTCCATGACTTTGGAAAACTCATCTGCCATGGAACTTCAGGATTCCGTGACTCCCCCAAACCCGATCCAGGTGTTGACCCGCGAAGGGCACTCACGCCTGGCGTCGATCCTTCGGGAGTTGGTGGCCAATTTGCCCCACGAGTTCCCCACTCCGGATTCGGGGTCCCGATCGCCCAATGAAGGGAATGTCGTCTTCACACCGTTTCGCCCACCGCCGCTAGATCAGGGGACCTGGATGGATCGGGCCCGACAGGTGGCAGTGGCTGCAGCGGTGCTCCGGCGAGAGGCGCCAAATGCGGCCAGAGATTGGCTGGATGAACGGTGCGGATTGCGCTTTGACGAGTCCCAGGTTGAGCGAGCGGCTCTTACTCTCGATTCCCAAATCCGCGGATGGCGACGCCGGAGACTCCCCAGACATTTCTGGCTCTTTGTGCTGACGTGGCGGGAGCGTATTAGCCAAAACTCCGGTTCGGAGTGCCTGCCGGCCACGTGTCTGGTGGCTGTCGATCAGCATGGGTATCGCATGGTCGCAGATTTTACCTTAGGTGCGGCCAGCACTCCCAATTGGCCCGAGATTTTCCGCGCTTTGGATCAGCGAGGGATGGGGGAGATTTCTGGGTTAACCGCACGAATGACCCCAGGGCTTTTCGAGGCTGCAGCCACCCAGTGGCCACAGGCCCGATTGCAGGTTTGCCAACGGCAGTTTGTATCACGAGTTCGCGGGGCGACTTCAAATGTCAAAGCGCGGCGGTCGCATCCGGGATTCCGGGGCGATCCCATGGTTTTGGCCGAAAGTTGGGCCCAGCACTTGTCCGAAGGGCATCCTATTTCATCCTGGGTCAAATCTCCGGGTCCTGGTCAGGCCTCGACACTCTCCGTCGTGAATTTGCCCCGAGAGCTCCAGACTCCCTTGTCCTCGGTCTCCTGGCTGGAACGGGAAATGCGTTTGGTCCGCAACCGCGCCTCTCAAGACGAAGTTCCCACCCATCCTGCCATGAAGGCCCGACTCCTCTCGTCCGCGATGATTGAGTGGGAAGGGGAGTTGGATGCTCGGAAGCCCTTTGTGAGCGATGACGCCATCCTCGAAGTGCTTCAGTCCCCTTCGAAGGTCATGGAGTCCGGCAAAGTATGATTCAACTCGTCAGCGCTGCCATCGGAACGGGAGTCGCCCTGCTGCTGCTGGCGATCTCCCTCTTCAATGGCGTCGACTGGGTTGAGAGTCTGTTTCACGCAGCCATCTCAGGCGGCATTATGGCGCTCATTTCCCGCCAATGGTGCCGGCTGATTTTTCGAGCGAGCCAAGAATCGGTCTCCTCCACCACCAGTGGTGACGAGAAGCCCGCCGTAGAAAACCCAGTGAATACGAGGGGTAATGCCAGCCACTGAGTTCTCAGAAGCCCCGACTGTACTGAGCTCCTTGACCCACAAGGTCCGGGCGCTGCACAGCTACCGGGACACCATCGGGCCTGCCGATGGAGAGGAGGATTTGCTGCGGCGATACGCACCTCTGGTGGTCAGAACTGTTCAACGGTACTGCCCGGCGCTCCCAGCGGGCACTGACCTGGATGATTGGATTAATCTAGGCCTTTTTGCCTTGGTCCAGGCGGGGAGAACCTATGACCCGCTCAAAGGGGCCTCTTTCCCCCATTTTGCGCGCATTCGCATCAAAAATGCGATCTTCGACGAACTGCGCCGAATTAGTCCGCTCTCTCGGTCCGACTTGGCGCGGCGTCAGGCGCTCGAAGAAACCATCGATACGCTGACGACTGAGCTGGGCGGGCCGCCCTCCGAGGAGCAAATCGCCTCACGACTGGGAATTGGTATGCCGGAGTATCGGCAACTGCTCGACCGGTTGCGCGGAGTAATCTTTGAAAGCCTCTCGGAACCCGCCTTCTTGGCGAGCGACGAGCTGCCCTCACGGGAGTTGGCGGACCTGAATCAGCAGGGCCCCTCTGAAATGCTCCTTCAACGGGAATTGCACCAGCAGATCCGCGATCGGATCCAGGTGTTACCCGACGTCCAGAAGAAGGTTCTGAACATGTTCTATTACGAGGGTCTTCGATTGAAGGATATCGGAGAGATCCTCGGATTCACCGAAGCCCGTGCCTGCCAAATCCATGTGCAGGCCGTCTCGGCCCTGAGTGCCTACATCAAGCGAGTTAATCCCACCTAAAACCTATGGTCGTCATTATTGGATTCGTCATTATTATCGGTCTTACTTGTCTTGGTTTCATGATGAACGGGGGCAACCCCTTGGCACTGTATCATACGGGAGAAGTCATCCCCATTGCAGGGATGGGACTCGGAGCCTTGGTCATTATGGCCCCGGTCAAGACGCTGAAGGGAATCGTCCACGGTCTGACAGCGACCCTCAAAGGACCGCCTTATAACAAGACCCATTATGAGGAACTGCTAAAGTGCCTCTACGAGCTGTTCGTGCTTGGGCGCCGCGGCGGAATGATCGCACTCGAAGAACACGTGATGAACCCTAATGGGAGCAGCCTCTTTAAGAAGTACCCTAAGTTTTATAGCAACCATCACGCGATGGACTTCCTGTGCGATGGACTCAAGCCCGTGGTGGATGGACGTATCAAGCCCGATCAGTTGGAGTCTCTCATGAAGCAATCCCTTATCACGGCCCATCACGAGCATCATGAACCGGTGGAAGTGCTGGGTAAGGTGGCTGATTCAATGCCCGCCTTCGGCATCGTTGCCGCGGTGTTGGGCATCGTGTTGACCATGGGCAAGATCGACCAAGGAACCACAGTCGTCGGAGCGAGCATTAGCTCGGCGTTGTGCGGAACGTTCTACGGCATCTTCGCTTCTTACGGCGTGGTGGCACCGCTGGCCACGAACATCGATTTCATCTGCCGGGCTGAGGCCATGTATATGAATGTGATTAAGGAGGCCACCGTGAGCTTCGCCAATGGCGCGGCACCGTTGTTAGCCTGCGAAGTGGGTCGCCGCGTCCTCAGTGACGACGTTCGCCCGGCATCCTCCGAGCTGGAGACGATGCTGAAGACCATGAAGTGAGCGTATTTTCCTAATAAATTGACTTATGGGAGCAGGAGGAGGTGGTGCATGGAAAGTGGCTTATGCCGACTTTGTCACGGGCATGATGGCCTTTTTCATGGTCATGTGGATCGTTGCCCAGGACGAAAAGACCAAAGGCGAACTGGCCAGCTACTTCCGCAACCGAATGATGTCCACGGTTAAGAACTCCTTGGGCGTTATGCCTCAGAAGACCTCTGAATCGGATGGCGCTCAGAACCGATCAAAACTCTTCGAAAATCAATCGGCCGTTCCGCTGGAATTCATGCAGCGCCTGGATGAACGACTGGAACGGGCCGTCATGGAGAATCCCGAATGGAAGGACACCCGTTCGGTCAAGGTAGAGCGTTCGAGTGAAGGTTTGCTAATCACGTTCTTCGACAGTCCCGGGAAACCGCTGTTTCAAGCCGGGGCACGGGGCATGACCGAGTATGGTCAATTGGTCTTCGAGACCGTGGGTTGGGAGTTGGCTCGCTATCCTCAGGTGGAGTTGGAATTGAACGGCCATACCGCCGGCGAGGCGGGTGCAGCCGACGGAGATCCTTGGGAATTGTCGGCTATTCGAGCCAACTCGGCCCGCCAATTGCTGCAATCCTTCGGAGTGAAATCCTCACAGATTCGCAAGATTTCAGGAATGGGCAGTGAACAACCGCTGCCGGATCGCTTGCGTGATGACCCCGGCAACCGGCGGGTGACCATTGTGGTGAGGGCCGGGAAGGCAGCTCCCAAGACCCAGTGACCATGGCTGCTGAGTTTGTTCCATTTCCTCGTTATGAGTTTGCCCCGGCTTCGGCCTCGGCTAACCCGGAATTTTCTCCGGTCACCCCGCCGGTCGACACCAAATCTTCGGTGTCGGTTCCAGCGGACAAGGCACTGGCGGATCTCTCCGACGCCCTTCGGATGGGCCTCGATGAGGCGGTCATAGAAGCCATCCTTTCTGGGATCCGTTCTCCCCGAATGATGACCAAGACACGGCCGATTTCGTTGCGGGATTTGTACGCTTCTGAAGTGGTGCCTCCTGTTGAGACTCAGGAGCCCAAGGCGCCGGGCATCGTGGTCACCCGAGTGGGTGATTTAGTCCAAAAGGTTACCGTAGAATGCCCCTGCGGTGAACGAATCTCACTCGACTGCGTTTACTGATTTTTGCTTATGGCTGGTTTGGACATGTCCATTTCGGGTTTGGCCTCTGGTTTCGACTGGAAGTCGGTGGTGGAGCAACTCACGAATGTGGAGCGGGCTCCTCAGGCCACGGTCCGGACCGAGCAGACCACCTTGGCTAATCGCCGCTCCGCCCTCGGGCAGATCGCAACGCAGCTGACCGACCTTCAGACCAAAGCCACCGCGCTGGGTGATTCTAGCCTCTACAACCGTCGATCGGTGAGTTCGTCGGACACTTCCATTGCCACAGTGAGTGCGGCCGATGGAGCGGTGACCGGGAGTTACTCCATCAATGTAACCACCCTCGCCACGCCTTCGAGTTGGTTGGGGGCCACGTCGGGAATTATTAGTCCGCTGCACACCGCTGATGTCAGCGCCAATGCCGGAGCTCCGACCGGGCCCGTTCTTTCGGCAGCGGGGTGGGGGACCACGCTGACGGCCGGCACTGTGACCATCGGAGTCCAGAACAGCTCAGGCACGGTGACGAACACCACGGTGACCGTGGCCACTACCGACACCCTCAAGGATGTGCTGGTCAAACTGGACACCGCCATTGGTTCAACAGGAGTGGCTACCTATTCCAGCGCTAACGATCAGGTCACCATCGCCCGTCCTGATGGAACGAACCTGATTCTCGGATCCGCCTCGGACACGTCCAATCTCCTGAGTTGCCTCAAGCTCTTTACCCCTGCTCCCGGTGCCAACGCAGTCAGCGACTCCAAGTTGGGCTCCCTCAAACTCTCTGCCAGTTTGTCTAGCCAGCCCTTGGTGACACCGCTGACCTACGGAACCACAGCGACGACGGGCGCCTTCTCAATTAACGGGGTTTCCATCGACTACTCTTCCAGCAGCACTTTGGCTTCGGTACTCAGCAGTATTAATGACTCAGCAGCCGGAGTTCAGGCCTCTTTTGATTCGGGGCTGAACCGCTTCGTACTCAAGAACAAGGAGCCGGGAAATCGAGGCGTTGTATTGGCACAAAGCGGAAGCAGTAATTTCCTGACAGCATTTGGTCTGACCGGGACAGGGAGTAGTTTGAGCAGTGGCACCGATTTGGTGTATTCGATCAACGGGGGAGCCACAGCCAAGGCCCGGTCTAACTCTATCCGTGACTCCGATTCAGGGCTCACGGGTCTGACGTTCACCGCTTCCAAGGTGGGTACGACGACCATTACCAGCGCCAATGACACGGGCGCGGCCCGATCGGCCGTTGATGCGCTCGTCAGTTCGGTGAACCGAGTCCAGTCGCTGATCTCCTCCCTAACCGTCAGTAATCGCGACGCCGCGGGAAAAATCACAGCCGGTGTCTTGGCGTACGATCAAACTATCTTTCAGTTGGGTTCGAGCCTTCGAAGTTTGTTGAGTCTCCAGTTGTCGGGAGGCCCGAGCACGACCATCCGAGGGCTCGCCGACCTAGGATATAGCACGACGGGTTACACCAATGAACTGTCCGCGACCAACTCAGCCTCGCTAAATACTGCGCTTTCGAGCCAGTTATCCGAAGTTCAGAAGTTCTTCTCGACGGCCACCACCGGTCTGAGCGCCCGGATCACGAGCTTTGTGAAGCCCATGGTGGATGAAAACTCAGGTACTTTGTCTCAGCGGCAGAAGGGGTTGACCGAGCAGTCCTCAAAACTCGATGGCCAATTGGTCGCCATGGAGCGGCGTGTTCAGTCCAACCGAGAGCGCCTTTTGACTGGATTTCGAGCCATGGAGGCAGCCCAAGCCAAATCCAATTCTCAGATGCAATTCCTCAACCAGAAACTCGGAATATCCGCATGATCAGGCCGGTACATATTCTTAATCTGGGAGTGGCG
>Ga0209444_10000964_pt1 | contig 15890 bp, 15 predicted proteins | sample LauGreFaBDMM15DN_2_FD_188215 | JGI IMG/M metagenome (GOLD analysis project Ga0209444, IMG submission 188215) | Freshwater lake microbial communities from Lake Michigan, USA - Fa13.BD.MM15.DN (SPAdes) (version 2) | ecosystem: Environmental > Aquatic > Freshwater > Lake | place: Lake Michigan...
TCTTTGCCGGTCAAATCAATGGAACCACGGGTTACGAAGAGGCCGCGGTACAAGGTTTGTATGCGGGTGTGAATGCGGCTCTCCAAGTTAAGGGCTTGGTGGCATGGACGCCGTCGCGAGACCAAGCCTATTTAGGTGTGTTGGTCGATGACCTGGTCAGCCAAGGCGTGGTCGAGCCTTATCGCATGTTCACCAGTCGGGCCGAGCACAGACTTAAGCTCAGAGAGGACAACGCAGACATGCGCTTGACCGATAGTGGCCGCAATTTGGGCTTGGTGCCAGACGACCAATGGGATGCTTTCAATAGAAAGCGCGATGCTGTTTCACGTGAAACACAACGGCTCAAGTCTTTGTGGGTGAGTCCGGCGAACCTTTCTGCTGTAGAGGCAGAGCGGGTTTTGGGCAAAGCCATTGAACACGAATACAGCTTGGCCGAATTGCTGCGCCGCCCAGAGGTTTCTTATGGCGAGCTGATGGCCATGGATGGCGGACGCTTTGCTTCTTCGGATATTGCCGGCTTGGATACTGTTTCACGTGAAACAGTCATAGAGCAAATAGACATTGCCGCCAAATACTCGGGCTATATAGATCGTCAAAACGAAGAGGTGGCCAGAGCTGCTCATTATGAAAACATGGCCTTGCCCGCCGATTTCGACTATTTGTCCATCTCGGCTTTAAGCGTTGAGGTCAGGCAAAAGCTGGCTAAGCACCAGCCTGAAACCTTGGGCCAGGCCTCGCGAATTTCAGGCGTAACACCTGCGGCGATTTCTTTGCTTTTGGTGCATATGCGCCGCTTTCGCTCGCGCCCATCAGCGGTTGTGGGCTCGGCGGCAGCTTGAATTTGACGCTCGAGCAAGACTTGATCTTGGGGGCTGAGGCGCTGGGACTGGCTTTAACAAACCAGCAAACCAGCCAGCTCTTGGCATATATAGAGATGCTGCAAAAATGGAATCAGGTATACAACCTGACGGCAATCAAAGACCCCCAGCAGATGTTGACACAGCATGTTATGGACTGCTTGGCGGTTGTTGCGCCCTTGAACGAAATGGCGCCAAACGCTAAAAGCCTGTTGGATGTGGGTGCTGGAGGCGGTCTGCCCTCGGTGGTTTTGGCCATAGCCTGCCCTGGTTTGCGCGTGGTGGCAGTAGACGCCGTGGCAAAAAAAGCAGCCTTTATCCAAACCGTTTCACACACTTTGGGCTTGGCAAATTTGCAGGGGCTTCACGCGCGCATTGAAACTTTGAGCCAACCCTTTGATGTGGTCTGTTCCCGCGCCTTTGCGTCTTTGGCAGATTTTGTGTCGGGTACACGAAAAAGCTTGTCGCTTGTCGGTTGTTGGATGGCCATGAAGGGACAAGTGCCCGAGGCAGAAATAGCTGAGCTGCCACAGGATATTGAGCCTTTTTCAACCCAAAGCCTGCAAGTGCCGGGCTTGGAAGCGCAGCGCTGCTTGGTCTGGATGCGCTTGAAATAGTGCGCTTTCTACGCAAACGATTGCCTCATGTTTCACGTGAAACATTTACAAAGCAACAAAAAAGACTGGCCTTGACTTACACTCTGCCCTCCCCGCAAAAGGATCCCCATGTTTGGCATCGCAGACTACCCAGCATTTGTGCTGGCAGTCATTGTTTTTTTGGCCATACCAGGCCCTGGCAATTTGGCCTTGCTCACCTCCACTGCCAAGGGCGGCTTGCGTGGCGGCTTGGCCGCCACTATGGGCGTCATCGCGGGAGACCAAGTGCTGATGTGGGCGGCGGTGGCTGGTGTGGCGGCAGTCTTGGCTACCCAGCCAGACTTGTTTCTGGTCCTGCAGTTTTTGGGTGCGGCGTATTTGTCTTTTGTGGGCTACAAAATGTGGACCGCCAAGCCAGGCGACCAGCCCATTGTCAATATCACCGCCGGGCTTTACTTTCGCCAGTCCTTGTGGATCACTTTGCTCAACCCAAAGGCGATTATGTTTTACATGGCGTTTTTCCCTTTGTTTATAGACCCGCAGGCGCATCTGGGCGTACTCACTTTTGGTGTGATGGCCGTGACCGTGGCGGGCCTTACATTTCTTTATGGTCTGTTGGTATGTATATTGGCGCAACGTTTGTCCATGCGTTTACAACAGCGCCCTTGGGTGGGCCGCGCGTTACAAAAACTGGGCGGGGGCTTGTTGGTGGCCTTTGGTGTGAAACTTGTCTTGAGTAAATAAATATGGCCAAAATCTTTTGTATTGCCAACCAAAAAGGCGGCGTGGGTAAAACCACCACCACGGTGAATTTGTCGGCTGCCTTGGCCGCCATTGGGCAGCGGGTTTTGATGGTCGACTTGGATCCGCAAGGCAACGCCACCATGGGCTCGGGCGTGGACAAGCGCACATTGGAAAACACGGTTTACGACGTTTTGTTGGGTGAAAGCAGCATTGCGCAAGCCCGCGTCAGCAGCGTGTGGGGTGAGGCTGCAGCCAAGCCCCAAGCAGCCAAATACCATGTGTTGGGTGCCAACCGCGAATTGGCGGGTGCGGAAGTGGAGTTGGTTGGTTTGGATCAGCGCGAGATGCGACTCAAACTTGCGTTGCAACAAGTGGACAAAGAGTACGACATTGTGCTTATTGATTGCCCACCGTCCCTGTCTTTGCTCACCCTCAACGGCCTGTGTTCAGCCAATGGCGTGATTGTGCCCATGCAGTGCGAGTATTTTGCGCTCGAAGGTTTAACCGACTTGGTCAACACCATCAAACAAGTGCATGCCAACCTCAACCATGACTTGAAAATCATTGGCCTTTTGCGTGTGATGTTCGACCCGCGCATTACCTTGCAAATGCAGGTGAGTGATCAACTCAAGGCGCACTTTGGCGACAAGGTTTTCAACACCCTGATTCCGCGTAATGTGCGTTTGGCAGAAGCGCCCAGCTACGGCCTGCCCTGCTTGGTGTTCGACCCCAGCGCCAAAGGCAGCGTGGCATTCATAGACTTTGCCAAAGAGCTGGTCGAGCGTTTCGAAACTTTATAAATCACAGGACTGACGACGCATGGCAACCAAAAAAAACAAAGGCCTAGGCCGTGGACTAGAGGCCTTGTTGGGCCCAACCGCCACCGACACCCCCAACGCAGCCGAGGACGGCGCGCCTTCCGTGCTGTCACTCGACAATATGGTGGCAGGTGTGTACCAGCCCCGAACCCGCATGGATGAAGGTGCTTTGTATGAGCTGGCTGAAAGTATCAAAGCCCAAGGCATCATGCAGCCCATCTTGGTGCGGCGATTGAGCACCGGTGCCAACGCAGGCAAATATGAAATCATCGCTGGCGAAAGACGTTTTCGCGCAGCCAAATTAGCCGGTTTGAGTGAGGTGCCGGTGCTGGTGCGTGATGTGCCCGACCAAGCCGCGGCCGCCATGGCCTTGATAGAGAACATTCAGCGTGAAGACCTTAACCCCTTAGAAGAAGCGCAAGGCTTGCAGCGCTTGATCAAAGAATTTGGCTTGACGCACGAAGACGCAGCCCAAGCGGTAGGGCGTTCACGCAGCGCAGCAAGCAATTTGCTTCGTTTGCTCAACCTTGCTGACGCGGTGCAAACCATGTTGATGGCCGGCGACCTCGACATGGGCCACGCCAGAGCCCTGTTGTCTTTGGACAAGGCCGCGCAAATCACAGCAGCCAATCAAATCAGCGCAAAAAAACTCTCGGTCAGAGAGGCCGAGAGCTTGGCCAAAAAAATAGGCGCAGAGTTTGCGCTGGTCGCGCAAAAACCCAAAAAAGAAAAATCCCGTGACTTAAAGCGGGTGGAAGAAGAGTTGGCCGATTTGCTCACCGCGCAAGTGGAAATACGCATCAAAAAAACTGTCAAACGCCATGGGCGAATGGAAGAAATGGGCGAGCTTGCAATTGCTTTTGGCTCGCTTGACGCGCTCAATGGCATCATCGATAAATTGCGCGCGGCTTAAATCGCGTTGGTTTAGCGTTATCCTTGAGAGACAAAAAAATTTCTGCTCATAGAATATTCATTAACGCAGATTGCTGGAGAAGACAAACATGATCACCACCCTTGCACGGCGCACCGTCGCCGTTTCTGTGCTGGCTTTGTGGGCGCACGCTGCCCTGGCCCAAGAGACATTCAAAATCGGCATCGTCAGCTTTTTGTCGGGACAAGCCGCAGAGAGTTTTGGCATACCTGCGGTCAATGGCGCCAAGGTGTTGGTCGAGGCCTTTAACAAAGGCCAAGCGCCCGCGCCCTATAACAAGGTTGGCATCGGCGGTCTGCCCATCGAGGTCATTTATGTGGATGAAGCTGGTGGTGCCACCAAGCAAGTCCAAGAATTGCGCAACCTCTATGAGCGCGACAAAGTTGATGTGGTGGTGGGCTATGTAGGCTCGGGTGACTGCTTGGCGGTGGCGCCGGTGGCCGAAGAGCTGAAGAAATTTTTGATTTTGTATGACTGCGGCACACCGCGCATTTTTGAAGACAACAGTTTTCGCTATGTGTTTCGCACAGCAGCACATGGCACCATGGACAACGTGTCCTTGGCGCGGTATTTGAAAGCGCGCAACATTCCTGTCAAAACCTATAACCTCATTAACCAAGATTACGCTTGGGGCCAAGATTCGCGCAAAGACTTTATGTTGTCGATGGCGAATTTATACCCCGAGGCCAAAGCCGGCGTAGACCAATTGCCCAAATTCGGCGCGGGCCAGTACGGAACCGAAATTTCGGCCTTGATGTCCAAGCCCGCCGACTTGGTGCACTCCAGTTTGTGGGGTGGTGATTTGCAGGCGCTTGTCTTGCAAGCCGGCCCACGCGGCTTGTTTAAAAAGTCCCAAGTGGTGTTGACCGCCGGCGACCATGTGCTGCCAGGTTTGGGTGAAAAAATGCCCGACGGCACCATTCTGGGTGCACGCGGCGCTTATGGTTTGATGGCCCCGCCCTCGCCTTTGAACACATGGTTTTGGGATACCTACAGCAAGGCCAATAACGTCTACCCCGTGCAAGCGCCCTACCGCATGGCGCAAGCCTTAATGGGTTTGAAACTCGCAGCAGAAAAAGCCATGGCTGCCAACGGTGGCAAAAAACCTTCCACCGAAGTGCTGGCTGCATCTCTGCGCGGCAGCGAGTGGATGTCGCCGGGCGGCAAGATTCGCATGGCGCTCTCCAACGGCCAACAAGCCATTCAAGACTCAGCCATTGGGCGCACACAGTGGGATGCCACCAAAAAAATGGTGGTGCTCAACGATATCCAACGCTTTGACGCAGAGTGTGTGAATCCTCCGCTGAATGTGAAGTCTGAAGATTGGTTGAAGTCGGGCTTTGCGGGTGCCAAATGCGATGTCAAGCCTGCTGCAGCGGCCAAAAAAGCCGCTGACAAAAAACCTGCCAAATAAAAAGCCCCTGTGAACTTAGCGCTCACCATTGCCATTGATGGCGTGACCTATGCGTCATGGCTGTTCATCGTCGCCCTGGGTCTGACCTTGGTGTTTGGCGTGCTCAAAATCCTCAATATTGCTCACGGCAGTTTTTATGCCTTGGGCGCTTATGTCACGGCCAGTTTGGTAGCCCTGACTGCTTCTTGGGGCTTGCCGCCGGCTGTGTCTTTGTTGGCCATGTTGGTGGCCGCACTGGCGGTGGCGGCACTGGTTGCGCCCTTGATCGAGCGCGGCTTGTTGCGCTTTTTTTATGGCCGCGACGAGGTCTTGTTGGTGCTGGTCACATACGCCATGTTTCTCATGATGGAAGACCTCACCAAATTGATTTGGGGCGCCAATCCTTTTTATGTGTCCGAGCCCTATGGCTTGTTTGGCAACATCGACATTGGCAGCCAAACCTATGTGGGCTACGACTTCATGTTGGTGGCTTTGGCGGTGGTGGTGGGATTGGGCGTTTGGTGGGGCTTGAACCGCACCCGCTTTGGCAAGATTGTCACCGCCGTGATTCACAGCGCCGAGGTGGCCGCCAGCATGGGCATACAAGTCTCGCGTGTGTATATGTTTGCGTTTGCTGTGGGTATTTTCTTGGCCGCCTTGGGTGGCGCATTCACCGCGCCCATGTTGTCGGTGCAGCCGGGCTTGTCGGTCGGCGTCATCATCATCTCGTTTGCGGTGGTGATTATTGGCGGCTTGGGCAGCATAGAGGGCGCGGCCATAGGCGCTTTGATTGTGGGCTTGGCGCGTGCACTGGCGGTGCATGTCTGGCCGGTGGCTGAGTTGTTCTCGGTGTATTTGGTCATGGCCTTGGTGTTGATGTTCAGGCCGCAAGGTTTGTTTCAACGTATACAGGCGCGAAAAATTTAAGCCATGTCGCTGACTGCTTTGTTGTTGCGCGCCTTGCTTGTGTTGCTAATCATGGCCGGCGTGGGCTATGTCTTGCCCTCTTGGATGCAATTCATGCTGACCATGGCCATGGCCAATGGCTTGGTGTCTTTAGGCATTGTCTTGCTCATGCGCGGTGGCGTGGTCGCTTTTGGTCAAGGCCTGATGTCAGCGATTGGTGGTTATGCCGCTGCCCTGTTGTTTTTGCACTGGGGCGTGACAGACGCCGTTTTGTTGGCCTTCTTGGGCGGCTTGTTCGCCATGCTCATTACCGCACCCTTTGCCCCCTTGTTGGCGCGTTACCGTGGCATTTTCTTTTCCATGCTGTCCTTGGCTTTTTCTATGGTGGGCTACGGCTTGCTTGTGAAAACCGAGTCCTTGGGCGGCTCTGACGGTTTCAACATGGGGCGGGTCACGCTGTTGGGACAAAGTTTGGCCGATGACGAGGTGCGCTTTAGTTTGTATGCCACCACCTTGGTGTTGACGCTGGTGTGCGCGGTGTTGGCGCGGATTTATTTTTTGTCTAGCCGAGGCTTGGTCACGCGGGCTTTGCGCGACAACGAGCTGCGGGTGGAGTATTTGGGCGGCTCGGTGAGCCAAACCATGAGCCTCAATTTTGTGCTCGCCGCCTTCACCGCCGGCATGGGCGGCGCATTGGCGGTGATGGCCTTGGGCCATATAGACCCTAATTTCAGCTATTGGACAAGCTCGGGCGAGTTTGTGTTTGTGGCGATTTTGGCCGGCAGCCAAAGCGTGGTGGCGGTCATGTTGTCGTCTTTGGTGCTGGAAGTGGTGCGCTCATTTTCCAGCGCTTACTTCCCCAACACCTGGCAATTGGCGCTGGGTATTTTTCTGTTGCTGGTGATCCGTTTTCTGCCGCTGGGCTTGGGCTCTTTGTGGAGCAAAACAACTGCCAAAGCAAAGGCGGACGCATGAGCGAAAACCTTTTGTTGCAGGCCCAAGGCTTGAACAAACAATTTGGCGCGGTGGTGGCCGCCCAAGATGTGAATGTGCAGGTGAAAGCTGGTGAGCGGGTGAGCCTGATTGGCAGCAATGGTGCTGGCAAAACCACGTTTGTGAACATAATCACCGGCTATGTGCGCGCTGACAGCGGCAGCATTTGGCTGGGCAAAACCGATATCAGCCGCATGTCGCCACGCGACATTACCCGCTTGGGTGTGGCGCGGTCGTTTCAAATTCCGCAGCTCTACCCCAGCATGACGGTGCTGGAAAACATGCTGGTGGCTTTGGCTTGCCATGAAAACCGACTCTCCGCTTGGCGGCCGGCGGCGTCAAGTCAGCGCGTCATGCGTGCTGACGAGGTCTTGTCACGCTTTGGCTTGCTCAAGCACCGCGAGCGTTTGGTGGCCGAGTTGCCCGGGGGTCTTCGCAAACTCATAGACATCGCTTTGGCCATGACCGGTTCACCGCGTTTGTTGTTGTTGGACGAACCCACCAGCGGTGTGGCGGCAGAAGAAAAATTTCCCATGATGGACACCATCATGCAAGCCTTGGAAGGTCAAGCGCTAACTGTGCTGTTTGTGGAACACGATATGGACATCGTCAAACGCTATTGCGAGCGCGTGGTGGCGTTTTACAGCGGACGCATCATTGCCGATGATGTGCCGGCGGTGGCTTTGGCGCAAGCCGATGTGCGCCGCTACGTCACCGGCGAGCGTTTGCCCGAGGATGCGCCCCATGCTTGAACTGCGCGATGTGCATGTCGATATCGCTTCCGTGCAAGTTTTGCGTGGCTTTGGTATGCATCTGGCCAAAGGCCAAATGGTGGGCTTGGTTGGGCGCAATGGCGCGGGCAAAACCAGCACCCTGCGCAGCATCATGGGGCATTTGAAATTGCGCCAAGGTCAACTGCTGTTCCAAGGCCAAGACTTGGCGCAAATGCCAGCCCATGCCCGCGCGGCACTGGGCATTGGTTATATGCCCGAAGACCGCGGCTTGGTGCCCGAACTCACGGTGGAAGAAAACATCGTGCTGCCTTTGTGGGTCAGTCCCACGCTGTCTTTGAACCAACGTTTGGCTTGGGTTTACGAGGTTTTGCCCGAACTCAAAGACATGTCAACACGGCGCGCCCTGCTGCTGTCTGGCGGTCAACAAAAACTCGTGGCGCTGGCGCGTGCCTTGGCGGTGGGCACGCGTTTGTTGCTGCTAGACGAACCCTTTGAAGGCGTGGCGCCGGCTTTGTCTATGCGCTTGTCTGAGGTGATTGGGCAGTTGAAGTCCACCGATTTATCGGTGTTGATTGCCCAATCGGATGTCAACCACGCCAATGATTTGTTAGACGCCCAAGTGGTGATAGAGCGCGGCGCGAACGCCGCTTAATGCCGCTTAATGTCGCCTGACATTACCTAGAAGCCTCAGTACAAAAACACCTTGCCCGGGTTCATGATGTTGTTCGGGTCCAGCGCGTGCTTGATGGTGCGCATCATGGCGACAGCGCCCGCACCGGCTTCGGTGACCAAAAAATCCATTTTGTGCAAACCAATACCGTGCTCGCCGGTGCACGTGCCTTCCAAAGACAAGGCGCGTGCAACCAATTTGTTGTTCAGGTCCTCGGCGGTGGCGCGCTCTTGGGCGCTGTTGGGGTCAATCAAATAGCCAAAATGGAAGTTGCCGTCGCCCACATGGCCCACCAGAAAATACGGAATGCCAGACTTGTCTACTTCGGTAACCGAGTCCAGCAAGCAATCGGCCAAGCGTGAAATAGGCACACAGGTATCGGTGCTGATGACGCGGCAACCGGCGCGGCTTTGCATGCCCGCAAAGTAGGCGTTGTGACGCGCTGTCCATAAACGGGTGCGCTCTTCGGGGGTGGTGGCCCATTCAAAGGCATGACCATCAAAATCGTTGGCGATGTCTTGCACGGTTTCGGCTTGCTCTTTCACGCTGGCGGGCGAGCCGTGAAACTCCATGAGCAGCATGGGCTGCTCAGGCAAGCTCAGCTTGGAGTGGGCGTTGACCATGCGCACCGCATTCGCATCAATCAACTCCACGCGGGCAATCGGTATGCCCATTTGGATGATTTGAATGGTGGTGCGCACAGCGGCTTCGATGCTGGGGAAGGAGCAAGTGGCCGCCGAGACGGCTTCGGGCAAGGGGTAGAGCTTCAAAGTGATTTCGGTGATGACGCCCAACGTGCCTTCGCTGCCCACCATCAAACGCGTGAGGTCGTAGCCAGCCGAAGACTTGCGTGCGCGCGTGCCCGTGCGAATGACTTCGCCGCTAGAGGTAACGACTTCCAGTCCCAAAACGTTTTCGCGCATGGTGCCGTAGCGCACTGCGTTGGTGCCGCTGGCGCGTGTCGCGCTCATGCCGCCGATGGTGGCGTCTGCACCGGGGTCTATAGGGAAAAACAAGCCCGTGCTTTTCACCTCTTCATTGACTTGTTTGCGTGTCACCCCCGCTTGCACAGTGACCGTCAGGTCTTCGGGGTTGATGGACAGTACTTTGTTCATACGGCCTAAATCGATACTGATGCCGCCTTGCACCGCCAGCAAATGGCCTTCCAGCGAGGTACCTACGCCAAACGGAATGATGGGCACTTTGTAGGCAGCGGCCATGCGAACGGTTTGCGCCACATCGTCGGTACTCTGGGCAAACACCACAGCGGCCGGTGGCGGCACGGTGGTGTAGGCAGACTCGTCACGACCATGCTGCTCACGCACCACCAGCGCGGTGCTGCAGCGCTCGCCGAAGTGGGCCTTCAATTCGGCAATCAACGCAGGCGGCACTTCGCGTTGGTTCACTTCGGGAATCAGGTGTTGGACGGAAGAGGGTGCATTCATGTCGGCGTCTCCTTGGGCGTTTCGCATTCTAAGCAGCATTGTGCGGGCGGCGTCAAGGTTCGCAGGCAAGCGCAATGCCTGAGACAATATCGCCAAACTAAAGGACAGAAAACATGGCTAACCGACTCACACAAATCACCACGCGCACCGGCGACGATGGCACCACTGGCTTGGGCGACAACCGCCGCGTCAGCAAAAACAGTTTGCGGGTTCACGCCATGGGCGAGGTTGATGAGCTCAACTCGCATATAGGTGTTTTGCTGTGTGAAGACATGCCCGCGCCCGTGCGCGCCTTGTTGGTAGAGGTGCAGCACCAGTTGTTCAACTTGGGCGGCGAGCTCAGTATTCCGGGTTTTGAGTTGCTCAAAGCCGAGGCGGTGTTGGCGCTGGATGTGGCTTTGGCCGAGCACAACGCGACCTTGCCCAAATTGCAAGAATTCATTTTGCCCGCTGGTGGCCGCGCAGCATCTGTGGCGCACGTTTGCCGCACCGTGGCCCGCCGAGCCGAGCGCGCGGTGGTGGCGCTGGGCGCAGAAGAGGCGTTGAATGACACCCCGCGCCAATACCTTAACCGTTTATCCGACCTGATGTTTGTCTTGGCACGTGTGCTCAACCGAATGAACGGCGGCGACGATGTGTACTGGAAAAGCCAGCGCTTAGCCGCAGCTGAAAACCCTTAAAGGCCGCCATATGTTGAACGAACTTGCGCTTTTATTGGCCATGGCCAACCCTGCATCTGCCGCTTGCACGCGGGCGGGCGGCACGCTGAGCTTTGTGCAAACCGACAAAGGCGAGCAAGGCATGTGCAGCTTGCCGTCTGGGCTGGTCTGTGAGGAATGGGTTTTCTTTCGAGGCGAGTGTGTCGCTGCCCCCTCGGCCCCTGTCAAAGAAAAAGAACCTGGCGTCACCCCCAAGGTTTCGGCCACGCCTGAGCGGCCGCGCGACTGAAGCTGCCCTAGCGCGGCGCCAACACCGACAAGGTCAGGCGCGACACGCAAGTTATGCGGCCTTGGTCGTCGTTCATGTCGATTTGCCAGACTTGCGTGCTGCGCCCAATGTGCACAGGACGCGCAATGCCATGGACCCAGCCCTCAGCCACGCCGCGGATATGGTTGGCGTTGATGTCCAAGCCGACAGCGCGGTGATCGGGCGGGCAAGCGTAAAAAGCGCCGCACGAGCCCAGTGTCTCGGCCAGCATGACGCTGGAGCCGCCATGAATCACGCCATAAGGCTGCTTGGTGCGCTCGTCGACCGGAATGCGCCCGCGTATGAAGTCGGGGCCAACTTCAATGAACTCTATGCCCAGCCGTTCGGCAGCGGTGGCAATGTGCGTGGTGGTCAGTATCTCGGTGCTGATGGGTTTGGTCCAAATTGCCATGACAATGCGGTTCTCATTCAAAACAAAGCCACATCTTAGTAGCCATGAATTCTTCTGCCAGCGCCTCGCCTCCCTTTGTTCCGCAAATGCGCCTTTACCAACAATGGTTGGCCGAGCATCGCCAATTGACCTTCGACGATTACCAAGACCTGTGGCGCTGGTCGGTCACGCACATCGAAGACTTTTGGCAGTCGGCTTGGGATTACCTCGACCTTCAATCGCCCACGCCGCACAGCTGTGTCTTGGAACGCAACACCATGCCAGGCGCGCGCTGGTTTGTGGGCGCGCAGGTGAACTACGCCCAGCAGGTGCTGCGTCATGTGGACGCGGCGCATGCCGCAGGGATGGCCGCCATCATCAGCAGCAATGAGCGAGGAGAACGTCGCGAGCTGTCGTGGCCCGAATTAAAGCGCCAAGTGGCGGCACTCACCTTGCATTTGCAGGCCCAAGGCGTGGCACCTGGCGACCGCGTGGCCGCTTACTTGCCCAATATTGCCGAAACCATGGTGGCGTTTTTGGCGGTGACCAGCGTTGGTGGCATTTGGAGTGTGTGCGCCCCCGACATGGGCACCAACGCCGTGCTCGACCGCTTCAAGCAAATCAGCCCCAAGGTGTTGATCGCCATCGATGGCGTGACCTACGGCGGAAAAGACTTGGAGCGCCACAGCGTGGTCAGTGAATTACGCGCCGCTTTGCCAAGCGTAGAACATTTGGTGATTTACCGCAATTTGGGTGGTGTGCCGGTGCCCGACAACAGCAGCGACTGGGGTCAGATCATGCTGCGCGATGACGCAGCCACCCAAGCGTTTGAACCTCTGTGGATGCCGTTTAACCACCCCCTGTGGATTGTCTATTCCAGTGGCACTACCGGTCTGCCCAAGCCCTTGGTACACGACCATGGCGGCACCATGCTCAACGGCATGGCGCATAAAAACCTGCATTACGACGTGTCCTGCAGCTACGCGCCCAACTCTTGGGGCGAGAAGTTTCTTTGGTACAGCTCCACCGGCTGGGTGATGTGGAATGCGCAACTCAGCGGTTTGCTCAGCGGCACCACTTGCGTGATTTACGACGGCAACCCTGGCGGCTCCAAAGAGCGCCCTGACTGGGGCGTGTTGTGGCGCTACGCAGCCCTTGAAGGCGTGACATTTTTTGGCGGCGGCGCGGCCTACTTTGCCAACTGCATGAAAGCGGGTGTCGATTTGTCCGCCATAGACGGCTTGCACACCGTGCGCGCCTTGGGTACTACCGGCTCGCCCCTGAGCGCCGAGGTGCAGCAATGGGGCACCACCCAGTTTCAGAATTTGTATGCCAAGGCCGGCGTCCTCAAGCCCGATATTTGGTGGTGCAATATTTCTGGCGGCACCGATGCCGGTGCGTATGTGGGCGGTTTGCGCGACCTGCCCATGGTGGCCGGCGAAATGCAATGCCGCTTGTTGGGCGTGAGTGTCGAGGCGTGGAACGAGCAAGGGCAAGCCGTGATTGACGAGGTGGGCGAGTTGGTGGTGACCCAACCCCTGCCGTGTATGCCTCCCTTCTTTTGGGGCGACACCGAGAACCAACGCTATTTGGGCAGTTATTTCGATACCTACCCGCCAGGCCAAGGACGGCAACCCGGCGGCGGTAACCTGAGCGCCGACGCTGGCGCGGTGTGGCGACACGGCGACTGGCTGAAGATCACGCCTGAGGGTCGCGCCATCATTTATGGCCGAAGTGACGCCACCATCAACCGCCACGGTTTGCGCATGGGCACCAGCGAGCTGTACAGCGCGGTTGAAGCCCTGCCCGAGGTGCTCGACAGCATGGTGGTGGATTTGGAATATTTGGGCAAAGACAGTTACATGCCGTTGTTTGTGGTGTTGCGTGAAGGGGTGACCCTTGACGATGCTTTGCGCCAGCGCTTGAGCGGCGCGATTCGTACCGCGCTCAGCCCTCGCTTTGTGCCCGACGAGATGTTTCAAGTGGCTGAAATTCCCCGCACCCTGTCTGGCAAAAAACAAGAGCTGCCCATCAAGAAGCTGATGCTCGGCCAGCCGCTTGAGAAAGTGCTGAACAAAGACGCCATGGCCAACCCCGGCTGCTTGGACTGGTATGTGGCCATGGCCCAGCGGCATTTAAGTTAATTGGGGTCAGATCCCAATTAATTTCTGTTAAACCTGCTGATAATCGGGTGAAATTCAACCGCTCAGTGGATGATATTCATCCGCTATAATCGTCCCATGTATCCCCGACACATTTCGCCTTTGCTAGCAGAGAGCCTGTCCGACACGCCTGTTGTTGTCATCAATGGCGCGCGTCAAAGCGGCAAAAGTACATTGGTACAAAGTGTTTCTTCAAAAGGTGCCGCGCCACGCCGCTACTTGACCATGGACGATGCGGTGGTTTTGAATGCCGCCAAGTCAGACCCCGCAGGCTTCATCCAAGGCCTGCAAGGGCCAGTCACACTGGATGAAATTCAACGCGCTCCAGAGCTTTTTTTACCCATTAAAGCGGCTGTAGACAGAGACCGCCAAGCTGGCCGCTTCTTGTTAACAGGTTCTGCGGATGTGATGCTGTTGCCCGGTTTGGCCGACTCACTGGCAGGACGCATGCAGGTGCTGACCTTGTGGCCCTTATCCTGCGCCGAAGTCGGCGATAGCTCAGTACTCAACCGAGCCGACACTTTGTTTTTGGGCGATTGGGCCAAGTTGGATGCGCCACCCTGCGACCGCGACAACTTGATGTCGCACTGGCTGCGCGGCGGTTTTCCAGATGCGCTGGCGCGGAGCAATGCATCCAGACGCGCAGCCTGGTTTGATGCGTATGTGCAGGCTATTTTGCAGCGCGACTTGCGCGACTTAGCCAACATCGAGCAACTGACCGAGATTCCCCATTTATTGCAGCTGTTGGCGACCCGAAGCGCCACCTTGCTGAACTTTGCCGAGTTGTCGCGCACCGTGGGCATTGCACAAACATCGCTCAAGCGCTATTTCGCTTTGCTGGAGATGTTGTTCTTGGTGGTGCGTTTGCCCTCTTGGCAGCGCAACCCCAGCAAGCGCTGGGTGAAAGCGCCGAAGGTGTTTTTGCCCGACAGTGGCTTGCTGTGCCACCTGATGGCAACCACGGCTGAGCGCATGACCGCCCAGCCTAATTTGTTGGGTGCGGTAGTGGAAACCTGGGTATTGTCGGAGTTGCTCAAGCATGTGGCCTTCACCCAAGAAGGTCTGTCCCTTTGGCACTACCGAACCCAAACCCATATTGAGGTGGACTTCATTTTGGAAAATCGAGCCGGCCAGATCTGCGGCATTGAGGTCAAAGCCAGCACCACGGTGGACAGCAAAGACTTCAAGGGCTTGCGCCATTTACAAGAGACAGAACCCGCCATTTTTCAGCGTGGCATTGTTTTGTACGCTGGGAGAGAGTTGCTGCCGTTTGGCGACAACTTATGGGCTGTGCCTTTGTCGGTGTGGATGGCTTAAAAGCGGGTAGCAGTAGATGCCGAATTTGATGAATTTATAGGTTTGAATTTTCAGCATACTTAAAGATGGAAAGCTAAATCTTTAGGAAATAAACATGAATCACTCAACCAAAAAACTCATCCTAGTTTCATTAATTTTTTTAGCTGGATTTGCAAACGGACAAGTAGTGCAAAAAGAAACTGGAGACGCATTAATCATCGTTTCTCGTCCAATTGAGATGTGGACTCCAGATAGTAAATACAATAAATTAATACTTGATACGGTTAAAGAAAAGCAATCTAGCTTTGCCTATACAGAACCTAATGGAAAGTACATTGCAATATTAAAAACACTCTTTCAAGACCCCGCAAGAGCGGCTGTTGCAGATGAAGTAGTTGCGAAATTAACGAATGCTGGTTTCGCTATTCACAAAGGCTCAGTAGCATTTACGGTTTTTCCTCCTTCTCCTGTTACAACAAATGATCTGCCCGAATTTATTGCAGCTCAAAATGCTGTCTATGCAAAATCAATAGAGAAGGCCGGAAATCCTGACAAGCTTGAAGGCAAAGAAAGTGCAAAGAAGTTCTTTGGTAACTTACTCTCTCTGGCCACCGTTATTGTTGTCGGTGAAAAATTTGGCTATGCCAACGCAAATAGCGCAGTCATTGGCAATAGCGTTGCTTTTGATTTAGGCGCATCAGTCCAAAAGTTTGGCAAGATTCTCGTACCCAGACCTTTGCCGCAAATAGACGTCACCAACTACAAGCAAGCAGATATTTATCGCGTCACTAGCCTTAAAAGTGTTGGCATGGTCATCATCGCTTACAAGGAACCTAAGACTCTAGAAACCGAGCGAGCCGCGCTTGCAGAAGCAATTTTTTCTCTGACTGGCGCAGACACCACGCCTGAAACCATTATTGAAGAGCGCCAAAAAGACTTCGCAATGCGCAAGCAAATTTGGTCAGAATGTGTTCAAAGGGGTGATTGC
>Ga0209444_10000969_pt1 | contig 15871 bp, 17 predicted proteins | sample LauGreFaBDMM15DN_2_FD_188215 | JGI IMG/M metagenome (GOLD analysis project Ga0209444, IMG submission 188215) | Freshwater lake microbial communities from Lake Michigan, USA - Fa13.BD.MM15.DN (SPAdes) (version 2) | ecosystem: Environmental > Aquatic > Freshwater > Lake | place: Lake Michigan...
CCGCGCAACATGTCAACTGAGAAACCCATGCCTCCATAAGTTAGTCATAAGATGCCTGTCATGTCAGATGCTGGTTCCACTGTGACCGATGGCCGCTTTATTTCCTTTGGTTCTACTGTCCACAATGAAAGTGAACTGCGGGTCTGCGGAGACCTTCGCGGAAAGCGAGTGCTGGAACTCGGACTTTTTGGCAGTGTGCCGAATTGCGTGGCCATGGCCACCCAGGGTGCTCGCAGCATCGCCATTGACCCATTGACCGAAGCGATCACTCGTGCCAGAGTGGCGGCCAGTAACGCAAACGTTGTAGTGGAATTCCATGAAGGTGATCTTGCTGACCTCGGATTTCTTATGAACGCAGTCATCGACCTTGCGGTCTGTGTGCATCAGATCAATTCTGAAACCGACATTGCCCGCCTGTTTCGCCAAGTGCATCGCGTGTTGCGCCCAGAAGCTGGTCTTGTTTTTGCAGTCACTCACCCGATGTCAGCGGTGTTTGACAACAATGACCCCACTGCCCGACGTCAATACGGTTCCACTACGCCAACTATTGGCGAATTAACAATGGCTTTGCAACGCGCCAACTTTTCGATTGACGTGATGCACGAATTAACGCCGTTGCATCAACCGCGCGCAGTTGCGCCATCCACACTGGTTGTGCGTGCGCGCAAACTTGGTTCGTAGTTAGCGAGTCTCCGCACGACGAGTGCGTTTGAGTTTCGACACATCATCGGCATTGATAGCCCACCATTCGCGCAAGCGAGCAATAACCACTGCTTCACCGAGAATTCCCTCTTCCAAGCGAATATCCATCAGGAATTCCAAGGCCGCGCCGACCGCAGGACCGGCGGGAACACCAAGTAACTCCATCACCTGCTGCCCGTCAATCTCCGGACGTAGTGACGCAAGCTCTTCGCGCGCACCAACTTCTGCGATACGCGCTTCCATTTCGTCCATGCGTCGCGAAAGAATATTCGCCTTCTTTTCATTACGTGTGGTGCAGTCGCACCGCACCAACACATTGAGTTCGCCAAGGTATTCACCTGCATCGCGCACATAGCGACGCACTGCACTGTCGGTCCAACCCATTTGATACGTGTGAAAACGCCCACTAATTGCTACCAATTCAGACACTGCTTCAATATCAGCGTTCGGGTACTTCATGGCTTTCATGCGTTCACGCGTCATGCGTGCACCAACTACTTCATGATGATGAAACGTGACGCCCTTGCCTTCTTTGAATCCACGTGTTCGTGGTTTGCCAATGTCGTGATACAAAGCGGCAAGGCGAGTGATTCGAAAATCAAATTCACGAGTGGGGTCAAGCTGCACGTTCTCCACAACCGCAAGGGTGTGCGTTAATACGTCCTTATGCCTATGAATAGGGTCTTGTTCCAAGCGCATCAGTTTCATTTCTGGAAGAAAATGATCAACAAGACCAGTATCAACTAAAAACCACAAACCAAATGTTGGTCGCTTCGTTGTCATCAGTCGGTCAAATTCAATACGTACTCGCTCAGCAGACACGATGGTGAGTCGATCCGCCATTGCAGTCACTGCAGCAGTAATTGACGGGTCGGGCGCAACTTCTAACTGCGAAATGAATCGTGCAGCACGAAGCATGCGTAATGGGTCGTCGTTAAACGACTCTTCTGCTGACAATGGCGTACGCAACACACGTGCCATCAAGTCGGCAAGACCACCAAATGGGTCAACAAGTACGGGAGTGTCCGTTGTCAGTTCCAGTGCCATTGCATTAATGGTGAAATCGCGACGAGACAAGTCAGTTTCGATGTCAGTTGCAAACTGCACTTCGGGTTTACGTGAATCAGGCGAATACGCCTCTGCCCTGTGAGTGGTGATTTCGTAGGTGCGCTCACCAATTTTCAAACCAATAGTGCCGAACCGTTCACCCTGAGTCCACAACGCATCGGCAATTGGTTGCACAATTTTCTTAATCTGGTCGGGGGTGGCAGTCGTCGTGGCGTCGAAGTCAATCAGGTCGAGGTCAGTGCCGGCATCTGTGTCGCCAAGGAGCAAATCACGCACGCTTCCACCCACCAGGAACAACCGATGGCCTGCTTCACGGAAAAGGGCAGCAAGGGGCTCCATCTCCTGAAGAATGGGGGCAAAGCGCGGCGGAAACATGTCAGATGAAGGCTAGGCACCCGAGCGCCCGAACAGGTGGTACCCGCTATTCCTGCCAGTTTTCGGCACGGTGGGGACCAGTCGCACTACGGTCATGGGGTGAGTTTGGTCGAGCAACGTTCCCGAGCAGGGGTCATTTGGTCAGGTGCCACCACCGCCCGCGCCCGGCCCTGGCCACAGCAACCGAGCAGAGCTGCCCTATTAATAGGTGGCTCACACAACCCAACCGTGCAATTACCCGACACTCCAATCTTGCAGTCCTGGGTTGACACCCTGTCGCGCTGGGGCTACGACAGCGTTCGCACTTCCCCCCTTGCCCCCGTTGCTGCTGCTGCTCTTTCTGCCGTTGGGTTCAACACATCGCAAAAACTGACGCTGTTGGAACGACCAGACACAGGTCCGGTCATTGTCACCCACCCATTGCGATCCGTTCGGCCACGATTTCCTATGACACATATGCCCAACCCGTCAATGGTTGAGGCCATTCTTTGCATTGACCGCGCAGCGTTTGGCGAAGAGTGGATGATGGATCACGAGACATTTCGCGAAGCTCTTCATGCCACACGTCGGGCGCGCATCTTTGTCTCGCGTGTTGAGGGTGAGCTTTCTGGTTTTGTCATTGCCGGAATCACAGACTCGTATGGGTTTATCCAGCGACTTGCGGTTCACCCCGATTTTCAGCGCCGTGGGCAAGCCGCTTTATTGCTGGAGAATTCACTGTCATGGATTCATTCACGCAGATGCCTGTCAACAGTTGTGAACACTGAGGTCTCGAACACCGCCGCTTTATCCATGTATCAACACAATGGATTTGTACCTCTTGAGTACAACCTTTCAGTGATGGAACGGCAGTTATCGGCATGAGATTCATGCGGCTTCTGACGGTGATTTTTATTGGGCTTGGTGTTGCGTCGCCCGTGACCGACGTTCATGCAGGTATCCACAAAACCGAACTGGGCATCCCTGAACTGAAAATTGTCGCGCAACCGTTTCATGTGTACACCTCAGTGAATGCACGATTTGTATTGTCTCCCAACCTCGACACTTTCGTAGCCGCAGATGATCGGCTCGAGTTTCTTCTCCACCGTCGCGTTGCTTCTCGTGATTCGTTTCGTTCAATCGCTGACGGTGATGTCATCCCAGCTGTTATCGACTCCATTAGTTATCGGATGTCTCGTGTCCCTCGCGATAACGCAGGAAACCGCGTTGCCGTTGTCCCCATCATCACAACAGACAAACAAGGTGCTTCTTTGTCCATTCCCTTTGATGGTGTGTACCCACTCACTATTCGTATAGTCGATTCACAAACGGGTGATGTCGTTACTTCAGTATTGACATTTCTCAATCGTCGTGACACGAAGTCTGAAATTGCCGTTGTCCCGTTCAGCACAGTGGTTTCGCTCACTGGCCCTCCGTCATTGACGACAGATGGCACATCAGTTATCACTGACAGTGCACGTGATTCAGTTACTCGTCTTATTGCATTTCTCACTACATTTCGTTCTGGAGTCACAATCTCAATTCAGCCTGAAATCATTGCTGCTTTTGCTAATTCATCTCAACCAGTAGATGCAGAACTTTTTATAAAACTGCGCGAGCTGTTGCGAGATCGAACAATAGTGAACACCACATTTGCGCCGTGTAATCCTTCTCTTTTTGCAGCAATGGGTTTGAGAGCTGAATTTATTGCACAATTGAAGTTCGGAGAAGGCACGTTGAATCGACTTCTTCCCGGAGTCACCATTCAGCGTCACACGTGGATTGCGGCCGACAATATTGATGCACCTGCAATGTCGGTATTGAAGTCTGCTGGCATCACCTCCATCATCTTGTTGCCTGCTGCACAAACTTTAATAACGAGCGAACGGTCGTTATCCCTGCTCGGTCGTGCAACAAAAACTGGTAACGAAATGATTTCAGTTATAAGTCCGTTGAATGGCGCAACACAGGTGAAGCACGCGCAACCAGCAGGCTCTGAACGTCTCGCATACAAGATTGCTGCTGAGCTTTTGGTGGTACGAGACGATCTGCTTGCCGAAGAGAACAACCCCTCTGAAATCAAGATGGGCATTGTTGCTTCCTTTAATGATGCGGCGGAGTCTGGCGCAGTCGTGACGGCAACGCGAGCCCTGTCTCAATCCAGTGGTTTTTCCATGAATGACTTTGGTGGCTCCATCATTGTTAACCCAATAACCCCAGCAGTTGCCTTTGCAAAAAATGCCACATCGTTCGATACCAGTCGCAGCTCAAGTATTCGTGCAACAAGACGAGAGTTAGACGCCACACAATCCATGCTTGGCCCTGATGACGTTCGCCGCGAGACATGGCCGTCTCGCTTTTCGCTCGGTACGTCCCCAATTACTGCTTCTCCCGGCGCATACATCACCTCGTTACGCACAACAATGCGTGCAACGCGTGATGCAATCACTGTGACCACGCCGAAGTCGGTCACGCTCTCTAGCCGAACGGGTGCAATTCGCATCCAAGTTCGCAATGACTCAGACCAGGACCTCACAGTGCGGGTGCGCATGGCTAGCGCCAAATTGACACTGTCAGAACCGGTGAGAATTGTGGTTTTAACGAAAGGCGGCACCACGGAACTCAATGTGTCAGCCACGACACGTGCAGGTGGTGAAATTCCCATCTCAATCTGGGTGTCAACGCCAGAAGGAAACCTGTCCGTTGTCGACCCCATCACTATTTCTGCCAACGTCAATGCCATTGCGGCCTACGGCCAATTAGTGAGCGCCCTGCTGCTGCTAGTGCTTTTTGTGTGGTGGTGGTCGAACCGCCGGTCGGCACGACGCGAACGGCTAAACGCGACTACGGTCTAATTCATGACTGTACGCATAGTGACCGATTCTTCCTGTGACCTCCCGCAAGCCATGGCTGATGCCTTAGGGATTCGCATTGTTCCCCTCAGCGTCCGTTTTGGCGACACCGAATACATCGACCGCACCACCATCACCGCCACCGAGTTCTGGTCAAAGTGCGCAGCGTCTGCAACTTTGCCAGAGACAGCAGCTCCCTCGCCTGGTTCCTACGAGGAAACCTACCGAAGCCTTGCCGCAGAGGGTGCAACTGCCATCGTGGTGGTCGCACTCTCCTCAGATTTGTCGGCCACAATGCAGAGTGCAGAGCTTGCAGCGCGCGCCGTTGCTCCCGAAATCGATGTTCGCATTGTCGATAGTCGCAATGCCTCTATGGGGCTTGGGCTCACCGTGTTGGCATGTGCCGAACTAGCCAAGACTGGTGCTTCTGCCGACGAAGTGGTCGCGCGCGCGCAATCAGTCATTCCCCGCATGCGCCTGTACGCAGCTCTTGACACGCTCGACAACTTGAAAAAGGGTGGTCGCATTGGTGGCGCAAAGGCCATGCTCGCAACCGTCATGTCAATCAAACCATTGATCTCAATTACGAATGGTCTTGTCGCAGAAGCTGGCAAACAGCGCACGCGATCAAAAGCACTTGCTCATCTCGTCGACATTTTGCGCAACCAGCAAGTTCCCATCGAGCGTCTCGCCGTTCTGAATGCACAATGTGCGGACATCGATGCATTCGTTGCAATGGTGAAAGAGGTTTACACCGGCGAAATTATTGTCGGTGATATCGGCGCAGTCATCGGTACTCACGCTGGTCAAGGAACAATCGGAATCGTTTTTCTCCTTTCTGCATAAGGGGTATACCCCGCCTAGGGGGTGTTTCAGAAGTAGCGTTTGCTCCCAGTAATGGCTGCAGCACGACACTCCGATGACCTCATAGGTAATAGGTACCGTCTTGAGAGCACCATTGCCTCTGGTGGCATGGCCGATGTATGGCGTGCAACTGACTTGCAGTTAGATCGATTAGTTGCTGTAAAACTTTTACGTGCGAGTGTTATCGATGATCCCATCGTCACCGAAAGGTTTCGTCGCGAGGCTCGCGCACTTGCACGACTAACGCATCCGAACATTGTTCCGGTGTATGACTGCGTCGAAGAAAACGGTCAAGTTGCATTAATTATGCGGCTCATTGAAGGTAAGTCGTTGCGCGAATTACTCGATGAAGCCAATGACTCAGACCAAGCGGGAATGCTCAGCGTTCATCTCACTGTGCACATTGGCCGAGCGATAGCAGCTGCTCTTGCTAAAGCGCATGCAGAGAACATTGTGCATCGCGACATCAAGCCTGGAAACATTCTCATCATGCAACAAGGTGAAGTGTTGTTGACAGATTTTGGTATTGCCAAGCCCTTAAAGAGTTCGAAAGAAGACGGCACAGACCTCACTCGTGTTGACGTCATGATGGGTACTGCAAAGTATTTATCGCCAGAACAAGTGCAAGGTCGTGATTTAGATGGTCGCGCAGACATGTACTCACTGGGGCTTGTTTTGTACGAATGCCTTGCAGGGCATGCTCCATTTAAGGAAGACAACGATCAGGCAACTGCAGTCGCACGTCTGCAACGTGACCCAACACCGCTCACAGGAATTCGTTCTGATGTTCCAAGCAACGTCATTGCAGTAATCAACAAAATGCTGCGCCGCAAACCAGAACATCGTTACGACGACTGCAACGAAGTTGCTCAGGCACTCGAGGCTGCCATTAAAAATGTGCACGATGCGATGACGCCGGCCGATGGTTTCACGCCCGCAGTGAGTGCACCTACAACAGCCCGTCCGCGTCCAGTTCTCAATGATCCATTAATGCCAAAGAAACAACCGCGTCAATTTTCGTTAGTGGAAAATGACGACACACCACCAAAGCCTGTTGCTAAGCGAGACATAACGCCTCGTGGAGTTGTGCGCACAGATAAGTCTTTGCCTCGCACACAACAAACGTCTACAAAGCGCAAGTACATTCCCATTGCGTTACTGCTTGTTGCTGCATTAGTGATGTCGGTGATGTTGTGGCGCGGATTACAAAACACAAAGTCGGTTCCCGGTGGTGCAGCGTTAGGGGTCGTAAATGATGTTGTCGTTGGTCCTGTCTCGGTAGTGGGCATGCGCAGTTACGACCCCAATGGTGAGGACAGGCAAGAGAACGAAGCCATGATTCCTAACCTGACCGACAACAATCCGGCCACATCGTGGACCACTGTGTGTTACGGAAACCAATATTTCGGCTCCAAAGGTGGGGTCGGTGTCATCGTGCAGTTATCGGGCGTCGGTATTGGATCTCTCGCCGCAACATTCGGAACTGCCCCGTGGAACGCCGACGTCTTCGTGTCGACAAGTGAAGCAATTCCCACCACGCTTGACGGTTGGGGTCCTCGCGTTGCCGATTCTTTTGGCTCACAAGCTGGCGCCGCAACATTCCCCGTTGCCACACCAGCTCGAAATGTTTTGCTCTACATGCGTGAAGCCGGCCGAAGCACCTCGTGCAGTAACAGCAATCCCTACAAGGGCATGCTGTCTGACCTCTCGTTCACATCAGGGAAATAACGCTCTCAGCCAACTAACTAGTGTGTTGCCATCACAGACGTTGATGAATCCCTGCTTGTCCGTCGCGCCAAACGCGGTGATCAAAATGCTGTTGATGCCTTGTTGCGTACCCACTACGACACGGTGAGAGCTGTGTGCCATCGCATCATTATCAATAAGTCAGATGCTGAAGATGCCACCCAAATGGCTCTGATTTCCATTGTTCGTGCAATTCCCTCATTCGACGGTCGCTCAAAATTTTCAACATGGATCTATCGCATCGCCACCAACGCAGCCCTTGACGAAGTACGTCGAATTCAGCGCCGACCAATTCCCACGGACAAAGAGTCGGTCTATGACTCTCCCGCTAGCGACCGCACCAGTGCCGTTAATGCCCAAATGGATGTCTCTGCTGCACTTGCCCAGTTGCCAGAGGAATACCGCACCGCTATTGTGCTTCGCCACGTTGCCGACCTTGATTACGAAGAGATCGCTGCCATTCAGGGGGTGCCGGTGGGGACTGTTCGGTCTCGCCTCGCGCGTGGCCGTGCCCAATTAGCCGAAATTCTGGGGAACCAAAATGCGTCGTCAGATCGTCAGACAAAAAGCACTACTGCGCCACCAGAAGGGAGTGCCCCGTGAACGATGATGAACTTGACCCAGAGGTTCTGGCCGCCCTTCGTGATGTTGTCCCCGCGTCTGATGCATTACGCGATCAGCACATCGCATCTGCTCTAGCCGAAATATCAGCAGCGTCCTCTCGGTCTCGCATTAAATGGCTTAGTGCTGCAGCGGCAGTTATCGTCCTGCTTGTTGGTGGCAATGCTCTCTACGCATCACTTTCCCCGTCCACTGACTCGAACGTGACCCCGAGAAATGGCGGAGTCACCACAGTGCCAGTCAAAGGTTCTGTATGTGACGCCAGCCTGACCGGCTACACATTCGTTGGTACCTATTCGTCAGCCGATTCCGTGCGCGAAGTATGGAGCTCCAAACAAGACCTCGTGGTTGTCGACCAAACCTCGTGTGCCCAACTCGGCACATTTGCGCACCCCGACATAGTTGCGAGCGAAAAGATATGTACGTTGGATTTGAGCGCAGAGAACCAGTCGGTTGGCGCATATTCGGACGCAGGCACAACGCTCACCCTTGTTGCAACGCCAAGTGAACTGCAGATCCACGACGGTTCATGTGCCGTAATTGCCAGTTATCCACTGCCTACAGGGCCGTAAGCCCATTGCCCTACTTGGTGTCGCCGTTAGGCTGAACCTATGGTGTCAAACCCTCTCACCGATCCTGAATGGGCGGACCGCTCTGTCGATTTCATCGACCGCGTTGTCAGCACCATTCGTCGGTACACCACGCAACCACTCGTCACCACAGCCCGAGGCATTGTCTTTGGCTTGCTCGGAGCCTTCGGTGTGGTTGCAATGGTGGTTTTGTTCGTCGTGGGTCTTACCCGCGGCCTGCAAGCAGCACTTGACGCCATCGTCAACCACGAAGCGGCCGTGTGGATTTCATATTTCATCCTTGCCACAGTCTTTGGGCTCATCGGAGCCCTATTGATGCGCCGCCGTTACACAGAAGAAGATAAATAAATGAGCAACGTTCGCAACACAATCATCATTGGCTCTGGCCCTGCCGGACTCACAGCAGCTATTTACACTGCTCGTGCGTCACTTGAGCCTCTTGTCATTGAAGGTGAACCAAGTTCCAGTAGTGATCAGCCAGGCGGTCAACTGATGTTGACAACCGAGGTTGAAAACTTCCCTGGCTTTCCAGAAGGCATCATGGGACCAGATCTCATGCTGAATTTCCGCTCTCAAGCAGAACGTTTCGGTGCAGAGTTCATTACTGAAAAAGTAACCAAGGTTGACTTCTCTTCACGTCCGTTCAAAGTATGGATTCGTGACACCGAATACAGCGCAAACTCCATCATTGTTGCAACGGGTGCACAGTCATTAATGCTTGATTTGCCTAAGGAAACCGAGCTTATTGGCCATGGTGTCTCTACCTGTGCAACATGCGATGGGTTCTTCTTTCGCGGTCAAGAAATCGTCGTTGTCGGCGGTGGCGACTCTGCAGTTGAAGAAGCAACGTTCCTTACAAAGTTTGCATCAAAGGTGCACCTCATTGTTCGACGTGATGCCTTGCGCGCATCACGCATCATGCAAGACCGTGCAATCGCTAATGAAAAGATTGAAATTCACTGGAACTCAAAAGTGTCTGAACTACACGGTGAACAATCACTCTCTGGTGTCACACTTACCGACACAGTCACTGGTGCGACAAGCCCACTCGCTGTCACTGGTTTATTCATTGCCATTGGCCACAAACCAAATACGGCAATTTTCCAAAGTGTGCTGAACATGGAAGATTCCGGGTACTTGATGACCCGTGACGGTTCCACGTACACAGACATCGAAGGCATCTTTGCCTGCGGTGATGTGCAAGACCACACATACCGCCAAGCAATTACCGCTGCTGGTTCTGGCTGCATGGCTGCCCTTGATTGCGAGCGCTGGCTCGAACACCAGCACTAGACATGACCATGCGCATCGGAGTCGTTTCGGTTTCAGACCGTGCCTCTTCCGGCGTGTACGAAGATAAAGGTGGCCCCGCCATCCGTCAGTTCCTGACTGGCTGCATCACGTCCCCTATCGAATTCGTTGATTGCCTGATTCCTGATGAACTCGACACCATCTCAGCAACCCTTGTTGATCTGATCGATGCGCAGAATTGCTCGTTAGTCATCACAACTGGCGGCACCGGCCCATCACCACGCGATGTCACGCCAGAAGCTACCGAAGCCATCTGCTCCAAAATGCTTCCTGGGTTTGGTGAAGCAATGCGTGCGGTCTCAATTGGCCTGATTCCCACCGCCATCTTGTCCCGTCAAACAGCTGGCATTCGTGGTTCGGCTCTCATCATCACCTTGCCAGGTAAGCCCACTGCTATTGCCGAATGCCTCGGCGCGGTCATTGCGGCAGTGCCCGATTGTCTCAGCGTGATTGGTGCGCCTTCCATCGAGCTGATTCCCGCTATTGGCACGTATCGCCCTCACTAAACATTGCGGCAGTAACATAGGAACCGACGAGAGGTTTGGCTATGGCTATCACACTTACTAGTGCCACATTTGATGAGGTAATCAACAGTTCAGATACACCGATTTTGGTTGACTTTTGGGCCGAATGGTGCGGACCGTGCAAGCAAATTGCACCCATCCTCGATCAAATCGGTGCTGAGATGCCAAGCCAAATCACCATCGCAAAACTCAACGTTGATGACTACGGCGATATCGCTGGTCGATTCAATGTGATGAGCATTCCCACCATGTTGTTGTTCGACAAGGGCGAGATCAAGACGAAAATTGTTGGAGCGATGCCAAAGGGCCGCATGCTCGAGGAGCTTTCCAAATTTCTTCCGGCTTCCCAATAGGCCCTGGTCACCGCGGTCCGGCGGTGCACGATCTACAACGTCGACTCTCGGCTGCAGGTTTTCTTGCGCCTGGCTCAGCTGAAGATTCAAACTTTTGTGCGCGTACTCACAGTGCTGTTCTGTCATTTCAAGATTCATACGGTCTAGCTGCCACTGGTGAATGCGACGAACAAACGTGGTCAGCCTTAATTGAAACATCGTGGTCGCTCGGTGAACGTTTGTTGTTTCTTCGCACGCCCAATATTCGTGGTGATGATGTTGCCGAATTACAAACACAACTGAACCGTCTCGGTTTCAACTGCGGGCGTGTCGATGGCATTTATGGCCAAAGCGTTGTTGATGCTGTTTCAGAGTTTCAACGCAATATGGGCATCACTGCAAATGGCATCTGTAGCCCCGAATTCATTGAGTTTTTGAAGCAGATGGGTTCACAATCTGGTGATGGCCCTGGCGTGGCAGCAGTGCGTGAATCAATTGATTTAGGCAACACTGATGCGCGCGATGATGCGCGACTTGTTATCGGGTACTTCACTGGTGGTACGCAACTTGCTCACGCAATTCTTCGTCGCGCAAAGCAATCTCATCCTCTCGCAACATCTGTTGATGCAGATGCGTCGTTTCAAGCACAAGCGGCTAATCAATTCGCTGCAGATGTGTACATCGGTTGCGAAGTTTCAAGCGATGACGGTTGCATTATTTACTTTTATGAAGTGCCAACGTTTGTCAGTGTCGGTGGGCGCAATCTTGCGTTACGCGTGGCAGCTGCAATCTCATCGCGCGTGCCCGAATTGTCTGTGCGTGCTATCGGAATTCGCCATCCGGTGCTGCGCGAAACCCGAATGCCTGCCATTTTGTGCTCAATGGGTCCCGCTGACATGGTCGCGTTGACCACCAGCTCACTTGCATTGGCAATTACTGATGCTTTTGATGCATGGCGCGAAGATCCATTGCGCGAAATCTAGTTATCCACAGGCAATCCACAACTGTGCGTAAAGTTGAAGTCTCTACCCACAGTTGAGGGTGATATCAGTGTGAATAACTACACCGTTGGTATTTGTGGCCGATACCGTCTGATTAATCAGTCATGTGGCGATAAATACGCTCAAGATCAATCAGATCTGCGAACTCAATGCTGATCCGTCCCCGTTTGCCAGCCATTGAGACACTGACTTTCGTATCAAGGAACTCCGCTAAGAGGTTTTCCAGTTCCAATAAGCCAGCTGGTCGCAACGTGGTGGTTCCCCCACCTGTTGCTGGTTTTGGCTTATCGACTCCGGGAACTCCATTTTTGACCGCGTCTTCCGTGGCCCGTACTGACCATCCATCCTTTACTGCCAATGCTGCCAGTTCTTCCATCACACTGGTGGAGGAACTTGCCAACAATGCACGGGCATGTCCTGCTGCCAAACGGCCGTCGGCCAAATAGCCCTGCACCGCTGCCGGAAGTGACAACAACCGCAACGCATTCGTGATTGCAGCACGGCTCTTGCCCACTCTCTTTGCAATCTGCTCATGTGTCATTGAAAAATCTTCGGACAGTTGTTGATAGGCAGACGCTTCTTCAAGTGCAGTGAGATCCTGGCGATGTAAGTTCTCTACTAACGCTTGTTCTACTGAACCCAATTCGTTAATCTCTCGAACCACGACCGGAACAACAGACAACTTGGCCTTCTGCGCCGCACGCCAACGTCGCTCGCCTGCAATTAGTTGGTACTTGCCCGGCGACATCTCACGAACAAGCAATGGTTGCAAGATGCCAATTTCCTTAATGGACTTTGCCAAATCACTCAATGAATCCTCATCGAAATGAACACGCGGCTGATGTGGGTTCGGCTCGATAGATGATGTCGGCACATCACGCAACGCAGATGCCGGCAGTTCTTCTTGCGATGCTTTCGGCTTCGCAGTTGCGGGCGTTGTCGCGTCTTCTCGTGTCGTGGGGATGAGGGTAGAAAGTCCCTTACCTAGCTTTCGGCGTTCGACCATGGCTCAACTCCTTTGCTACGTCGCGGTATGCCTTTGCGCCTTTTGAGGTGCTGGCATGCTGCAATACCGAACGTTCCATTGAAGGGGCTTCTGCCAACTTCACGTTGTACGGAATTGAACTACGGAACACTTTTTTACCATACGCCGAGCGCAGTTCGGCTTCGACTTCTGACGACAGTTTCTTGCTACCTTCCGACATCGTCAATAAATAATGGGCAATTTCAAGAGTTGGGTTGAGTGCTTGGCGCACTTGCTTCACCACTTCACTGAGATCGCGCAGGCCTTCAAGCGCAAAGTACTGGCATTGCACGGGGGCCAAAACGGCGTCGGCTGCCATAAAGGCATTTACTGTGAGGCGTCCCAATGTGGGCGGACAATCAAGCAGCACATAATCCCAGTCGGCCCGGCATGCATCAATGGCGTCTTTCAAACGTGGCTGAGGGAACATCTCGGCAACAAGTTGGGCTTCAACCTCTGCCAATGCCTGACCGGTCGGTGCTGGCGCAACGAACAGGTTCTTTTCCGCTGTCGGCTCGATGATGCTGTCCAAGGTCTCCTCGCGGCGCAACACTTCGGCAATAGTTGGCGCATCTTCTGGCGGCCTGACACCGAGACCAGACGATGCGTTGCCCTGCGGGTCGAGGTCAATGATCAGAGTACGAAAGCCCAACTCAGCGAGTGCTGCCCCCAAGTTGATAGCGGTCGTGGTCTTGCCGACGCCGCCCTTCTGCAGAGAAATGGCAAGAACCGTGGTGTCTGAATCGCTCACGAAGGGTTGTCTCCTGCTCTGTGGTGTTGGGTTGGACACCGCAAGTGTAGGTGCCGCCTGTGGACAACGGGTGGATGTTGCCAAATGTTTCACGTGAAACATAGCCCTCGTGAGGACTGGGTTCAGAATGTTTCACGTGAAACATCTGAAGGTTTTTGGTCTGCCGATTGTTTCACGTGAAACAAACCCTCAACCTAGTAACTCAAGGGTTTGCTGTGAGACACACCACGCCAGGACGGTATTCGGGGTGGTCAAAACCGAGGCGTTTGAGCAGGTCTGGCGGCCATCGCAATGGGTCAAAAGTGGGGGGTTCTGACACGATTAATGTCCCTCCGTTTTTTAGGAGGGGTCGAGCCAGGGTGGCCGTGACCTCGGGTGAGGCGAACCCTCGACAGACCACTGCATCGTAAGTGCCGACATGCGCGGGGCTCTGACCAAGTACCGCTACGTCGCCGGTTAGCACCTTGACTCGGTCACGAATTCCCATTGCGGTGACCCCGCGGGCAAGTGCATCCATCCGTGCTTCACGTCGATCAGTCAGTACCAATGTCAAATCGGGGCGGTCCACAGCGATGATAAGGCCCGGTACGCCAGCGCCAGTTCCGATATCTATGACTGCCCCGGTGATGCCCACGAGAGCGTCAACAAACTGGCGCGAATGAGCAATGACATCAGGAATCGGCAGCGCGCCAAGGGTGCCGAGACGCTGCGCTGTAGCAAGGACGTCTTCAAGGCTGCGGGGTTCTGGCACGTCATGAATGTAGTACCGAATATGCAAAAGGCCCGCCATTCGGCGGGCCCATCACAATAAAGAGTGCTTATTCAGCTGGTTCTACAACCACCCGGCGGCGAGGATCTTCACCCTCAGAGCGGGTAACAACGCCTTCAAATTCCATAAGGGTGTCATGGACGATCTTGCGATCTGCTGATGACATTGGTTCAAGCATGCGCGGTGAACCTGTTTCTTTCACTTCAGCAGCAACCTTTTGAGCAAAGCGGCTGAGTGCTTCGCGGCGACGCTCGCGGTAACCCGCGATGTCGATACGAAGGCGAGTGTCCTGGTCACCAAGGCGACGCTGGCTAGCTACGCGAGTGAGGTCTTGGATGGCGAGCAGTGTTGCGCCGCCAGGTCCGACCATGAGCCCGAGCTCTGATCCATCGACCAGTACTTCGATCTCTTCTTCAACGCGGCTGACTTTTACAGAACCCGTGGTACCAAAAGCTGTGACGAGGCCGTTGAGGAACTCGGCTGCTGCCTTGCCCACTTCTTCGGGATCGACATCAATCTTTTCGCGTGGCTCGCGTGGCTCACGTTGTGGGCGATCCTCGCGAGGTGCGCGCTCACGGCGCTCTCCGCGCTCAGCGTTTTCCTTGCGGGGACGTTCTTCACGTGGCTCTGATGACTTCTCTGCTGCTTGCTTACGGGGGCGACGCTCGGTCTTGCCCCGAGGAGTTGCCGGACGAACGCGCGCACGTACGCGAGCTTCTCCGCGGGTACGACCGAAAAGGCCTGCCTTTGGTTCGTCAACAATTTCGAATTCAGCGTCGTCTTCTGCAACGCCCAATTGGTCGAGCGCAGCTTCCTTGGCTTCTTCGAGTGTGTTGCCTGTTGTTTCTACCCATTCCATGGTGTCCTCAATTTCTGTGTGTGAATAGTGCGTCAGCGTGACGCGTTACTTGTTTCGCTTGCTGGGTGGAACCGGGCGACTCGGCCGGCCGCTTGGTGCGGGACGGTTCTTGCTCGGGGTAACCCTCTTGCTCTGAATGGGAGCGGGTGCTTGCGATTGTTCGTTCTTCTGCTTGCTGGGCTTAGCGTCATCCTTGCCCAGTTCGCGCGCGGTAGCGCTGGCGGCTTGAGCCTGACGGCCGAGGCCATCTTCTCCATAGAAGCGACGAGTGATGTATCCCTGTTGCAGGATGCGGAAAACGGTTTGGGTGAGGTAATACACCACGAGGCTGGTGGGCAAAAAAACCTGAAACAGAGCAAAGGCAACGGGCAAGTACTGCATGATCTTGGCCTGGGTGGCAGACATACTGCCGTTAGCTGGGGCGCGACTAGCCACCATGCGCTGCTGTACGAGGTACAACCCGCCGAGCAACACAACAAGCAGTGCATACCAAATACCGTGTG
>Ga0209444_10000971_pt1 | contig 15847 bp, 11 predicted proteins | sample LauGreFaBDMM15DN_2_FD_188215 | JGI IMG/M metagenome (GOLD analysis project Ga0209444, IMG submission 188215) | Freshwater lake microbial communities from Lake Michigan, USA - Fa13.BD.MM15.DN (SPAdes) (version 2) | ecosystem: Environmental > Aquatic > Freshwater > Lake | place: Lake Michigan...
ACAGCTGATTGGTTTGGAATTAAACAAATCGTTTGTTCAGAAGATACGGTTAATTGTTTCAATTCAAAGGTCATTCAATCTTCAATGGGCAGTGCATTTAGAATTCCTGTTTTTTACGAAAACCTGGAGGATTTTCTTCCAAAATTGAATTCAACCATTCACGGAGCACTTTTAGATGGTAAAAATATAGCAGAAGTTGATCCAAATGAAATAAAAATTCTCATCATGGGAAATGAAGGGAAAGGGATTTCAGATTCACTGCAAAAACATATTAATCAAGCAGTTACCATACCCGGATACGGCCAAGCGGAGTCCTTAAATGTCTCAATAGCGACAGGTATTTTCCTTTATCATTGGAGTCAATTGAAAACAGTTTAACTTAATTCAAAGAAAAGGCTGTATTTTTGCAAATCCCAACTGCGAAAATGATTGATTTCGATTTATACGAAGCGAAGAAGCTTTACCCATTTCAAGAACAAACGGTACACCAAGTTTTAGAAGAGCTACGGAAAAATGGTACCAACTTTAATTTATTGTACCAACTTCCAACTGGAGGAGGTAAAACGGTAATTTTCTCAGAAATCGCACGTCGTTTTATTGAACAATGGGGCAAGAAAGTACTGATTTTAACACACCGAATTGAGTTGTCAGTACAAACCTCTCAACAGCTTTCAGCCATTAAAGTTGCCAATAAGGTTATTAACTCCGAAGTCAAACATTTAGATGACCAAGACGAATACCAATGTTTTATCGCAATGGTCGAAACGCTAAATAATCGTCTCAATGAAAATGATAATTTTATTGCAGATGTTGGATTGGTGATTGTGGATGAGGCTCATTACAATAGTTTCCGTAAAATCTTTCAATTCTACGAAGATGCAAATATCCTCGGTGTTACCGCAACGCCTTTAAGTTCGAATCGAAACCTTCCATTAAAAGACAACTACAATAAACTTTTGGTAGGCGAATCCATTTCAAATCTCATTGAAGGAGCTTATTTATCCAATGCTGAAACGTATCAGTATGACGTCAATTTACATGGATTAAAAATAGGAACCAATGGCGATTTCACGGTAGGAAGTTCCGACTTACTTTACAGCAATTTCTTCATGCAAGAAAAATTGATTTTTGCTTACGAGGAAGTTAGTTTAAATAAAAAAACATTGATTTTCAACGCTGGAATTGAAACCTCACGCCGTGTGGAAGAATCCTTCAAGAAACTAAAATACAACATACGCCACCTGGACTCAACCTTCAGTGATAAAGATCGAAAAGATGTCATTCATTGGTTTAAAGTGACACCTGGAGCTATTTTAACGTCCGTCGGAATTCTAACAACTGGTTTCGATGAACCAACGGTTGAATCCATTATTATTAACCGCGCAACACGCTCCTTAACCTTGTATCATCAAATGATTGGACGTGGATCGAGGAAGCTTCCCAATAAAAGTGAATTTCAAATCATCGATTTAGGAAACAATGTACGTCGCTTTGGTTACTGGCAAGACTATATCAATTGGCAGGACGCCTTTAAATTCCCAGATCGCTTCTTGGAATCTCGTATTTCGGAATTGGAGGACATGGAGTTCGAAGTAGAATTTGAATTTCCAAAAGGATTTGATAAGCACATGCCGTCTGCAATTTTAGAAGAATTCAATATTAAAGAGTGTTATTACGATTGCTTGGATCGTGGCGTTAAAGGAAAAGTTGCGATTGAACTTTCTATCGAAAATCATTTCAAGGCCATCGAGACTTCAGCAAAAAATCTTGATCATGCGCTTGATTTAATGCATGTTATACAAGATCATATCGACCATCGATTAAAGCATTATACGAAGTGTATTTCAAAAAGCACGGACAATTATTTTAAGTATCTCTTAGATACGTATAACCGTCAATTAGCACAAAAAATTAGATTGAATATTGAAGATTGATGCTTTTTCTGTACTTTTAAATGCACATGAAAAAAATCATTCTAATTTGTTTTTGTATTCTTCAAAGTATCGTCTATTCACAAGGGGCGAAATTGAAGACATACCTCGACACAAAGCAATTCTATGCTCCTAATGTTGGGAATTACCTTGAAGTGTACATGCAATTTGTCTCTTACTCTGTTGTTTATAAAAACGATGGAAATGGATTGCGGTCGAAGGTGCTCATTTCTGTAGAAATTTCAGATAGTTCCAAATCAGTTTATAGTGATCGCTATGTGCTTGAATCTCCAGAAGCTATTGACAGCATTCAGGATGATTTTTATGAGGTTTTACGAGTTCAATTAAATCCCGGTAAATACTCCTTAAAAATTAATTTATTAGATGTCAATAAGGAGGACTCTGAAATTTCAGGGATTTTACCCATATCCATCGAGGATTTTTCTATAAACACAAAGATTTCGGATGTGTTAGTTGCTGAATATGCCTATCCAAGTGATCAACAAACCAACTTTGACAAGTCAGGTTACCACATCATTCCGATGCTTTCTAGTTTTTATGGAACCGAATCCAAAACCTTGCCTATTTATTTAGAATTATACGGCACAGAGAAAATACTGGACAGCACCTTTCAATTGTCCCATCGCATCATTGACATGAAGGACGCTACTGAAGTCCCAGGATTTACGCGAACGACCAACATCTATAAATCGACAGTTGTACCCGTTTTTGAAACCATAAACCTAGAAGAATTACGTACTGGAAATTACCAAATAGAATACCGGTTAACGACGAACGCTTCTGAAATATTGGCGATTCAAACGTATGATTTCGAACGGAGCAATGAGAATAATGACATGTTCACGATGGAAAATTTATTATTAGATCCAGCTTTCCAATCCTCCATACCTACAGACTCCGTTCTTTACTTTTTAGAGAGCTTGATTCCAATTTCGAAGCCTGCTGAGATTAGAAACATCATTGAAACTTTAAAATCAAAAAATAGCGATGAAGCCCGCAAACACATTCAAGGATACTGGGCTGTTTCTACCCCATCTAAACCATATGAATCTTGGTTGAAATATAAAGCGCAGGTACTTTTTGTTCAAAAAATTTACGGCAACAATTTCCAAGAGGGATTTGAAACGGATCGCGGTCGGGTTTATTTGAAATATGGCTCACCAAATCAAGTGAATGCGCGTGAATCGTCACCAACGGAATATCCATATGAGATTTGGACCTATAATAAAATTGGAGTTTACAGCAACAAGCGCTTTGTCTTTTATAATCCTGATTTGGTAAATAATGCTTACCGCCTACTTCATTCTGATATGATCGGTGAGCTAAAGAATCCAGCCTGGCCTCAAATCCTTGCTAAACGCAATACGTATAATGGAAATGTGGACAATCCAAACCAAAATAATATCAACCATTGGGGAGGAGACAGTAATGATTTGTTTCGTCAATATTAGTAAATGGAAACAACACTAGCCATTGTCATCCTGAATTTTAATGGGAAAAATCACCTAAGCACCTATTTACCGAGTGTTTGTACATTTTCACGAGACTATCCTATTTTTGTTGCCGATAATGGAAGTACGGATGATTCCATTGCTTTCATATCTGAACATTTTCCAAGCGTTACGTTAATACCTCAAAAGCAAAATTTTGGATTTGCTGGAGGGTATAATGTTGCACTGGAACAACTTAAAGGTCAATTCGATTATTACTTACTGCTAAATAGCGATGTAGAGGTTACAGAAAATTGGATCGCACCATTAAAATCCTTCATGGATCTCAATGTTCACACTGCAGCTTGTCAACCAAAAATAAAATCTTGGTTACAAAAGGATTCCTTTGAACATGCTGGTGCCTCAGGTGGATTCATAGACCTTCATTATTTTCCATTTTGTCGAGGAAGAATCTTTGACTCAATTGAAAAAGACGAGTGTCAATACGATTATAACACCCCTGTTACCTGGACATCTGGTGCAGCGATGTTGGTTCGTGCCGAGCAATTTCATCAAGTCAAAGGATTCGATTCTGATTTTTTCGCTCACATGGAGGAAATTGACTTGTGTTTACGCTTGGGGAATTTAGGATTTGACTTTTACTGTATCCCGGAAAGTACGGTGTATCATTTAGGTGGAGGGACCTTGGATTATCAATCTCCAAAAAAAGTGTACCTAAACTTTCGAAATAGTCTGTTCATGTTGATGAAAAACCATGCTGGACCCTTATTTCCAAGCTTATTCATTCGGATGTGTTTAGATGGAATTGCAGGAGTTAAGTTCTTGTTAACTGGAAATATTAAACTTACTTGGATGGTATTTTTAGCACACATGAACCTCTATGCTCAATTCGGTAGATTCTATAAAAAAAGACGTCAAATCAACAATAAAAAAAGAATATTCCATCACTACAATGGACGCATTATCTGGGATTACTACTTTTTTAAAAATAAAGTCTATTCGTCACTCAACAAACGAAAATTTACTAAATGAAAACCTTACTCACCTTCATCATAAGCCTTTTAAGTTTCTCATCTATCGCACAAGTTAAGAGTGTAATAGAAGCAAGTGATAAAGCACGAAAAATCGTTGGAGGATCAGAAGAGACCTTTAATCCATACGTATATGTAATGCCTACTATTGGTACTGGCGGACATGGACATACCTTTCCAGGGGTGACAACTCCATTTGGCATGATGCAGTTGAGTCCAGATACGCGTTACGACGGTTGGGATGGTTGCGGTGGATACCATTATTCAGATTCCATTATCTATGGATTTAGTCACACACATTTGAGTGGGACTGGTGTTCCAGACTATGCAGACTTGTTAATTGTTCCTCAATCCGGAAAAAAAGCAAAATTACAGGGTAAATTTATCGATCCAAAAAATGGCTACGGTTCTCGTTTTTCTCATAACGAGGAAAAAGCACGTGCTGGATATTATGAAGTTTACTTGAAAGATGGAGACATCAAAGTTCGTTTAACAAGTAGCGATCGTTCGGGAATCCATGAATACACATTCCAAAATAAAAAAGACAAGAAGTTCATTTTGTTGGACTTAGATTACCGAGACAAAGTGTTAGATGCCGGATTTGAAATCGTAAACAACTCAAGTATTTCCGGAAAACGAGTTTCTGAAGCATGGGCAAATGAACAACACTTTTATTTTCACTTAGAAACATCCATTCCGTTTATCTCTGCTAAACCGGTAAAAATTGATGGAACGCATAAGTTATTGTTGGAATTCCCAAAAAATACACAGGTTCTCTACGTGAAAGTCGGAATGTCACATGTAGATCAGAAAGGAGCAGCACATAATTTACAGTTAGAAATTCCACGATTTGATTTTATGCAAGTCTATTCGCGAAATGTCGAAAAATGGAACAATGAACTAAGTAAAATCAAAATCGAGTCCTTGAATTTTGAAGATGCCATCATTTTTTACACCAGCTTGTATCATTCCATGGTCGCGCCAAATCTTATGAGTGATTTGGACGGAAGATACCGTGGACGTGATCAGAAAATACATCAATTATTGAAGGACAATCAATACACCGTTTTCTCATTATGGGACACCTACCGTGGAAATCACCCCTTATTTACATTGATTCAACAAGAACGTACAACGCAATTCATTCGTACGTTTTTACGTCAATTCGACGAAGGTGGGGATCTTCCTGTTTGGGAATTGGCGGCATGTGAAACGGAATGCATGATAGGCTACCACAGTGTAAGTGTCATGTCGGATGCGTACATGAAAGGAATCGATGGCACGAATAAAAAAGCGGGAATGATGTACGATGCAAAAAAAGCGTTGTCCGACATGCATTTTACGGCGAATATCAATGAGTTCGGAAAACAGACCTATGCCAAAAACGGATATTTGAGTTCAAGTGATGAACCGGAGTCCGTATCTAAAACCCTAGAATATGCCTACGATGACTTCTGCATCGCGGAAATGGCTGAAGCTATGGGAAATGAGGAATTGGAGAAAAACTACCGTAAAAGAAGTTTTTCCTTCATCAACCTATTCGATCCAAACACCAAATTTATGCGTCCTCGTCGCGGAGCACAATGGTATGGGCCATTTGATCCTTCTGAAGTAAATTTCAATTACACCGAAGCCAATAGCTGGCAATATTCCTTGTATGCACCACATGAAATTGAAGTGTTGACAAACTTGTTAGGCGGACGTGATTCTCTAGAAGCTTGGCTAGATCGATTGTTTACAACAGAAATGAAATTATCGGGACGCGAACAAGCAGACATTACTGGATTAATCGGACAATACGCACATGGAAACGAACCTTCACATCACATGGCTTATTTGTACAACTTTACGAATGCTCCTTACAAAACGCAGTTCTACGTTGATCGCATTTTGAAGGAAATGTATCATGCAAAACCAGACGGACTATCTGGAAATGAAGACTGTGGACAAATGAGCGCGTGGTATGTGCTAAGTTCATTAGGACTTTACCCAATAGCTCCAGGAAATACCATGTATCAGATTGGACGACCGCTTTTTGCAAAGGCAACCATCAAAGTGGATAATCAAACAAATGCGAAAATTGAGATTGTTTGCAATAATCAAAGTGCAACGAATGTCTACGTAGCATCCGTAAAATGGAATGGGAAATTGATTCCAGATTTTCAAATTGACCATAAGACCTTAATGCTTGGTGGGAAGTTAGAATTTGAAATGACGGATAAAAAACCAGCGAAATCAAATTATCCTCAAATGTACATTACTGAAATCCCTTCGGATGTCGTACCAGCACCATACATTAAAACAGAACAACGCATCTTTGATCAAGAATTGTATTTGGAATTGGGACATGTGGTTCTGAGCCCTACAGATACCTACGAATTAAACTACCGATTGAACAATGGTCCTTGGAACAACTACGTACAACCGATTAAAATCAAAGAAACAACAAACATCGATTTACAATTACTCCGAAAAAATATAGGTGGAGTAAGAGCCGAAAGCGCGATTGTTTCGAGTCAGTTCATTCGGAAAAATCCAAATGTTAGTTTGACACTTGACACGAAGTATTCTAATCAATACGCTGCTTCCGGTGAAAATGCACTCATCGATGGACTATTGGGTGGAAGTGAATTTAGAACTGGTGACTGGCAAGGATTCTACGGAAAAGATGTTGTAGCGACTGTTACCTTCAAAGAACCGATGGCTATTCATGAATTTGGGGCTTCATGTATCCGCGATCAAAAATCATGGATTTTTCTTCCGAAGGAAATTCGTTTCGAAATTTCCTATGATGGAATTCTCTATCAAAATCCACAAGTTATTTCGATTCCTGAGTCAACGCCAAGGGATAAGAATCCTCAAAACAACTACTTCACTCAAGTAATTGAAAGTGATAAGACGAGAAAAATCAAAAGCATTCGCTATACGATTGTCAATCCAGGATTTTGTCCAACATGGCATTTAGGCGTTGGCAATCCAACATGGATGTTTATTGATGAGTTGATTTTCAACTAAGACTTTAGGAATTTCAAGATCCCCGGGAGATTATTTTGCTTTAGTACGGAATATGTTTTGTTCGTCGCGCCAAATTTTCGGTAAAATTGTGCAATGGCTTCGTTATTGGAACCGACAAAGTCCAAGGTGTGATGAGTGGGTTGAATCACTGAAATGACTTCATCCAACAAGAAGTACATGGCGCCATTCTTTTTGGCTTCCGCCGTCGCTGTTCCCTTTAAAAAGTAACAAGTTCCTTTGAAGGAAATGAATGCACCTGCTGCAATGAGTTCGTCCTTTTCTTTTATGGCATAAATGGAAAGTAAACCATGTTGCTTTGTTTCATTCAAAAAATCCAACAGTCGTGTCCAGACTTCCGAAGTAAATCCTTTCAACTCCTCCCCTTTTTGCAGTTTGAAAAAGGAAACAAAATCAATGGGAGAATTTAAGGCTTCCAATCGATAAGTAGCAGGGATTTTTTTGAGTAGTCGTTTTGCATTGGATGAGTAAGCTGATCTAAGTTCCTCAATAGAAGGACTTAAATCTAACTGTTGAAATTGGCCAAGTTCAGAGAATTGAAATCCATGAGCTTGTGCGAAATTCAAGTGAATATAACGGGCAGATATTGAAATAAATGACAATAACTCCGGGAAAGTTTCCGCTGATGATTCCACAAAACTCAAGGAACGAACAAAAAATGGTTGCAAACGATAGGAAAATCCAAACTTGGAAGCAATCGGTATGATTCCTAAGTAATTTCCACTTTCATCGCACAACATCTCCCAATTTGGATAAAGTACGTCACATACCCAGGATAACGAAAAAAAATCTAAATGCGCATCTGAAGCAACCATTTGATCCCATTTTCGTTTTTCTATTTGTTGCGATTGAAGAAATTTCAAAATTGAATATTTAAACGAAATTAACGGAATAAATTCAGTTTTAGTCTCTTCAAGGAATAAAGAATATTCAACTTCCTCTTTTTTCCTTAACTTCGTTTCGAAAATTTGAATTAATTATAATAAAACAATACCCATGAAAGCATTTAAAATCTTATTCTTTTCATTTTTCTTAGGATTAACAACTCTTGCGCAACAAGTTCAAACACCAGAGCAAAGTGCCCAAGCGTTAACACAAAGTCAAACAACCATGTTGAAATTGACTCCTGCTCAACAAGAACAAGTTTATACTGTTCATTTCGGTATTGCACAAAAAAACCAAGGTATTTTGATGTCCAACTTTTCAGAAGAAGAAAAGAAAGCGATCATCAAATCAAACGAACAAGCGAGAATGGCGATGTTGAAAAACATTTTATCTGCAGAGCAATTTGCTAAATTGGAAAAAGCAGCAACAGAGCAACGAAATAACTAAGAATATCCATTCAAAAAAAAGCCCCGACTGAATCGTCGGGGCTTTTTTTTGTCACTATTTTACTTAATCAATTTCAAGGTCTTCATCCCTCGCTCATTTTGAAGGGTAAGGATGTACATTCCATTCGACCAATTCGCTGTGGAAAAGATCCATTCTGGAGTGGTGATATTTTCCGAAACGAGCAACTTACCATTTAGATCTGTAATACGAGCAAAGGTCGGTAGCTGTTCATCCATTTGAATCGTTATGAGATTGTCAAATGGATTTGGGAATACCTTCACCTCAAAACTCAAGCTTTCAATAGTAGCATAGCAATTGTTTGTCACACCAAATGTTGGAGTCACATAGGCAAACGTCGCACCCCCATCTGGACAGCGAGCGTAGGCAACATCGGAAGTCTGAACACCAAATCCAACTTGATCATGGAAAATTGCCCCATTGCTTAATATGACTAATTCACCTGAAGCATTCAATTTGAATGAGGCGTGTAAGCCTGACTGAAACACATCGTTATCGGCCCACACAATTAAGTAACCATTCGCAGGGATTGTTGTCGTAACAGGAAACGGCCATTTCATTAAATTCAAAGCGTCGTCCGTTAAATACATGCTCGAAAGATCTATTGGATTCGAAGTTGTATTGTATAACTCAATCCAGTCATCATTTTCACCATTTTGATCCAATGCTGAGGAGCTATTAGAAGCAATAATTTCATTGATTAATACGGATCCAACTGTTGGGGAAGGAACCACAACCGTTAAATGATGAAACTCATGTTCTGCACGTTGTGGACTAAATAATCCTGCGTTCGAATTCTCCGTATAAATATAATATTCAAATACGACGCCATTCACTAGTGCATCCACACCGTAAACATGATCACCTGCAGAACCGTCGTTGTGACCTCCATCGTCAAACATTTGAACGCGATTGAATTTCAATTGATGATTGGTTCGGTATCCTAAAAATACCGCTGTTTCGTTTGCGCAAGTGGCATTAATGGTGATTGTTTGATTATATATAGGACTTGTAACAGAAGAAGAAAAAGTGGAAATCGTTGGTGCGAGCAACACATAATTTGCATTTGTATTGAAATAAGAAACGCGTGCACTCATGAGGGCTTGAATCCCTGGGATACTAGCTCCTCCACCTTGCCCACCCGTTCCAGTTACCGCAGTAGTTAAACCATTTTGAAACTGAGTATAGGTATAGAATTTGTAGGGATCTGAATTTACAGTTGCATCAATCGTTGTTCTCAATTGATTGGCCACTGTTAAGTAGTAATCATTCGAAAACATTTCCAGAACCATCGTGCGAACGTGCGCCATATACATACGCTTATACATCGGATCACCGAGAATTTTTACAATCAGGGGATGTATGGTAGATGTATTATTGGACATTGGATCCAATGTCGTCGTACTGGTACTGGAACCTGTGCCACCAGGGAATCCAGCAAAACTCATGTTTAAATCCCAAACGGTGGGAACAAATCGGGAATTATTATCCCATGTCAAATAATAATTTTGACGAAAAGCACCGCTATAGGAATCTAAGTTTACCAGAACGTTGTTAAATGCTAACATCCAAATTGCCCGGTCAATATCCAATTTTGACTCAATATTTGTAAAATCATTGTTCAGTGTATTGATTAAATCCACCAGACGATTCCATCCATATGTTGTTTTCAATTCATACCCACTAGCATAAGTACTACTATCCATACTGATGTACGATAAATCAGGACCTATAGTACTACCCGGACCAGCACCACCAACTGGATTGCATTTAAAGTATGTGTCTCCACTTTGATAATAATGATTCGCATTAAACGTTTTATTGATGCTTTCAGCACTTGAGTAAATTCCTCGATACGTACCATTGATGTACACATTGGAAAAGTTTGCTTTCGGACAATCCATGTATTGCTCAAGAACCGCATAGGATAAAACCTCACGAATCATCGATGGATCCTTATATCCATTCTGAAGTTTAATATCGGTATATCCTTGGTAGTCTTGATTTTCCTTGATATGATCCAATTCGATGTGCAATGGATTCTTTTGATTGGTCGGGCTGTAAGAACTATTCCCCTTATATTTCACACCACAGCTATCAAAGGAAACACCATTTACCCGGACGGAATCTGCAATGATATAAGCTTCGGAGGCAACGGCAGCGTCAAGTTGCTCATCCCAATTGGTAAAACTAAAGAAGACTTCAATCGTCTGGATAGTTGTTCTATTATAAAAATCTTGAACTTGTGAGAAAATAACAAAGGACTGAAAGAAGGACAGAAATAAAATGGCGTTTTTCATATACGTTATTGGAAGATTTAAGGGTTAGATGCCAGAGTTTGAGAAGTATTGCGCAAAATGTCCAAAATATTAAATTAAAGTTAAGCTTTTTCACCAAAAGAATAGTTAGCAATGAGACAAGGCATAGTTATTGACATGGCATTGGTTATTTCTTCAACACAGTATTTACCTCACTAAGAAGGATATGTTTACTTTTGAATAAGACAATTATTTTATGAAAAAAATCATCACACCCTTATTTTTAGCAGGACTCCTTTTCCAAGGATGTGCTCAATCGAGCGAATCTTCAAAGCAAATTAAAGTCCTTCAACCTGAAACAAAAATCAGCTTTGAATTGGCTGATTTCTTAAAAGAAAATACAGCCTTAGACAAAGAAGTAGATCGTGTGTTTGGTCAAATGGATGACACAGCGATTGTGGCACAATTAATCATGCCGGCAGTTGGCCGTTTAGGTCAAACCAAGGCGACTATTGATCAACACATCAAAGACCGCGTAATTGGTGGCGTTTTGATGTTGAATGGCACTAAGGAAGAATTTAGCTCATGGATTAAAGACTTTGAGTCCAACAATGCGAAATTCGGCAATCTTCCATTCTTATATAGTGCGGATGCAGAACCAAGCTTAGTAAACCGCAAGATCATCGGTTCAACACCCGTGAAAAAAGCGAATGAATTAAAAAATGTAGACGAAGTGATTGCATGTGCGAAAACCATTTCCGGTGACTTGAATAGCGTTGGAATCAACTACAATTTCTCCCCTGTTGTGGATATGTCCCCAAACACAACCGTTGGTTTCAGAAGTTTTGGTGCAGTTCCAGCGAATATCATTCCTTGGTCAGACGCCTTTATTCAGGAAACACAACGAAATAACATTATCGCAACCGCGAAACATTTTCCTGGTCATGGACTCGTTACAGGAGATACTCACAAAGCACTACAAGTGATTGACGGTGAAATGAAGGAAATCTGCAATTATCCGACTTTAATTGCGAATGGTGTTTTGAGTATCATGGTTGCGCACATTGCAGTGCAAAACAATGCGAAATACGATACGAAAGGATTGCCATCCACCTGTTCGGATAAAATCGTTACCGACTTACTGAGAGATAGTTTAGGATTTAAAGGTTTGATCGTTACGGACGCGATGAATATGGGTGGTGTGGTAAATGTGCCGCAAGCGGCCTATAAAGCCATCAACGCCGGCTGTGACATTGTTTTAATGCCTTTGGATGCAAAGAAAGCACATCAAGAAATACTGACAGCTTACCGTACGAACAAAGAATTTAAAAAGAAAGTAGATGAAGCTGCGAAAAAAGTAATTCGCATGAAAATCGCTATGGGATTGTTAAAGGTAAATTAACCTAAATATAAATCGATTAATCCTTCGGGAGCTTTTACATAAAGCTCCTTTTTTTTGCGCTGAACTTTTTGAACAAGTCCATCAAAAATAGGAATCAAGACCTCCACTCCATTTTTATTCAATTGTAATAAAGGATTTGCCGCCATGTCAATCACATTTTCGACAATTCCCACATCACCATGAACTTCATCGATTACCGTATAACCAATAATTTCATGATCATAAAATGAAGTTTGATCTAATTCTTGTAAAAATGATTCTGGAAGATATACAGGCTTTTTCAAAATGCGTTGTGCATCTTGTTCACTGTCGACTCCTTGAAATTTAACCGCAACGAAGCCTTTGGTTTTAATTTTGATATTCTCTACGAAGAATGGAACGAGTCCACCATCTATTTCAACGAAAACAGCATCTAGCGTTGCGTATTCTGCTGGATTAGAAACGTCTAAAAACAACGAAACTTCACCTTTAAATCCGTGAAGTTTCGCTATTATTCCTAAATAAAAACAATCTTTTTTTTGCATATAGCTTATTCAGCCGCAGTTTCTTCTGATGCTTCAGGAGCTGCTTCTTCAGTAACCGGTGCTTCAACAACTGCTTCTTCAGCAACTGCTGCTTCTTCAACAACTGCTACTTCTTCCGCTACTGGAGCTTCTTCAACAACTACTTCTTCCGCTACTAGAGCTTCTTCAACAACTACTTCTTCCGCTACTGGAGCTTCTTCAACAACTGCTGCTTCTTCCGCTACTGGAGTTTCTTCAACAACCGCTACTTCTTCTGCTACTGGAGCTTCGTCAGCAACAACTTCTTCAGTCACTGCTTCGGTAGTTTCTTCAACTGCTATTTCTTCCACTTCCTCTACAACTGGAGCATTTTTCGCAGCAACTTGTGCAGCCTTCGCTTCTTTCGCTGCTTCTTCAGCTTGTTGACGTGCAACTTTTTCACTTGCTGCATTTTTCGCCAATCCTTCTACTTTGTTCAGAACTTTTGAATCTTTATCAGCCAACCATTGTGCAAATTTCTCTTCTACTTGCTCTGTTGTTAATGCGCCTTTTTTAACTCCGTTTAATAAGTGGTTTTTAAATAAAACTCCTTTGTAAGATAAAATTGCACGAGCCGTATCCGACATTTCCGCTCCTGTTTGAACCCAATTTAAAGTTGCCTCAAAATTGATCTCAATTACCGCTGGATTTGCAGTTGGATTATACGTTCCTAATTTTTCGATGAATTTACCATCTCTTTTTGCACGACTATCTGCTGCAACCAAATGAAAAAATGGTTTACCTTTTTTACCGTGTCTTTGTAATCTGATTCTTGTTGCCATAATTTTTACAGTTTGAGGTACGAAACCTACGTTTATAAATGAATTTGAAGGTGCAAAGATACAAAGGTTTTTTGATTTCCATTTATTTTATTCAAAGAATCTATTTCCCTTTTGCTTTTACAACAATGATCACGGTATAAAACATGATTTTAATATCCAATGCCAGGCTTCTGTTTTTTAAGTAAATCAAGTCAAATTTCATGCGTTGAAGCATTTGCTCCACATTCTCAGCGTAGCCATATTTAACTTGACCCCAAGAGGTAATTCCAGGTCGCACTTTTGTTAAGTGAATGTATTGCGGCTCTACTTGAACAATTTGATCTATGTAAAATTGTCTTTCGGGACGTGGTCCAACCAGAGACATTTGTCCAAGCAACACATTTACAAATTGCGGAAACTCATCAAGCCTCGTCTTACGCATAAAGCGTCCAATGGGCGTAATCCTTAGATCTCCTTCAGATGACAATTGCGGACCTTTTTCTTCCGAATTGATGTACATTGTCCGAAATTTTATGATACTAAAAATCTTCCCATTGATTCCTACACGTTCTTGTAAAAAGAAGATTGGACCTGGGGAAGAAAGTTTTACGGCCAAAGCAGAAAATAGATAAAAAGGGATCAAACAAACGACAGCCAATAGTGAAATAACGACATCCATTAATCGTTTTACCTGTTGTTGTCCAAATGGCATTGGATCAGGTATGATTTCAATTAATAAGGCACCATAAATATTGGTCATTTCAACAGATCCTGATAGAATCGCGTACATGTCAGGTAGAAGCTTTATACGAATCCGTCCATTGTCGACACGTGAAATAATGTCCTTTAATCGATTATGATCCGAACTTTCCACCGCCAAAATAACTTCTTCCGTTTCATGTCGACTCATGATTTCCTCTAAATTATTTGCGTGACCGAGGTATGGCACAACTCCATCAAGCAAGGTATCTTTACCATTGACATTCACATAGCCAATAAAATAGTTTGTATTTTGTTGTTGTTGAATAAGCTCGTTGTAAATTTCAACGGCTTTTTCATTTCCACCAATAATTATTGTTTTAAAACCATGTCCATTCGTTCGAATAAACTGGATTAACAAGGTGTTAAAGATTACTCTTGGAACGATGGCGATAAAAAAATGCAGTCCCAATAAAAAGAAAATGGATCGGTAAAAATATTGGTAAGACTTTACATCGTCATCTATCAATAAGGTGAAGAACAAAATGATGGTTCCTAGAAATGAGGCAACCAAGGTTAAATTGACCATTTTCAAGCGGAACATTCTGCGAATGTCATGATAGGTTCCTTGAATAAAATAAATGGAAATCCAAAAAACAGGTACTAGGGTAAGTCCCAAATAAAACTTCGAATCAGCTATAAATACTTGTTCTTCTATTTGCGTTTTACGTAAATAGAAAAAAACTCCCCAAGCTAATGCCGCGAAAATGTAATCGATGATAACCAAACAGGAAGCCCAAAAACGATCTTTCATCTATTTAAAAACGATTTTAATGTTATCTATACAAATGAATGTTTCCGTTTGTCCTTCTTCCAAGTTTGCTTTAAATGTTTGAATAAAATTGGAACCATTTGCGGAATTACCAATCAGTTCGGTCAACTCTATGTACATCTTCTTCCACTTGATGGTATTTAATGCTTGTAAATTGAATCCAGCATTATCCTGATAAAAACTACCATTAGAATTTAGCGCTAAGAATCCTTGAACAAATCGGTTGGTATTATAGTAATCCACTTCTAGGAAACACGGCTTGTTTTTAGGAATAGGTAATTGCTCCGTCGTACTTGCTACCCAAACAGAGTCCGCCGTATTTAATACTACTTTACCGTAATTAAATCCATTAAACGGAGTTAAATTGTCGCTGGACACAAAAAGGCTTGCCACACTTGTATTGGGGTCCTCTTGTAATTTAATAGATGCATCCTCGAAATCCTCAATCCAAAAATTCGCATTGTATACATAACTTGTTATTGGATTGATTGTTAACGTTTGATCTTTGATTAGTTGAGAATTGATCTCATAGACGC
>Ga0209444_10000973_pt1 | contig 15832 bp, 14 predicted proteins | sample LauGreFaBDMM15DN_2_FD_188215 | JGI IMG/M metagenome (GOLD analysis project Ga0209444, IMG submission 188215) | Freshwater lake microbial communities from Lake Michigan, USA - Fa13.BD.MM15.DN (SPAdes) (version 2) | ecosystem: Environmental > Aquatic > Freshwater > Lake | place: Lake Michigan...
CGCCCTGACTATGTGGTGTTGTGGGGCTGGGGTGTGATGAACTCCACCGCCATCAAAGAAGCCCAAGCCACAGGCTACCCACGCGAAAAAATGTATGGCGTGTGGTGGGCTGGCGCTGAGCCCGATGTGAAAGACGTGGCCGATGGTGCCAAGGGCTACAACGCGGTCACGATTCAACATGGTGCCGAACCGAATTCCGATATTGTCAAAACCTTGCTGGCCCAAATCCACAGCAAAGGCCAAGGCACTGGTCCCAAAGAAGAAGTGGGTCAGGTACTGTATTTGCGCGGTGTGATGAGCGCCATGATTGGCATTGAAGGTATTCGCGCCGCACAAGAGCGTTTTGGCAAAGGCAAGGTCATGACCGGCGAGCAAGTGCGTTGGGGTTTGGAAAACTTGAACCTCACCCAAGCCAAGCTGGACGCTTTAGGCTTCAAAGGCGTGATGCGTCCGATCAGCACCTCCTGCATGGACCACATGGGCGCGGCTTGGACACGCATCCACACTTGGAATGGCAAAGCATGGGAGTTCACTTCCGATTGGATGCAAGCCGACGAACAAATTTTGAAGCCTTTGGTGAAAGCCACAGCCGACAAATACGCCACCGAGAAAAAACTCGTGCGACGCACCGGCCAAGACTGCCAGTCTTGATGTTGTAACCATTCTTGGAAACTGTCATGAGTGCGCCCCCAGTCGTCTTGAGCGTCAACGGTATTGAGGTGATTTACAACCACGTCATCTTGGTGCTCAAAGGCGTTTCACTGCAAGTGCCCGAGCGGGGCATTGTTGCGCTCTTGGGTGGCAATGGCGCGGGCAAGACCACCACCTTGCGTGCCATCTCCAACTTGTTGCAAGGTGAGCGTGGTGAGGTGACCAAGGGCAGCATCGAGTTGCGTGGTGAGCGCATTGAAAACCTCACGCCTGCAGACTTGGTCAAGCGCGGCGTGGTGCAGGTGATGGAGGGACGGCATTGCTTTGCCCACCTCACCATCGAAGAAAACTTGCTGACGGGCAGCTACACCCGCAGCGACAAGGGTGAGATTGCAGCCAACCTAGAGAAGGTCTATAACTATTTCCCGCGTTTGAAAATCCGCAAAGATTCCCAAGCAGCCTACACCTCTGGTGGCGAGCAGCAAATGTGCGCGATTGGTCGCGCCTTGATGGCCAACCCCAGCATGGTGTTACTGGATGAACCTTCCATGGGCTTGGCGCCGCAAATCGTGGAAGAGGTTTTCAACATCGTCAAAGATTTGAACCAAAAAGAGCACGTCACTTTTTTGTTGGCAGAGCAAAACACCCACATGGCTTTGCGCTATGCGGACTTTGGTTACATCATGGAGTCCGGCCGCATTGTGATGGATGGTGCCGCCAAAGACTTGGCCAACAACGAAGACGTGAAAGAGTTTTACCTTGGTATGGGTGGCGGCGAGCGTAAAAGTTTCAAGGATGTGAAAAGTTACAAACGCCGCAAGCGTTGGTTGGCCTAAGGTGTGATGCGCATATGAGCAATTTTTTCGATTCCCTAGAACATCGCGAGCCTGCCAAGCGTGAAACGGCTTTGCTACAAGCCTTGCCTGCACAAATTGCCCATGCGCAAAAACATGCAAGTGCTTGGGCAACAATTTTGCAAGGCGTTGATGCCGCATCGGTGAACAGCCGCACAGCTTTGGCGCAACTGCCTGTGACGCGCAAATACGAGTTGCTAGAGCGCCAGCAAGCCGAGCGTGTCAACGATGTGTTTGGTGGATTTTCTGCGCTGCGCTTTGGCAACAATATGCCGCGTGTGTTTGCCAGCCCTGGGCCCATTTACGAACCCGAGGGCGTGGGTAAAGACTATTGGCGCATGGCGCGATCCCTGTACGCCGCAGGTTTTCGCACGGGTGAGTTGATTCATAACTGCTTTAGCTACCACTTCACGCCTGCAGGTTCCATGATGGAGAGCGGTGCACATGCCTTGGGTTGCAGTGTGTTTCCTGCTGGCACAGGTCAAACCGAGCAACAGCTACAGGCCATGTTGGAGTTACGCCCCAGCGGTTACAGCGGCACACCCAGTTTTTTGAAAATCTTGTTTGAAAAAGCCGCTGAATCACAAACAGCCCTGCCATTTTTGAGCAAAGCCTTGGTCAGCGGTGAGGCCTTTCCGCCCTCTTTGCGCGATTGGTTAGCAGAGCGCGGCATGACGGCTTACCAGTGCTATGCCACTGCCGACATTGGTTTGATTGCCTATGAAACCTCTGCGCGTGAGGGCTTGGTGGTAGACGAAGGTGTGCTGGTTGAAATTGTGCGACCCGGCACCGGTGACCCAGTGGCGCAGGGCGAGGTGGGCGAGTTGGTGGTGACCACCCTCAACCCCGATTACCCGCTTTTTCGTTTTGGTACCGGTGACTTGACGGCAGTGTTGCCCGGCATGTGCCCCACAGGCCGCACCAACCAGCGTATCAAAGGGTGGATGGGCCGAGCAGATCAAACCACCAAGGTGCGTGGCATGTTTGTTCACCCTGGCCAAGTCGACCAAGTGGTCAAACGCTTTCCTGAAGTGCTTAAAGCGCGCTTGGTGGTCAGTGGTGAAATGGCCAATGACCAGATGCATTTGCATGTAGAGACCGCGCAAGCGTCTGAACATTTGCAAGCCGCAGTGGCGCAAGCGGTACGCGACGTCACCAAGCTACGCACAGAGGTGGTTTTTGCTACCCCTGGCAGCTTGGCCAACGATGGCAAGGTGATCGAAGATGCGCGCAGTTACAAATAGCTTTTTGTGGTTGTTGTGCATGGGTTCTGCCATGGCACAAACTTTTCCCATCAAAGACAAAGCCATTACCTTGGTCGTGCCCTTCACCGCAGGAGGGCCTACCGACCGCTTGGCACGCGACATGGCCCAAGCGTTGAGCAAACCCTTGGGTGGCTCGGTCGTGGTGGTGGAAAACGCATTGGGTGCTGGTGGCGCCATCGCTACGCAAAAAGTCGCTCGTGCTGCGCCCGACGGACACACCTTGTTGATTCACCATATCGGCATGGCAACCATGCCAGCACTCATTCGAAAACCCAGCTTCGATGTGCTCAATGATTTTGACTATTTGGGCATGATCCATGAAGTGCCCATGACCATCGTGGCACGGCCCACATTGGAAGCCAATGATTACAAACAGCTCAGTGCGTGGGTGTCGTCACAGAAGGACAAAGTCAACCTCGGCAATGCAGGCATAGGCTCTGCTTCGCATTTGTGTGGCTTGTTATGGCAATCGTCCATGCGTACCCAGATGACCACCATCAACTACAAAGGTGTGTCCATGGCCATGAACGATTTGCTTGGCGGCCAAATCGATGTTTTGTGCGACCAAACGACCAACACCCTTAGCTATATAGAAAGCCGAAAAATCAAAGCCTACGCTGTCACCAGCAACAAGCGATTGCCGCAAGCGGTGTTGAAGGATTTACCCACCTTGCAAGAGTCAGGATTGAAGGGGTTTCAGGTCAGTGTGTGGCACGCGGTGTATGCGCCCAAAGGCTTGCCGCCCGATACCAAGGCCAAGTTGTATGGTGCTTTGCGCTCCGTATTCTCAGACCCTGCTTTTGTTCAAAAACAAGAAGCCATGGGCGCGGTGATGATTATTGATAAGCGCACCGATCCTGCAGAGCATAAAAAATTTGTCGCCACCGAAATTACCAAATGGAACCCGATCATCAAGGCGGCCGGCGTTTACGCTGATTAAAAAAATACTTTTACTGCTTGAAGCGTTTTCGCGTCAGCGTGAGGGCGAACCACCAAGCCACGCTCGCATACAAAGCCAGCACACCCAGATGCAGCCATGCTTGTTCAGGCCAAGCATCCATGAACAAGGGCCGCACCAAAGCCACAGCATGCGTGAGTGGCAAACACCAGGCCACCCACTTCACCATGTCTGGCAATGTGTCTAGCGGGAAAAACACCCCGCTCAAAAACATCATGGGGGTTAAAAACAAAGTGAAGTAGTAGGTGAAGAAATCGTAGCCTTTGGCCAAGGCATTAAAGATCAAGGCCAAGCAACTGAAGGTGATACCCACGCCCAACAAAATAGGCCAAGCCACCAACAGTTTCCAAGAGTGGCTGATGTCCAAGACCAGCATCACGATCAGTATGGCGGTGACCGTGAAGATGGCTTTGAAAGCGGCCCACAGCATTTCAGCCAACAACACATCGTCAAGGCGCACCGGTGCGTTCATGATGCCGTCCCAGGTTTTTTGTACATGCATGCGAGAAAAAGCTGAATACAGCGCCTCGAAGGTGGCGGCATTCATGGCGCTCATACACACCGAGCCGCTGGCTAAAAACAAAATATAGGGTACTTTCTCGTCGCCTTGTTGAACGCCGCCCACCAGTGCGCCCAAACCATAGCCAAACGCCACCAACCACATCAAGGGCTCAGCAATATTGGCAATCAGACTGGGTATAAAGAGTTTGCGCCAGACCAAAAAATTGCGCAAGAACACGGGCCAAAAACGCAGTCGCATCATCCGTCCTCTCGAATTTGTCGACCTGTGAGCTTCAGGAACAGGTCTTCCAAATTGGCTGGGCGGTGCAAGGTGCGCAGACCAGGTGTTGCGCCCAAAGCTTGCAACAAAGGTGTGGCGGTATCCGTGTAGAAAAACACCGTGTCGCCACTCACCTCTACCCGTTTCGCGTGATTGCGTGCAGCACTGCCAGCAATGTCTTGTGGGTTGCCACCAAACACTTCAACCACATCAGGTTCTAAATGCTGATTGATGAGGTCGCGTGGTTTGCCTTCGGCGATTTTGCGCCCATGGTCCAGCACCAACAAGCGGTCGCACAAGCGCTCGGCTTCGTCCATGAAGTGGGTGGTCAGCAAGATGGATTTGCCTTGTTGCAAGAGCTGCTGCAAGCGCTCCCACATCAGGTGACGCGCTTGAGGATCCAGGCCGGTGGTGGGCTCGTCCAGCAACAGCAGTTGAGGGTCGTTGATCAAGGCGCGTGCCAGGCTTAAGCGTCGCTTCATGCCACCCGACAACTCGCCAGGTTTGGCGTCAGCCTTGTGGGTCAATGCGGCAAACGACAGCAGCGAGGGAATGCGTGCGCGAATGTCAGCGCTGGCCATGCCAAAGTAACGGCCATAGACCATCAGGTTTTCGCTGCAGGAGAAGTCGGGGTCCAGCGAATCAAATTGACTGACAACCCCAAGGCGCGATTTGATGGCAAGCGTTTCTTCGGGCATGGGCATCCCAAACACGCTGATGCTGCCACTGTCAGCGGTGCTCAGACCCAAGCACATGCGAAAGGTGGTGGTTTTTCCTGCGCCATTGGGGCCAATAACGCCCAAGCATTCACCGGCTTGCAACTCGAAAGACAAGTCGTCCACCACTGTGCTGTTACCAAAGCGTTTGGTCAGGTGGGAGCAACGGAGTTGGGGTTCGGTCATGAAAAGAAAATGCACATACAGGTGAGTATTGTGCCTTTAGTGCCGGTGATATACTTTTACCCCTTGGCCCGGTAGCTCAGTCGGTAGAGCAGAGGATTGAAAATCCTTGTGTCGGTGGTTCGATTCCGCCCCAGGCCACCAAGAAACATTAAAACCACCTGCGGGTGGTTTTTACATTTAAGCCGTCGAATAAACAAGCATACAAAAGCAATCCCTTGAAGCTTTAGCCTCTGAAACTCTTGCTGGTTTAAGATAGCAATCAATCTCTCATGGAGTCTTTAATGAAGCCTGTTAAACCTGCTTTACTGGCACTGGCCTGTTGTGCTTTGTTCGCGCTGAGTGTGCAAGCGCAAACCACCGACAAACCCTTTCCCATCGTCAAGCCGAATGACATTGCGTGGAAAGACGCTGGCAAGGGCGTGAAGTTTGCCGTCATTTCTGGCGACCCCTCCAAGCCTGGCCCCTATGTAATTCGGGTCTACTTCCCGCCTGGCATCATGAGTGCGCCGCACTACCACCGCGAAGACCGCTACATCACGGTGTTGCAAGGCACATGGAAGGCGGGCACGGATGACTCATGGGACCCGCAAGCGACACAGCCTTTGAGCGCGGGCACTTATATGCAGCACCCAGCAGGTGCAATTCATTACGACGGCGCAGGCACCGAGGGTGCCACGGTGCAAATCATGGGCATAGGACCCAGCAGCACCACCTTTTTATTCCCCCAAGTGGGCGACTTTGGCGAACCACGCAAACTCAATTGAACAAGTCGCTGGTTTGCGCTGCTTTGGCTATTGTTTGGGTCCCAGTGACGCAAGCGGCTTGGGTCAGTGCGGCCCACACAACTGAAGCGCAGTTTTTTTATGACGACGCACTCAGCAAAGAAGGCGATCGCGTTACCGTTTGGCGCTTGACAAACTTTGCCAAACCCTTGACCAACTTGGAAGGCAAAGAAATTTTGTCGGAAAAGGCTCGCACCACCGTAGACTGCGCCACCCGCAAGATGGCCAACTCACAAGTGATGCGCTTTTCGGGCAAAGATGCCAGCGGCGACATTTTGAACAGTTATGAAACACCGCTGCGTTTCACGACGGTGGCTGCGGACAGCGCTGATGCTGAGTTGATGCAAAAGCTCTGCACTCCTTAATTGCTTTACCCCATTTGCCCTGGCAACCACAGCGCAATCATGGGAAAGGCAATCAAAATCACCAAGCGCAGAAGGTCGGTCAAGATAAAGGGAATCACACCCTTGAATATCGTGGTGAAACTCACATCGTGGACCACGCTTTTGATGACAAACACATTCATCCCTACTGGCGGGTGAATCAGCCCCAGCTCTACCGTCATCACGATGATGATGCCAAACCAGATTGGGTCAAAGCCCAGTTGCACAATGACGGGGAAAATGATGGGCACGGTCAGAATAATCATGGCCATGGCGTCCATCAAACAGCCCAAAATCAAATACATCACCATGATGAGGGCCAGCACCTCGTAGCGACCCAGGCCCATTTCGGTTAAAAACCCTGTGAGCTTTTGCGGCACTTGCGTGATGGTGAGAAAGTAGCCAAAAATCAAAGCGCCGATCAGCACGGTGAACACCGCTGCTGCTGTGCGCGTGGCTGACAGCAATGCCTCTAAGGTTTTTGCGCGATCTAGTTTGCCGCGCAACACGCCCAGCAAAAAAGCGCCAGTCGCACCCACGCCACCCGCCTCGGTAGGCGTGAAAAAGCCACCATACAAACCGCCGATAACAAACACGAACAACACCAAGGGTGCCCACACGTCTTTCAAGCCTGCAAAGCGTTCGGCCCAGCTGGTACTCTCGCCACGTGGCAGCCAATCGGGGCGCACTTTGACGATGATGAAAATGGTCAACACATACATCAACATGGCCAACAAGCCCGGCACGATGCCCGCCATGAACAGCTTGCCAATGTCTTGCTGCGTGAGAATGGCATAGACCGCCAGCACGGTGGAGGGTGGCAACATCGCGCCTAAGGTGCCCCCTGCGGCAATCACACCGGTGGAGAATGACTGCGGATAGCCAAAGCGGCGCATCTCAGGGTAGGCCACAGAAGAAAAGGTGGCAGCTGTCGCCACCGATGAGCCACAGATAGCGGCAAAGCCGCCACAGGCCAACACGGTGGCCACGCCCAAACCACCACGCAAATGCCCAATGAAGGCATTGGCTGCGCGAAAGAGTTCACGGCTGACCCCTGACACCGATACAAACGCGCCCATCAACATGAACATGGGGATGACGCCAAAGGTGTAATCGGTGACGGTACGCATCGAAGTTTGACCAATCAGCTTCAAAGCGGGGCCACTGCCCACGATATAGCTGTAACCGCACACGCCTACCAAGCCCATGGCCATGCCCACGGGTACGCGCAACAGCATCAAGGTGAAAAGCGCCACAAAGCCAATCACGGCAACGGCGTCAGGGCTTAAGTTGCTCAAATCCATCTCAATGCCCCGCTTTGTTGTCAGCAGCGAATGCCTGCGGCTCGGTAATGAGTCGCCAAGTGCGAATGCCAATCAGCAACACCGCGCATACATCACCCATCCAAGCGACTGCAAAAAACGGCCAAGTGGGCAAGTTCAGGTCGTAGGTCAATACATGGTCTCGGTAGGTCATGGCGACCTTGTCAAACAGCATGATGGTTTGTACCGTCACCACCAGCATCAACACCAGAGTGGCAAAGATGTCGATATAGCGTTTCCAGCGGGCATTGGCATGGGTCCACAGCAAGTCCACCGTGATGTGGTTGCCACGGTAACTGGTGGCGGCTATTCCCCAAAAAATGAGAATTCCCAAGAGCATTCGACCAAAGTCGAAGCTGTCGGGAATGGAGGTGTCAAAGAACTTGCGAAGAAAGACGGCCAGAAAAATATTGGCCGCCACGATGCCAACGAACAAGGCTGCCATCCATTCGATGCTGTCAATGATGCGGTCGAAGCCGCTTTTGCTGGAAGACGACATACGGCTTCTTTACAGAGCAGATTTGTACTTGGTCAAGCTTTGTTGCAAGGCTTTCATCACAGCAGCGGGGTCGTCACCACGTTTCTTCACCTCGTCAGCCCATTGTTTTTGTACGGGTGCCACAGCAGTTTTCCACGCGGCAAGTTGCTCGGGCGTTAGGGTGTAAATCTCGCGATTGGCTTTGTCAGCCAGTAACTTGGTACGTCCAGCAATTTCGAAATCCGCCCATGAGGTGCCAACTTTTTCAGCCCACTCGTTGGTGCAGTGGCTGTCTACCGCTTGTTTTTGGGCAGGTGACAAGCCGTTGTATTTGTTTAAGTTCATGACCCAGACAAAAGGCGTCACGTACAAAGGCACATCCATGTGAAATTTCACTACTTTGTCGATGCCAAACAATGAGAGTGAGCCCCAAGGAAAGGTCAGGGCATCTGCCACGCCACGCTCGATAGCGTCACGCGCCTCGGGCGCAGAGGCTTGCACATTGGTCCCACCCAGCAAGGTGACCATTTGACCCACGGTGGAGGTGGCAGGACGCACCTTCAACCCCTTCATATCAGAAGGCAATAAAACTTTTTTGCGTGAATGCAAGGCGCCTGGGTCGTGGGCGAACGCAAAGCAGTACTTCACCTCTTTCATTTCCTTGGCTGCATAGGCGCGGTACCACGCATCAATGGCTGCGCTGCCGGCTTTGGCGTTGCTGATCTCAAATGGCAAGGAAGCCGCAGCAAAAATCGGAAAGCGTCCAGGTTGGTAGCCAGGGTTGACGAATGCAAAGTCGGTCAAGCCATCACGTGCCATGTCGTAATGGTCAAAGGCTTTGCCGAGTTGTTCCGAGGGAAACAGTGTGGGGTTGATGCTGCCGCCCGACGCTTTTTTTAAGCTGTCTGCCCAAGCTTGTACCGCAGGGTTTAAGGCATGTTGTGCGGGCACCCATGTGGAGACCCGCACCTGTTGCACCTTGTCTTGCGCTAAAGCAATGCTGCACAGGCCACTTAAAGCCAAGGTGCAGAGGGCAGACAAAGAGACGTGACGCAAAAAACAGTGCTTATTCATGGAGAACCTGCAGTTAAAAATAATAATAAATAGAGGATAACTGAGCGAAGTACCTATTGACCCTAGGGCCTGCCCTTGGGTTGCAGGCTTGCATTGCGCACAAAGCGCAGCGGTTGCTCGGCCACGGGTCTGGCGGGAACCCCTAGCCCGCGCAGCTTGGCATCCATGGCTGTTCCTGCTTCGTCTTGCAGAGCAGCTTCGCGTGCTTGCGCAACCGCAGTGCTTCGCCACGCTGCATCGGTGTGAATCGGCGAAGCCGCCAAGTGGGTGAGTATGTGTTGCAGATTGTGGCGGCCACGTTCATTGGTGCTGCCGTATCCTTTGATGAGGCGACCACACATCGCTACCTCATGGCCCAGAGACCAATCTTGCTGCAAACCCATGCAAACCGCTTGCAACCATTGCGTGATGTCGGCTTGCTCGGTGTGAAAGCGACTGCCAAACGGACGCAGCCATTTGAAACTGGCCAAGGTGCGCAAAGCCAAGATGCCCATCACCGAGTGAGTGCCAATCTTTAATGGCAAGGCCCAAGGGGGTTGACCGCTTAATGCGCGGCGCTTGTCCCAGCGTTGCAAAGGTGTGGCCAACCAAGAGGGCAACAGCGCTGCAAATTCGGGCACACCAGGTTTGAAGTGGTCGTACAGGCGCAGCAAATCGTCTTCTTGCAGCTTCACCTCGCGCGCCACACGCTGCCAACGGCTGGCACGGCTTTTCAAATCGGCCACCCGCACGATGTCATCAAACGCCATCCACAAAGCCAGCCAACGGGCGGTTTCACGGCTGGCTTGGTAGACATGGGTGTGGGTGGCGTCGGCTTGCTCCTCGGCCCGCAGCACTTGCTGCAATCGGCTCAGGTACAAGTCTGCATAGACCTTACTTTGGTAGTCGTACAAGCGGCTGTAGCCTAAAGCGGCAAGCTCGCCGACCGCTGGCGGCAAGGATGGCAATGCAGATGTTTTATCCACTGTAGGGGTTAAAGCTTTTTCATCGTCTTGCTGCATGGCGTGCAGCGCTTGCGTGTTTTGCACCCGCGCCAAGCCTGCTGCAAAACCTTTCAAACTTGCTGTACTGTGCGCACCGCTGTCTTGCAGCGCGGCCTCAAAGTGCTTGCGTTCAAAAGGCAACAAACCGCTGCCTGCAATGACCCCGAGCATGACAGCGCTGACCATGGTGCCATTGGCTTGCGCCATGACGCCAAAGTCCCATACATGCGCTTCTTTGGAAAACTGCTGCACCAATGCCGTCAAGCTGGCGCTGTCTAAACGTCCATCCCCCATGGGCATACGTTCCAAGGTGGTGAGCGCTCGCGCAGACGAACTGAACACGCGGGTGCGCTCGGGCGACACCAAGCCAAGCGTTATTTGTCGTGCGGTTTCCAGCAACTCAGAGGAAATCATGGCATCCAAGGCGCCAGGCACAGGGTTCAAGCTGAACACGGGTGTTTTGCCTTGTAATTCTGTAAGCGGCGTAGGCAAGACTTCAATGTAATAAGTGGTGGCCCCTGTGCGTTGCGCTACACCTGGAATAGAGGTGCTTTGCGCGGGGTAGCCACTTAAGCGTGCGGTGTGCATCAACCATTCGCTGAGCAAGCCGCCGCCTTCGCCGCCCAAGGCGCAAATCAACAGGCTGATGGGTTGGCTCATGCAGTTTGCAAGGCGCGAACCAAGCCACTGCGCAAACCCGCCCATAAGCGCTCCAGCGGTTTGGGATTTTGGATGATTTCAGCGCGGTAAAAGCTGGGGCACAAAGTCGCTGCATGGGCGTTTTCACCGCACAAGCCGCAGCCCACACAGCCGTCAATGACGGTGGCCACGGGGTCCACCTTCAGGGGGTCGGGGTTGTCTTTCAAGGTAAGGGTGGGGCAACCCGATAAACGTATGCAGGCATGGTCGCCGTTACACACATCTTCATCGACACCGTATTTCACCCGCACCACCCGCTTGCCGCCTTTGAGCAATTTGCTGATCCAAGGTTTGATGCGTCGCTGACGTTCAAGCTGGCATTCGCCTTCGGCGATGATGACCTTCAAGCCGTTGAAGTCAGAGGTGAATGCTTCTTTCAGCAAAGCTTGTACCTTGGCCACCTCGTAGGTATGCACGGTTTTCATCCACTGCACACCCAAGCCTTGCAAGGTGGACTCGATGGTCATATTGGTGTGCGACAAACTGGTTTGCTTGTCACTGGCAGCTTGCTTCTCTGCTTCTAAGGGCGTGGAGATGATGTCTTGGGTGCCTGTGGCCGAGGTGTAGCCGTTTTTGAAAATCAGCAACACGGCATCGTCACCGTTAAAGAGCGCACTTTGCACGCCGGTGAGCAAACCGTTGTGCCAGAACCCACCGTCGCCCATGATGGCCAAGGTGCGGCGTTGCATCATGGGAGACACACCTGCACGTGAGGCCAAGCTCATGCCGTAACCCAAGATCGAGTGCCCAGTGGAAAAAGGCTCAAACGTACCTAAAGCGTGGCAGCCAATGTCTGCGGCCACATGCACGTCGCCAATCTCTTGCTGCACCAACTTCAGTGCAGAAAACACAGGGCGCTCGGGGCAACCGATGCAAAACCCTGGGGGTCGTGCCGGCAAGGGTGTACCCAAGGCCTTGGCCACATCGGCGCGGCGTTGTTGCAGCGCTTCTAGCCAAGTGACTGCTTGGTTCTGGGCCTGTGGTGGCAGATAGTTTTTCGCAAATGCCGCCAAGCCGGTGCTGATGGCTTCGACGTTGTACTCGCCAGCCCCTGGCAAGATGTCTTTGCCATGCAGCGGTGTGTTCACACCTGCACGGCGCAGCTGGGTGGCGATGTCTTGTTCGATGTACTCGGGTGTGCCTTCTTCCACCACCAGTACGCCGCGCTTACCTTCGCAAAAATCGATCACTTGCAAAGGCACCAAGGGGTAGGTGACGTTTAACACCAAGATGGGGATATCGCTGTCGCCAAAGGCATTGGCCAATCCCAGCTGTTGCAGGCTGCGCATCAGGGCGTTGTAGAGGCCGCCTTGCACGATGAGGCCCACATCTGGGTGTGCATTGCCTGCGATGTGTTCATTCAAGCCATGGCGCACGATGTAGTCACGCGCAGCTGGAATGCGTTCTTCCAACTTGCGTTTTTCATGGTGAAAGGTGACTGGCGGGTGTGCCAAGCGCATGTAATCAAATTTGGCGGGTTCAGCCATCAGGTGCTGGGTGGACACAGCAGGGGCTCGGTTAGTTTTGGTGACAAAACTTCCGCGTACATGGCAAGCGCGGATACGCAACTCCAAGATGGCAGGCATGTTGGATGCTTCGGAGAGCGCAAAACCATGCTCGACCATATCTACCATCTTGCTCAAATCGGGACGGGGGTCGAGCAAACACAGCGTGCTTTTGAGTGCATAGGCATGCGTGCGTTCTTGAATCACCGAGGCGCCTTCGCCATAGTCTTCGCCCACCACAATCAATGCGCCACCCACCACGCCGGGCGAAGCCAGGTTGGAGAGTGCATCTGAGGCCACGTTCGTTCCCACAATGGATTTCCAAGTGACGGCGCCGCGCAGCGGATAGTGGATGCTGGCGCCCAACATGGCGGCGGCTGAGGCTTCATTGGCACAGGCTTCCACATGCACACCCAGTTCTTGCATCAGCGGTTTAGCTTGAACCATCACATCCAGCAAATGCGACACGGGCGCGCCTTGGTAGCCGCCGACATAGGCCACGCCCGACTGCAACAGCGCCTTGGTCACCGCCAAAATGCCTTCGCCATGGAAAGTGTCGCCCTCGCCTAAGCGCAGAGATTTGATTTCTTCAACAAATGAAACTTCCAAACAACGCTCCAGCAGGTGGCACAGCACAGGCGCAAAACTTCTTGCAGGTGGCAGATCATAGTGAAGTGGGGTCGCATGGTAGATTTAACCGATGATTTCTTCTGCAAACAACTCTCCTCGTTTGACTTCTTTGGCCCATGGCGGGGGCTGCGGCTGCAAGATCGCCCCTGGCGTGTTGCGCGATATTTTGGGTGGCATGAGCGGCTTTCCTTTGCCGCCTCAACTGTTGGTGGGCATAGACACGGCAGACGACGCGGCGGTTTACCAACTCAATGACCACCAAGCCTTGATTGCCACCACCGACTTCTTCATGCCCATCGTGGACGACCCGTTTGACTTTGGCCGCATCGCCGCCACCAACGCCATCAGCGATGTTTATGCCATGGGCGGCACACCCATCTTCGCTTTGGCCTTGGTGGGTATGCCCGTCAATGTGCTCAGTACCGAGGTGATTGGGCGCATTTTGGCGGGTGGGCAAAGCGTTTGTCAGGACGCAGGCATACCCATCGCGGGTGGCCACAGCATTGACTCGGTAGAGCCAATTTACGGTTTGGTGGTGTTGGGCTTGGCGCACCCGAGTCGCATCAAGCGCAATGCCTCGGCTCAAGCGGGTGATGTGTTGGTCTTGGGCAAACCGCTGGGTGTGGGAATTTTGTCGGCGGCATTGAAAAAAGAGGCTTTGTCCGCTGAGGGCTATACACAAATGATCGCCACCACCACGCGCCTGAACACCGCAGGCCCAGACTTGGCTGCGCTGGCAGGCGTTCATGCCTTGACCGATGTCACCGGCTTTGGTTTGGCAGGACACGCTTTGGAGATGGCGCGAGGCGCTGGTTTAGATGTGCAAATAGATTGGTCGTCCGTGCCGCTGCTGGAGGGTGTTCAAGCCTTGGCGCAACAAGGTTTCATTACTGGCGCTTCAGGACGCAATTGGGCGGGTTATGGCGATGAAGTGGTGTTGCCCGAAGGTTTTTCGCAAGTAGACCAAGCCATGCTAAGCGACCCGCAAACCAGCGGCGGATTGCTAGTGAGTTGTGCGCCCAATGCGCTGGAGGCGGTGATGGCGGTGTTTGCCCAACATGGTTTTGCTCATGCCTCCGTGGTGGGCAACGTCGCGCAGAAAAAGGGCGACAAGCCTGTGTTGCGGGTGGTTTAGCCTTGCCGCCTGTTTGCTGGTCGACGTTGTGGACGTCGGTTTTCAAATACAAACGGCCCTTGGCTTTGGCGTAAGAGGGGTCAGTCGGCGTAACCTGGGTTGACACGGTCAAGCACCCGCAGCATGGCTTCAAAGTACAAGCGCTCACGCTCAGACACTGGATGGCGGTCAGCAGGTGCGCGTTGCAACACTTCGACAATCACTTCCTCGCTCAGCACTTGCAGCGGCTGGCCGCTGCCCATGGCCAGCAACTGGGTGTGACAAGCTTTTTCCAGTTTGTACAAGCGTCTATAGGCCTGCGCCACGCTGTTACCCACCGTCACCACGCCATGGTTTTTCATAAATAGTACTTGCTTGTCTTGCAGGATGGTGGCCAAGCGTTCGCCCTCGCTCAAGGTTTTGGCCAAGCCGGTGTAGGTGTGGTCGTAGGCGATGCGGTTATGGAAAAACGCTGCGGTTTGGCTGGCGGGCAAAAGGCGGTTGTCTTGCAGCATATTGAGCGCGGTCGCCCAAGGCTGGTGGGTGTGCAACACCACTTTCGCGCCGCTGAGGCGGTGCAGTGGCGCGTGAATGCATTGGGCCGACAACTCAACCACGCCCTCGCCTTCCAAGGTTTCGCCTGCTTCGTTGAACACTATCATGTCGCTGGCGCGGGCCTCGGACCAATGCTTGCCAAAGGGCAGCACCAGGTAAGCGTCATCGCGGCCTGGCACGGTCATGGTGAAGTGGTTGTCTATGCCTTCTTCAAAGCCATCGAGCACCGCCAAGCGCAGGGCACCAGCCAAATGGACTTTGGCTTGCCACACCGCATCAGAGGCAGAACTGTGTAGAGGATGAACTGACATGACTCAAGCCTTTTTAAAAGCTGCACAAACCACTAGGTTAGCGCATCGTTCAATTAATTGGGATCTGACCCCGATTTTTCCGATTTTTCGGCTTCGACGCGTTGCGCGAACTCGGCACGCAGGGCTCTGAGTCTGGCGCGCGGGTCTTCTTTGGTGGTGGCGGTGTTCAAGGCCATCTCAGCGATGAAGCGGCTGGGCAGTGCACTCACCATTTCGCGCCCCTTTTTGCGTTTGCGGCTCCAACTCACCACCAAGCTGCGCTGGGCGCGGGTGATGCCCACATACATCAGTCGCCGCTCTTCCTGAATGCGCGTCAGGTTCAAGGCGTCTTGTTGCAAGCTCACGCCGTCTTCCTCGGGCTTGAAGGGCAGCAGGCCTTCGTTCACACCAGCCATCATCACATGCGGCCATTCCAATCCCTTGGCGGCGTGCAGGGTGGAGAGGGTGACCACGTCTTGGTCTTTTTCGCGCTCTGAAAGCGTGGACAAGAGGGCGATGGTTTGCGCTACTTCCAACAAGGTTTTGCTTTCGCTCATTAGGCTCACGCCTGCCGCATCGTCGGCCTCGCCGCCGCATCGTTTGGCC
>Ga0209444_10000976_pt1 | contig 15819 bp, 21 predicted proteins | sample LauGreFaBDMM15DN_2_FD_188215 | JGI IMG/M metagenome (GOLD analysis project Ga0209444, IMG submission 188215) | Freshwater lake microbial communities from Lake Michigan, USA - Fa13.BD.MM15.DN (SPAdes) (version 2) | ecosystem: Environmental > Aquatic > Freshwater > Lake | place: Lake Michigan...
TGTTCACTGTAACATTATCTGGAGTGTTATCTAATATATGTAAATTTTTTACAACAGTATCCCAATCACTAGGGTATCGGATATAGTTGTTCTTTAAACCTACAGCATCTACACTAAAATTAAATTTAACTGCTTTAAAATGATTCCATAATTTGAATAATTTAGAAGGTAGTTCTAATCCGTTACTATTATATCTAAGAACGCAGGTTGCGGCTGATCCTGATTCGACCATGAACTCTAAAATTTTATAATGTTCTGGAATTAACAAAGGCTCGCCGCCGGCAAAATAAAGTTCTTTGATATTATGACCTTGCCCTTTCATAGTATCTAAGAAACTGCCTTTTTGATACCAAGTGTAATCATAGTCTTTGTTCCAACCTTGGTCTTGCTTTAACTCAGTAGTTTTGTACTTGGGGTACTGTAGTTTCCAATCCTTGATCCAACTTGAACTGTCATGCGGACTGCACATTATACATTTAAGCTGACACATATTCCCTAGTCTCAAGTCAAAGTACGGAATATTCACTGGCAAAGAACCATCTACTTTGGTTTTACTAACTATGGATTCGAGATCTAATCGATCTTTCCAAACTTCAGTTTCCCATTGGCGCTTGCTGGTAATTCCCGCATCTTCTTCAACAAAGCATTTTTGACAACTAGTCGGTACTTGATTATTAAGCATCTGCAATCTAGTCTGCCGCATGGCTGCAGAATTCCATACTTCGTCGATAGTATGATCTCGCAAATTCATTGCAACTCCGTCTTGCATTACTAGACCCGCAATTTTATTATCAGTTACTCCTGCTCCGCTAGCATTGGCGGTGCAACACACTCTAACATCGCCGTTTGGACGAGTGGCTAAATGAATCCATGGAAGAGGACAAAAAGTATTCATTTTATTTTTCATATTTTATTTGATATACTTGTTTACCAATATCGAGTTTTATTTTAGGAACTCTTAAGTCTTTTGTGCATCCTCCGCAAACAAGTTCTCGACAGACTATGGGTTGAACTAGAGATTTGGTGAATTGTTCAACAAAATTTTTGTCGTATAAAGATAATGGAGTGTCTAAATTAAAAACATAAGTTGCACCGCATGTTGAGGTTAACTGTCCAAATGCAATTGAAATTTTGTCAACTCCAACGTTGCACAACCATCCAAAATAATTATTTAAATTTAGTGTTCTTTTCAAAGTTAATTTTGTATAATCTTCTATAGTTCCATCGTTAAATTTCATTTTAGTTACGCTGGGTTTAGATATGAATCCTTTTTCTTCCATCTTTTTTATATACTCAAGTGGTGGAACTTTTTTAACCCTGTCTTGAAATTGTTCCAGTTGCTCTTTAGTATAATCTTCCCTAACTGTTGCACCCTTAACAAGTAACCAAGATTTAACCAGCCAAGGAACTGGATGATCTACTACTGTGTTAAGATAATTAATAGATTGGTCCCAATTAGTAGGATCTAATATTACATTGGCCGCTACGTGACTTTCGGTATTATTATAAATGTAATCAGCAACCTGTATTATGTGATGGGGATTACCTTCTGCATGTAAACTGATATGTATTTCATCAAAGAATTTTGCATTTTCCTGCCACCATCTCATAGTTCTAGATGCATTTGTAGTTAATGATATACAAATTATTTCAGGATGATTTAATTTTAAATGCTTTGCAAAGTCGCCAACCCTGGGCCATAATGTAGGTTCGCCGCCACTTATTTCTATCTTTATTCTTTTTTTATTAAAATTTTCTTTATATACATTTAATAAATGATCAATATTTTTTACATATAAATCAAAGTCTTTAGGAAATCCGTGATTCCCTTCATTTGAGCCAGGATGACAATAGTGACAACTATAATTGCAAATATTTGTTGGATAGATATCTATAGCCAGCAAATCGTCGTATTCGCTATTTTTAATTTCTATAGGAGTTCTTGTCATTTTTTACCAATTATCATAAATCGTTTATACAGCGGAAGATCTAATTCTCCAGCATATAACACTGTTAACTGACTTTGAGTTTTAAATTCTTCTAGGTCTTTGGCAATTCTTATATGCTCAGGGATGTTGTAATTATTACTTTGCAAAACAATTAGACTGTGTTGAGGCAATCCGCTCAACCATAAATCATACTCATCTTGTGTTATATGCTCACAACTGGTATTAATAACTACATCAGCATCACTGCGAATCGAGCACATGTCTGAGGTAACCGCACAAAACTTTCCAACTATTTCTTCAATCTTATTCATGTTATTGGCTATCGGTTCGCAACTGGGATCTATGTCAACGCTACGAATGCTGAGAACAGGCACATCACTTTGGAATAGCATACTGGCCAACACCCCAACCCAACCGCCGTGGATGTCAACTGTCACCCATCCGTTCACCTGTTTTTTTAGTTCGTTACACAACCATTCTTTACTTTGCATCTGACCCTTCCAGAATGCATCCATGGTTCGTGTTGGATCTTCGCTAGATCTTATAGCCTGTATCCAATAATGAAAATGTTCTAGATCAATTTTCATGTGTAATTCTAATAAATTGTTCATTTAGTTTATCGAAACTTCCGCATTGTTTGGAACATTCTTTTAAGCCAGTGGTAATCCAGCAATTAGAAATTTTAGAAAAATATCCCGAATCAAAAATTTCTTTTAAAGAGTTGTTGGTTAGATTTGGAAATTCCTTAATCTTTTCGAGGTAATCATTTTTATTAAAACTCTGTTCTGGCCACCATTCTAAATCTAACCAACAACACGGGCTTATTGCGCCTGTGGCACTGACATATAGCTCACTTTGATTTTTTGCCTTACAGCTAATCACAGGTAAAACTTCTTGTTGTGCTTTTTTAACTTTAGTAATCATAGATTTACTTTTCGACGTTGGATATAAAGTATCTATGACATTGTTATCATCATCTAAAACATCAAACTTGTCGTCTTTGAATCTACTGGTGTGCTTGATAGAAAATTCTTTAAACCCTAGTTGTTTAGATAAAATTCTACATTCGTCTATTTGATGTTCATTATGTTTAAAAATAATCATGTCCCATCTTGCGTCGCCGCCGTTTGAAATAAACGCTTGAGCATTTTCAATTATTTTACTCCAATCGGTGTTGATTCTATATTTAGAATGTGTGTCAGCTAGTCCATCTATTCCAAAAATAACTGTCACTTTTTGCTCTGCTAAATTTTTCCACCATGGAATTGATTTAGCACTTCCATTAGTATGCATTCGAAGATATATCTTAGGATTATGCTTTCGTAGATACTGAAATATCTCAAGAGTATCTTTGGCAACTATAGGATCACCTAAGTTTCCGCACATATAAAAACTGTCTAATTGTTTTACAAAGTCGGTATCAAACCATTGAACAAATTTTTCTAATGTAATTTCATCTAAAATTAAATTAGGATTAAGTTTTCCGCCATTGATTCGTCGTGGGCACATAGGACATTTCGCCTGACATTTAGATGTCACTTCGAAATGCATTGATCGTATATCTGTTATATTATACATTTTTTAAAATTTATGACATACAATTATTTAGAAATATCACTGTTTGCATTTTGGTATCTTTGAGTCTGCACTACTAACACAACTAGGAGTAATACAGTGTTTAGGTTGCTTGAATAATTCAAAACTGTCCAATGTACCTAGTGGAACATCGTGACAACTGTAACTTCTTTTAACCTCATTACCTCTTATTATAACACTTTGATAGCCAGAATTACAAGTCCAATTGATAAATTTATTAAATTCAAATGCGTTGAATCTCTCTGCTTGATCGAACAAGTATTCTGTACCATCTGCATCATATAGTGCTATCTGATAAAGTTCTTCACCATTAGCACGTTGCGGAAATCCGGTCTGCATTTTGTGAATCATATTCTCAGTGTAGCCACTTACAACCGAACTCGCTGTGGGATCACTTTGTGGCTTGAGAGTTACGTTAATTCCTCGAGCATGAAATCGTTCCATACGAGCATACAACTCGTCAAACTTCTCAGGTACCATTACTTGATTGATTGTAACGTGTACCAGCTCGTATTGTAACTGTAGGCACTTGTCACCAAACTCTTGCTCCTTGGCAAACTCATCGTGAAAGCTGGCTGTGATACTTCTGCGTTGTAACATCTCAGTGTTCTTACACCAAGTGTTCCACCATTTACTACCCGGCGACAAATTAGTAGTCATGTGTATACTTTGGTACTTAGATTCTAATTCGTCTAGATGTTTCACTAAGTCTAGCAACTGTTTATATGCAGTAGGTTCACCGCCGCTGAACGACCAATGGAACTGGTTAAATCCATTGTCCCGTGCTTGACGCTTAATCTCGTCTACAGTGGCTTTATACACTTCAAGCGGTTGGTGATCCAATTTGTCACTGCGAGCATAAGGCCAACAGTAACTACAATTATAATTACAAAATCTACCCAAGATCCAACTGGTAGAAAATAATGGATTGGCTAACATTGTGCGTTGTCCAAACCGGACAATGCGTTCGAACGGAATTGATTTAAAATTTTGCATAATAACGGTAAGTATTTAACTGCTAGATCAGTTGACATAACTAGATTAGATAGTATAATATACATGTGGTCGTGAGTGGAATAGGCAGACCTCCCGCTAGTCCCATAGACTAGAGTGGGGACGGGGCAAAGTCGTAGACAGCGCCTTTGTAGGTTCGAAACCTACCGACCATACCAGTTTTAAGCACCTGCAAGCAAGGGGGCTTATAAGTATTAGAACATAACTTTAAGGAAAACATTATGTCAACAACAGTAGAACAACTAAAAACAGACTTTGAAGCATTCTTGGCTGAGGACGCAAAGTTCACAGCAGGCAATGGTGCTGCCGGAACTCGTGCTCGTAAAGCACTTCAAGAAGTTGCTAAGGGTGTCAAAGCTCGCCGCAACGAAATCACAGAAGAAAAAAACACACGTAAAGAAGCCAAGGTCTAACTATGGACGACAAGGACAGTATCACACTTGATGATATTGAAATTGATCTAAGCAACTATGGTGCTGCCCAATCCAGCACCATGATTGATACATTAGATACAATTACAATCACTGGTCTATCAGATCAATATTCTAGTATGAATACTATAACACTGCCCAGTAGCAACACCTTTACCTATAGTGGCGTTGGTGCAGGCGGTAGCAGTATTGCTACTATTGGTAATATTACCGGCAATAATCAATGGACTACTGGAACTAGTGGATACACTATAAACAACGGTAACTGGAATAGTCCAAACACCGTTAACATCAGTACCACCGGTATTGAAATGGCCGCTGGCACTGATATCACAGTTGGCGGTCAGAGTCTAAAAGAGTTTATGAAGAAGATGGAACAGAGATTAGCTATACTTGTTCCTGACCCTGCAAAACTTGAAAAGTTCGAAGCACTTAAAAAAGCCTATGAACATTACAAAACTATGGAAAGTCTTTGTTTCGATGAACCAATCGAAGAACCAGAACAGTAAATAAACATGAATGTTAAACTTTTATCCTATAGTCAACCAACAGAGGAATTTAGAGATCTGGGCCTCACAGATGCGCAGGAACTCATTGCGTATTGCGCCCGTGTCAGCAATCCCTCCAATCAGCTTAACACAGACACATCCGAAAAACTTATACGATACTTGGTTAAACATGCCCACTGGAGCCCACTTGAAATGGTCTCCGCCTGCGTTGAAATTACAACCACAAGAGACATTGCAAGACAAATCTTGCGACACAGAAGTTTTAGTTTCCAAGAGTTCTCTCAACGCTATGCTGACCCAACGAAAGATCTCAATTTTGTTACAAGGGAAGCTAGACTTCAAGACCCAAAGAACAGACAGAACAGTGTCGAAGTGGAAGATCAACTGCTACAAAACGAATGGTATCGAGCTCAACAACGAGTCATATATGCTGCCAAACGAGAATATGAGTGGGCCATTGCCAATGGCATTGCCAAAGAGCAGGCTAGAGCTGTACTGCCAGAAGGGCTTATTGAAAGTCGATTATATATGAATGGTACTCTACGTAGCTGGATTCATTTTATTGAATTGCGTAGTGCCAACGGTACACAAAAAGAACATCAACTGATTGCATTAGCCTGCGCCAAGGCCATTGCTGCTATATTCCCAATGAGCGAAAGCCTTGCACAATGAAAGAAAAGATTGATCAGTTTTGCAAAAACTACGAAGTACAAATCGTAGATGATCAAAAGCGCAGGGCTAGATACCATCCTCCTCGATATTTTACAGATCCCCTGCGAGCAGACGTTATAAGCAGAGATTTTGTAGAATACGAAACAGAAAAGGTGTTCACCGTTCAAATACCCGAAAGCCGCTTTCGAGCTCTAGTCGAAATGGAACAGAGATTTTTTGGTAATCACACTCACGGATATAGTGATGCTGATATGTTTTCCATGCTTATGGAAAAAGAACGTGAGGAAAGTTGGTATCGACAATCTATCGAAGCTGTCCAAAAAGCCTATGAACAGTATAGTATTATGCTCAATTTGGCAGGATATCAAAGAAAGTTTTGATTCAAAAAAGAATCCTCTTGACATATTTTTAGAAAGATTGTATAATTACTATTATGGCACAACACACAACCTACTGGAGTTGCACTCCCTTTGCTGATTGGATACGCGGCACTAAAAAACTCGGCGCAGGTACATCTGATGAATGGCACGAATGGACCACTACGGCACAGATGAAGCACAATTTTCGTTACTGGCTAGCCGAAGAAGGCCTCGACTATGTCCAGGATTTTGTTACTTGGCCTGTTAGAAAGATCTACGATGTTAAGTATTACATCAATAATCGCTGGGTTAGTCGTACTCACAGTCTTACCGCACATACTCGTGATATCAAGCCTGGTGCTTGGTGTGATGTTGGCAATCGGTTCCTGCCATGCCTATTTAATGAGTTGGTGGATTTCGTCGAAATTGAATCCGCATGGTCGCACATCGCCTGGGGAGATAAAGAAGCTCGTGCTAAGTATGATCCTCCCTTTTGGGCTAGTGGTTGGTTCCGCTGGCGTACTTGGCGTTGTCCTCAAGCAGGTATCGATCATCTTGACTGGGCAATGGGCTTAGCCAACACTGATTGGTGCGAGCCAGACGATCCGGAGTATGGTAAACCTACCGGACAAGCACTTCGTGCCAAAGAAATCAAAGAGCTTTATATGTGGTGGACTGTGACCTATCGTGCTCGTCCTGATCCTTATGATGCAAGTGGATGGACTGAATACTGCGAAAAGGCCCGGATACTTAACGATGGTAGACTGTTTGGCAGCAAGAAGACTCCCGAACTTGAAGAACTCAGTACACGATCACACGAACTGCTACAGAAAATTGAAACAGAATATGCTGCCGAAGATGAAGCCATGATGATCCGACTGATCAAAGCTAGAGATAGTCTATGGACTTAACTCCTCAAGTCCCTGCACAGGGAATTTTAAAAGTTAATGAGTGGGGTAACTCTAAAATGTACAAGGTTGTCTGCGAATGTGGCAACGATGACTGCACCCATACTGTTGACGTTGAAGCAGAAGACACCGGCGTAACTGTAACCATTTATACCACAACTAGAACTAACTTTTGGTCTGTATCACGTTGGAAACATATTTGGACACTGTTAGTTAAAGGTCATGTAGACTTTGAAACTAATATACATTTGTCAGAACAATCTGCTCTTAATTATAGTCAAACACTAATGCAAGCCGTACAAGATGTCAAAAATTTCAAGAAGCCCCTCCCGTAATACTTTTCAAAAAGAAAAGTATATTGAACGCTGTGAGGAAGAAGGCAAATCACCCGATAAAGCATATATTAGAATGTACGAAGAACATAACTTTGATAAACTGATCAAGGAAGAGGATCCCAAATGGCAGAAAGATAATATGGAATATGATCTTCGATCCACTGACTGGATTCTAACCAAGGTTCGAGCTAGTGACGTCTATGCTCAAAATCTCTATGCGGCAATGTGTAATAGAGACTTTATCAAACACGAGGTTATACCAATTTTAAAAAATCAACGATGGCATTGCAGTTGGAGATACGCCGGTGGTATTATTGCAGATATGCAGGAAAAGGGCGATTACATTGATTGGTACTGTAGCGGTATTAGGAATGAACCGTTGGCCGAAGAAGAACTTCAGACACTGACACTAGAACAACAACATCGAGAAAAAGAATACAATGCTTTTGTTGGCGAAGGTGTAGTCACAGATGAGATCCGCGAGGATCTATTTCGTCTTGGATGGGTAGTCCAAGACGACGGAATAGACGATTAACATAAAGGGAGACGGAAGTCCAAAATGAACTGGGAACTCTATGAAGTGTGGGCTGAGGATGAAGACGGCCACGAAGAGTTGATTGAAACAACTAAAAGCCGTAGTCAGGCTTTCAAATTGGCGCAAGATACTCTTTTAGAAGGATATGTTGCCGGCATCGTTTATTTTGAAAACGAAGAAGGCGAGTTAGAACAGGTAAAACGATTTGAAATCACTTGACAATCTTAGTGAATGGTGTTATACTATAAGTATTGTTTAACACACTGGAGTGAAAAATGGCTACTAAAGCAACACACTTGGCAGAAGCTCGTGCAAAGAAAGGTCGAGATTTTAGCCCAAAATGGGACGGACACGAAACTTGGGACACTAATCAGTTCTTACGTCAGTTCCATTCTGCTATGGCCTGGTATCGCCTAGAAAGTTCTGCCAAAGAACTTAAACCCAAAGTTATCGATTGGATGGGACGACAAGGATGTACCAAAGAAGATATTTCTTCTTTTAAGAAAACCAAAGACAATCGTTGCGGCATGACAATGGGTGCTGTTGCAGCCTGCCTGATTAAAGGTATGCCTGCCGTTCGTGAAGACTTTAATGAAGGTCGAGATACCGCAGTGTGGTTACGAGCAGAAATTGTCAAAGTTATTGCTGAAGGGCAAGACGACAAAGACGATAGCGAAGAAGCTGTTGAAGTTGCTGTTAATGTATATACTCCTAGCATTCAAGAACGTGTACGAGAAGCATCTTATAGAATGACTGAGGAACTTGAAACAGCCATTGAGTCTTTCCAAACAGATCCAGAAACTTTTGATCCTAAAGCATTTAAAGTTCTTAATCTTCTTAAGGCACATCAAGCTAAGGCAGCACACGCTCGTGTGATCAAAGACTTCTACGCTAGAGACCTATCCGAGCTAGTAGAGGCAGCAACAACCAAAGACGAACAACTCAAAGAAGCCTACAGTCATTTGAGTAAAGTTCAATTAAGAAAAATCACAGCCTTCTATCAAGAAGTTGTCAGTGCCTGCGAGATGTTGGCACAAGAAGCCAAGGTCAATCGCAAGCCCAAAGCCAAAAAAGCCGTGCCTGCAGAAAAGATTGTGGGCAAACTCAAGTACAAGAAAGCAGACGAGCCCTTAAAGCTAGTGTCTATTAATCCTGCAGATATTCTAGGCGCTAAAGAATTGTGGACTTACAACACAAAGTCACGTAAACTAGGCAAATATATTGCAGAAGAATTTCAAGATCTTGGAGTTAAAGGTACAACTATTACGGGATTTAGTGAAGCTAAATCTGTACAGAAAACACTGCGTAAGCCAGCTGATCAAATTAAAGAATTTAAGGCCGCAGGCAAAGTAGTTCTACGTAAGTTTCTAGAAGAAATCAATGCTGTTGACACCCGTATGAATGGGCGTATCAACGAAGATATAATTCTGTTAAAAATTGTCTGATGTTTAATTTAGGGTTTGATAAATACTGGTATGAACAATACCAATATCGATCAAACTCTATCGGAATTAAATAGGGTTCTCAAATATCTAGTTGATGCTACTCATCAACCTGTTTCTCAACAAAGAACTCAGTTTTTAGAATTCCAATCTGGATCAGGCGAAGAAAATTTTGGCAAGGGTGTTATCTGGAGCGGTAACGGAATTACCAAACAGTTTGTCTTGAATCGCGATCCTGACAGATTTTTCTCTTCTGAAAACATTGACTTAGACAAAAATCATCACTTTTCTATTGGAAACAATCTAGTACTTTCCGGCAAAGAACTAGGATCTTCAGTAGTCAAAAGCAATTTACAAACTGTTGGTCGTCTCAAAGAACTAGATGTTGACGGATCAGTTAGTATTAATCAATATCTTTTTTACAATGCTATCACTGATAGACTAGGCCTAGGAATTGAAGAACCTAATTCTGCATTTAGTGTAGCAGAAGATGGAGTTGAAGTGATGTTAGGTACGAGAAATCATTCTCGAGGCATTGTTGGAACCTATGCTAGTAATCACTTTGACATAGTTGCTGGCAATACAACATGGATCAGTGTATCTCCAAGCGGAAACATAACGCTAGGCAACACCAATCACACACCTATTCAACTGTCGGTAAACGGAAATTTAGCAATTAAAGTTGCTGTACCAGACCCCAATGTTGACCTGCACGTGAATGGACCAATTAGATTTCACGGCCATTTACACTTTTACGCTAAAGAAATACCCGCATCGGGTTCTTATAATTCGGGCGATATCGTATGGAATACCGCACCCACCGTAGGTAACCCTGTTGGGTGGGTATGTACTAACTCTGGTAATCCGGGTCGTTGGAATCCGTTTGGACAGATCACAATATAATTAAAACTATGACCGATAATTTAGATCAAACTATAGACACAATAACACAAGGATTAAAAAACCTTGTTGTTAACAACGACTCCGGTGAGCAGTTATCAAATGCTCCTTACATAATATTTCAAGACGACCCTAACAATGTTTCTAATAAAGGAATAGTATGGAGAGGTAAAGGCTGGGGCAAGCAACTGGTCTATAACAAAATTACTGATAAAATCTTTTGTTCTGAAAGTATAGAGCTTGGCGTTAATAAGAATTTTTTAATCAACGGAGTGTCTGTATTATCAAATACAGAATTAGGAAACACTGTTGTAAAAAGCAGTCTAACAGAACTAGGCATACTTAAAGGACTAGTTGTTGAAGGCTCAGTTATTGTTGATCAACATCTGCATTACAGTGCTGCCAGTAATAGACTAGGGTTAGGCATCCAAGAGCCCAATGCTGCATTTAGTGTGTTTGAAAACGGTGTTGAAGTAATATTAGGAACACAAAATAACACCAAAGGCGTTATCGGAACCTACAGCGGAAATGATTTAGACATTGTTACCGGAAATGTTCCTAGAATCACGCTTGAAGCAGGCGGCGACATACAGCTAGGCAGTAAGGGAGCTGGACCGGTTAAAGTAACAATAAACGGAAAATTATCTGTTGGAGTGACCAGTCACGACGATCGAGCAAGTCTTCACGTAGCTGGCGCAATACGATTCAACGATAAGTTACATCGATATGCTTCCGGAGTGCCGCAAAATGGTCAATATGATCAGGGAGACATAATATGGAATGCTCTTCCTAGGCCCGGAAGTAACGTAGGATGGATTTGTGTTATAGCAGGGAATCCAGGATTATGGAGTCCTTTTGGAGATATAAAAAGTCCAGTAACGTAATGAAAGAAGCACTGGTGTTAGGAAACGGTGAAAGCCGGTATTCTGTAGATTTAAATTCATTAAAAGACAAATTTGCGTTAATCGGCTGTAATGCAATACAGAGAGATATCACAGTTGATCATTTAATATGCTGTGACCAAAGAATGATTGTGGAATCCTTAAACAATCAATCAACAAAAGGTTCTTTGATCTATGTACGTGCAATGTATTACAGACAGTATAGAAAATTACAAAAAGAAAAAAACGTAAGACTACTTCCTGAAGTACCAACAACTGGTCAAAATAAAAAAGACGACCCCACACATTGGGGCAGTGGACCGTATGCTGTGTTACTAGCCAGCACTCTTGGATTTCAAAATATCACAATGTTAGGTTTTGACCTATACGGAAATAAAGAAAAAGTAAATAACCTATATAAAAACACCCCAAATTATTCAAAAGGGGATACTAGAGCTGTGGACTACAGTTTCTGGCTATATCAAATTCAGCAGATCTTTTTAACCTATCCTGAGATAAATTACAAAATAGTAAATATCGCTGATTGGACACTGCCAGGCGAATGGAATCGAAACAACATAACTTTTGAAAATATTGAGTCATTCAAAACCGCTAACAATCAGTTGACAGTTTTGTAAATACTGTGTATACTTAATCTATACACACAGGCACAGCGGACTTTTTACGTCATTCATCCCGCTTTATAAACTCTGCATGTCGTCAAACTTGCTACCTTAATAAAGGAGACTAGAGATGGCAAAATTTTTCTCAACAAAGCATTACGGACACAACATTGGTCTGTCGGCGGTATTCCGCCAACCTAACGCAGAGCACAGTCATTGTCATCTGCTACATGGTTACAGTCTAGCGTTCACCTTCACATTTGGCTGTGACACATTAGACAACAAAAACTGGGCTGTAGACTTTGGCGGACTCAAACCGCTCAAAGCATGGCTAGAAGATCACTTTGATCACAAGTTGGCTTTGGATAAAGCCGACCCACACTTGGCCAAGTTCCAAGAACTAGAAGCATTGGATCTAGCAGAGATTAGAATCTTTGATGGCGTAGGTGCAGAGAAGTTTGCAGAACATGCGTTCGCGTTTGCTGACGCATTAATTCGAGAGAAGACTGGCAATCGTTGTTATTGCGTACGAGTTGAGTGCGCAGAACATGGAGCCAATAGTGCAATCTATGAGGCTTAATGAACACTATAGAAAAGATTTGGGCCCGGGCAACCGGGCATTTAATAGGACAAACCGATGAAGATCGGCCGGATGTTCCAATACTGACGATGAAAGAAGCCCGTTGGGCTTTATTCTTTAAAACATTCTGGGTTATAATCCACGTTATAACCTGTTGTTTTATTATTGCCAATACCATTAGGCATTGGTAAATAATTATATGCGTACATTTAACATTCACAACATCGAAATAGGAAACAACAAGCCTCTAGTATTAATTGCTGGACCTTGTCAAATTGAAAGTCTAGCTCATACTCTAGAAACTGCACACAGCATAAAAGAAACCTGTGACAGTTTAGGGGTTAAGTTTATCTATAAAAGCAGCTTTGACAAAGCCAATCGATCCAGTATATCAACTCGACGAGGTATCGGAATCGATGAGGGTTTGAAAATTCTCAATACTGTTAAACATAATCTTGGAGTGCCAGTTTTAACTGACATTCACGAAAGCTATCAGGCAGAATTGTGTGCTACAGCTGGCATTGATGTTTTACAGATTCCTGCATTTCTATGTAGGCAAACTGATCTATTGTTAGCAGCTGGTGCTACAGGCTGTGCCATCAATGTCAAGAAGGGGCAGTTCCTTGCTCCACACGATATGAAAAATGTTGCCACAAAAATTGCCTCAACTGGCAACGAACGCATCATGTTATGCGAAAGAGGATACACTCATGGATATAATAATCTTGTTGTGGATATGCGCAGTCTACCCATTATGGCAGGCACCGGCTATCCAGTGGTCTTTGATGCCACTCATAGTGTTCAACAGCCTGGAGGCATGGGAGAAAGATCTGGCGGAGATAGGACCATGGTCCCGTACCTGGCGAGAGCTGCTGTAGCCACAGGATCAGTAGCTGCGGTCTTTATAGAATGCCACGAAGATCCAGACAATGCACCCAGTGATGGACCTAACATGATAGCACTTAAGGATCTATCAGCACTTATTCATAAATTATTACAAATAGATGCTATTGTAAAATGATACTAAATCAAACCAAAGAACAAAGAAAAGCAGCAAAAGCACAACGTAGATTAGAAAAAATACCCGATACTGGTATTATTTTCCAAGATAAGTTAACTGTTCTCTGCGTGAGATTTGGCACCAAGTATGGCAGAGAATATGTCGAACGTCTTCGAAATATGGCAGCACGACATATTAAAGTACCCTACGAATTCGTCTGTCTCACTGATGACATTAATCCCATTCAAGGTGTTCGCAATATAGTTCAGCCCTTGGCCGGATATCATAGACTATGGTGGCATAAAGTTCATATGTTTGATCCGGGTCTTCCGTTGTCTGGAAGAATTTTATATTTTGATCTAGACATTATTATATGTGCAGATGTAGAAGACCTCGTTCGAAGTGCTGGCAATAAATTTTTAGGGATTCGAGATTTCAACAGAAAATTTCACTCAGGGTGGAATATATTAAACAGTTCTGTAATGAGTTGGGTACACGGACAACATTCTTATATTTTTGAAGAATTCAAAAAAGATCCTCCCCAGGCACAGAAATTATTAGGGGATCAAGATTGGATTTGGAGAGTGGCCAAACAAAAAATAACCTTTTGGCCCGACAATGTGATTCAAAGTTATAAATGGGAGATACGTGAGCGCAGTGATCTTATAGTAGATCGAGGCAAGCGCAAATTTAAAACCATATCAAATAACGTTAACATAGATCAAAATTGTTGCGTGGTAGTGTTTCACGGTGATCCCAAACCCGAAGATATTCAGGACAAATTTGTAGTTGACAACTGGCGTTAAAGATAGTATACTTTAACTATGATAAAACGTATAGGCTTTGCCTGCAAATGGATTGATGGTCCTAGCCAAATCGATGGCATTAAACAAACGGACAACTGCAAACAGTATAATACCGGCAGCACCACTGTTGCCTGGTTAAATAGACAGACAACTGAAGTTGCAGAACAAAAACTCTATGACCTGATGGTAGGTAATATTGAAGCAGTTCGCAAACTAGTTGAACTTGTGGGAACACTTGATGAAAATCTTAGAATGGTACGACTCAGTAGCGATATCCTTCCTGTGTATACTGAGCCAACTTGGGGCAGGTATTGGCGGAGTCCCGATGTACGGGCCTATTGCGAAAGAGCATTTGGAGCCGTGGGGGATTTGGCTCGCGAGAGGGGTGTTAGGCTTAGTATGCATCCTGGTCAGTTTACTGTGTTGGCAAGTGTTAACGAAGGTATTGTAGAACGTTCTATCGAAGAATTCGAGTACCATACTGACATGGCTCGATGGATGGGATATGGCAAGACCTTCCAGGACTTTAAAATCAATGTGCATATCTCGGGCAAACAAGGTCCAGACGGTATTAAGCGGGCAATGCAACGACTTAGCCCAGAAGCACGAAACTGTATCACAATCGAAAACGACGAAATGACTTGGGGTATTGATGCTAGTCTTGAACTAGTAGATACCTGCGCATTAGTCTTAGACATCCATCATCATTGGATTAACTCAGGAGAATATATTGACCCGAATGACGACCGTGTTAAAAGGATTATTGATAGTTGGCGGGGTGTTCGTCCTGTCATACATTATAGTGTATCACGGGAAGACGTTATTGTTAAACATCCCGGACACATCCGTCCCGATCTTCCGTCCCTCCTAGAGCAGGGCTACAAAAAGCAAAAGCTCAGAGCTCATTCAAATTTCTACTGGAATACAGAAACAAATGAATGGGCACTGAGCTTTAGAGACCAATTTGATATTATGTGCGAAAGCAAGGCCAAGAACTTGGCCAGCTTTGCACTCTACGAACAAAGTATTAAGCAGCCGGCTTTGCTTTTGGCTTAGGTGGCGCTTTTGGCTTAGGTGCTACCTTAGGCTGTGCAGTCTTTGGAGCAGCAGGCTTCTTGGCGAACTGTTGCTTTTTAGGTGCAGGCTTTTTAGCAGGTGCTTGTTCAACTACAGCCGCTGGAACAACTGCTTCTGCTACAACAACCACTGCTTCAACTGCAGGTGCTACCTCAACTGCTGGTGCTGTCTCAACTTTATATGGGGCTTCCGCAGTTTGTTC
>Ga0209444_10000977_pt1 | contig 15816 bp, 8 predicted proteins | sample LauGreFaBDMM15DN_2_FD_188215 | JGI IMG/M metagenome (GOLD analysis project Ga0209444, IMG submission 188215) | Freshwater lake microbial communities from Lake Michigan, USA - Fa13.BD.MM15.DN (SPAdes) (version 2) | ecosystem: Environmental > Aquatic > Freshwater > Lake | place: Lake Michigan, USA...
CTCCTAAATCTCCGCACTACGTTCATCACGCTGATGGCCATGCCGCTGTCGTTCGCCATCACGCTGCTCACCTTCAAATGGTTCGGCATCTCGGTGAACTCGATGACGCTCGGCGGACTGGCGGTGGCCATCGGCATGGTCGTGGACGACGCAATCGTTGACGTGGAAAACGTCTTCCGGCGGCTGCAGGAGAACGCCGCCCTGCCGAAGCCGCACCCCCGTCTTGAGGTCATCGCCCATGCCTCGGGCGAAGTCCGGAACTCCATCCTCTACGCCACGCTGCTCATCATCCTCGTCTTCCTGCCGCTGCTCGGCCTGGGCGGGGTCGAGGGCCGACTCTTCTCCCCCATCGCCATCGCCACGATCATCAGCATGGTCGCCTCGTTCGTCGTTTCGTTGACGGCGATACCCGTGCTGTGTTCCTTGCTGCTTCGCCCCAGGGAAGGCAACGAACATCGGGATGGCCGGTTGGTTCGCGGCATCAAATGGCTGCTCGAGCACACGCTCCTGCGCTTTGGCCTGGGCCAGCCCTATCTACTGCTGGGACTGGCGGCTCTCTCGGTGGTGGGCGCATTTTCGCTCTACCCGCAAATGGGGAAGGATTTCCTCCCCGCCTTCCGCGAGGAAACTGCGTTGATCTCTTCGACCTCCGCGCCGGGCACCTCGCTCGACGAGATGAACCAGATTTCCGACGTAATCGAACAGGAACTGCTGAAGATTCCCGAGGTCCGCAAGGTGGGCCGCCGCCTGGGGCGCGCCGAACGCGGCGACCACGTCGTACCCGTCTCGACCGCCGAGTTCGACGTGGATTTCCGCGAGACCGGAGGCGACAAGAACATACGTTCCCGGGCGGAGATCCTGGAGGCCATCCGCCAGAAGATCCGCGCCGTGCCCGGCACGTTCAGCGTGGTGACCGGCCCGCTGGCCGACCGCATCGGCCACATGCTCAGCGGCGTGTCCGCACCCGTTGCGATCAAGATCTTTGGCCCAAACCTCGACAAGCTCCGCGCACTCGGCATCGAGATTCAGGCCGTGGCTAAAACAATTCCAGGCTTCGAGGACTGCAAGCTCGACCAGCAGTCCACCATCCCGCAGCTCCGCATCGAAGCCGACCGCGACCGTGCCGCCGCCTATGGCGTCACGCCCGGCAGGCTCAACGAAACGCTTTCCATGCTCGTTGGCGGCAAGGTCGTGGCCGAACTGCGCGAAGGCCAACGGTCCGTGGACTTGGTCCTCCGCCTGCCGCCGGAATGGCGTGATTCACCCGGGCGCATCGGCCAACTCCCCATCGAGGTGCATGACGGCGAAACGACCGCCCGGCGGGTTCCGCTGGGGCTGATCGCCGACGTGCGCGAGGCGAAGGGACCGAACGTCATCTTCCGCGAGGGGAGCCAGCGGCGCTTCGCCCTCGCCATCAAGCCCACCGTGCGCGACGTCGCGTCGCTCGTCCCGAAGCTCCAGCAGGAGGTTGCCGCCAAGGTGAGGCTGCCCGAGGGCTACTTCATTAGCTACGAGGGCGAGTTTCAGGCGCAGAAGGACGCGTCCCGGCGCATTGCCATCCTGAGTGCGGTGGTCTTCGTCGTCATCGCGTTCCTTCTCTACGGCTACTTCCGCACGCCGTTCTTCGCCTTCCAGGTGCTGTTCGACATCCCACTGGCACTGGTGGGCGGACTCACCCTGACATGGTTCATGCTGAACAACATCAGCATCGCCACCCTCGTCGGCTTCATCGCCGTGGCCGGCGTGGCGGCGCGCAACAGCATCATGCTAATCTCGCACTACCTGCACCTCATGCAGCACGAAGGCGAGGGCTTCACCAAGGCGATGGTCATCCGGGGGACCAAGGAGCGGCTTGTTCCCGTTCTCATGACCGCGCTGGCCGCCGGCATTGGCCTCATCCCCCTCGTGCTGGCCGCGGATCAGCCTGGCAAGGAGATCCTCCACCCGGTCGCCGTAGTCATTGTCGGCGGCCTCATCACCTCCACGCTGCTGGGCCTCGGGGTCACACCGACGGTGTTCTACACCTTCGGCCGGAAGGCCGCCGCGAGGGCCATCGAAAGTGAAGCCGGTGCGTCCCACTGAAACTTTTCCGCCGGGATGGCGGGCGCAGTCAAAAAACCAAGGCAAACAACAAGAAACACATGAAGACATCACTCCTTACCCTCGCCGCCGTGCTGTTGCTCGGCACCATCCGCACCCTCGGCCACGGCGGCGTCGAACTCGGACCGAACGGCGGGCGCATTCTTGAGTTCAGCAAAAACGAAACCATTCACGGCGAGGTCACGCTGACCAACGGCCAGTTCCACGTCTCGATTCTAGACAAGGACATGAAGCCCGTGCCGCTCGGAGAACAAACCCTTGTCGTCACCGGCGGCGACCGCGCCAAGCCGGAGAAACCAAAAGTAAAAATCCAGGGCGGGCAGTTTGTCTTCCCCGCGCTCAAGGGCGACGACTACCTCCTAGTACTACAGTTCCGGGAAAATCCTGCGGCCAAGACTGTCACGGCCCGCTTCGAATTTGACGCGACGATCTGTTCGGCCTGCAAGAACCCCGAATGGCTGTGCAAATGTTCGTCCGAGAAGGAAGAGAAGGGAGATAAGCATGGGCACAAGGCCGGCGAGAAGCACGACCACGACAAGAAGAAGTAGGAAGTGGTCCACACGAGGCTGCTGAAACTCCGGCAGACTTCATGGGCAGGCTTGTTGTTCATGACGGGGTTTTCTTTTGAGGCGAGAAGGTCCATTCCCTCTCTTCCAAGATGCGGAGATCCCAGAATAACGCTCGACCCAGCTCGGCCACGGAACTGTCGAGGGCCCGGGCGGCAGGAGCCCCAGCTCGCTCAAGGCGTCGGATCTTAATTGATGGTCGGCCGTCGCCGTGCACTGAGAGGAACCGAGATGGGACGTCGTCCAATCGAGGGCCCCGACAGCTGCGAAGAACGCGCGCATCATCGCCGGATGTCCTTCGGAAGGACCGCCTCGTCCCGCCCGCCGGAGACGTGCCACAATTCCCACTGGGTGCGGTTGTGGGCAGAAACGGCCTTCAACTGATCAGCCATGGCACGGGTTAGCTCACGCTCAGCCTCGATGGCCTCCAGCACCACGCCAACGCCGTATTCACGCCGCCCACGGGTGAGCTCTACCAGACGGCGTGCGGCGGCCACCGCACGGCCCGCCAACTCGATCTGGGCGGCGGTCATCTCCGAGAGCGAGCGCACCTCGACCACCTCACGGGTCACCTCGTCGCGCAATTGCTCCCGCTCGAGTTCGGCCAACCGAAGTCGGGAATCGGCGGTGCGGATGCGACTGCGGTCGCCGATGCCCCCGGGGCCGATCCGCCATGACACGCCTAGACCGTAATCCTGGAAGTCACCGCCGCTAGCCCAGTCACCTCCGCGCCCACCCGCCATCCCACCGAACGCGGCTTGTGCGCCGAGCGTGGGCATCCACACACCTTTCGTGGCCCCCTGCCGGCGGGCTCCCGCAAGATTCACCGTCGCGTCGGCTCGCCGGAATTCCGGCCTAAGGCCGATGGCGGAGGCCACGAGGGAGTCGAGCGATCGGTTCGTGGCGACCAGCACCACGGGCACGAATTCGGAGAGGTCCGGGAGGAGCTCGTCCGCCGGCGATAGCCGAAGCAACTGGGCCAGCCTCGCAGACGCACTGCGCACCGCATGCCGGGCCTCGAGGACCTGCCCCTCGGCACGGCTCGTTTGGATTTCGACCCGCTGGACATCACCGGCGAAGGCCAACCCGGCCGCGACCGCCTCGCGCACCTGTTCGAGGGTCTTGAGCGAGATGCGCTGAGCCTCCGCCGTGGAGCCGACGTGGGCTGCGGCGCGACTCAGCTCGGTGTAGGCCACCGCGACCGCCAGCAGCGTCTCGCGGCGGCGCACCTCTGCGCCCGCCTCGTTCACCGCGATGGCCTGCTTGGCGGCGAGCACCCGGTAAACCGAGTCTCCGAGTTCCAACTGCGCCTGTACCGTGAGGGCGGCCGAGCCGGACTGCTTGGAAGCGTCGAACACGTCACCGACGATGTCCTGCAGATTGCCATCGTGTCGCTTGTACCCCAGACCGGGAGCGAGCCAAGGGAACAGCCGCCGCTTCTCCTCGTCCAACTGGCTGCGGGACTCGCTCACACGCTCCTGGGCCATCTCGAGCGCGAGATTCTTCGCTCCGGCGAGGCGGAGAGCGGTCCCAAGCGTTAGGGAATGAGACTCGGCCGACACCAATGATGTCGACAAGGCCACAACGAGGGCGGCAAGCAGGGTGGGCAGGCGGCGATTCATTTCGACTCCTTGACCTGCACCGCGACGCCATCCGCGGGGGCGGACTTGGCCGGTGAGATCACCCGGGCATCCTCGGTCAGACCGGACAGCACCTCCGTCACCGCTCCATCCTGGAAGCCCAGCCTAACGGCGGTCTTTCGGCTCACCCCGTTGTCCACGCGCAGGATGAAGGCCATGGTCTTCTCCATCGCGATGGTCTCAGTAGGCACCAGCAGCGCACCGGCGCGGCGCTCCAAACCCAGCCGCACGGTGGCGAACATGCCGGGCCGCAGTTCACCCGAGGGATTGGCCAGATCCGCCTCAACGAGCAACGAGCGCGTCGTATCGTCCAGCGCGCCCGAGTGCCGGCTGACCGTCGCCGGATACACGTTGGTCAACCCCTCCACCGTCACCCGCGCGGGCTGACCGACCTTGATAAAGACCGCCTCGGATTCGGGCACGGGCACCTGCGCCCTCAGCAGGCCGGTGTCGGCCAGTGTCATCAGCCTCGATGCTCCTCCGACCGCACCGGCAGGCACGAAGGCCCCCAGGTCCACGAACCGCGCGGTGATCGTTCCGGCGAAGGGAGCGGTGATGTTGGCATAGCGCAGCAGCGTCTCGGTCTTGTCCAACTCCGCCTTGGCCACTTCGAACCGACCGATGGCCGCGTCGAGCGCCTGCGGGGTCACCAGATCTGGCGACCTCTGCCGGCCCGCCTCGAGTCGCCGCGCATCGGCTTCAGCAACCTTCAGTTCGGCGCGCTGTCGGGTGCGCTCGGCCAGCAGTTCCGGCACCTCGATCTCGGCGAGCGTCTGGCCGGCGACGACCCGGTCACCGCGGTCCACGGAGACGACCTTCACGAAGCCGGCCACCCGCGCCTGCACGGTCACCTGCTGGTTAGCGCGCAGCGTGCCGGGTAGCACCACGTGGCGGGTGATCTCTCCACGGATTGGGCGGACCACCGAGACGACCACCGGATCGGCCGCCTGGAGAATCATCGAGGCCAGCAAGGTGGCCCCCACGGTCAGCGGACGAGAGCAGTTCGGTGCGAATCGGGACAGCTTGGAGATCATGCGGAAACCTGAGGTAAGTGGTGCGCGCTGGCGGGATCCTCGGGATCGAGCGAGGCGGAACGGAATGCGACGGGTGCGAGCAGTGAGAAGACGGCGGGCAGCACTCCCAGCGTCGCGACCGTCACCACGAGCAGGCCACCCACAACCGCACGGCCCAGCGGTGCTGTCTGCGCACCGCCCTCACCGAGACCGAGCGCCATGGGCACCATGCCGGCGATCATCGCCGCGCTGGTCATGAGGATCGGCCGGAGGCGCGACGTGGCCGCCGTTAGGGCGGCTTCCGACGGCGTAGCACCGCGTCGACGCGCCTGTTCGGCGAAGGTCACCAGCAGGATGGCGTTTGCCACCGCCACGCCCACCGCCATGATGGAGCCGATGGCTGACTGGAGATTCAGCGTCGTGCCGGTGAGCCACAACAGACCCACGACGCCGGCCAGCACCGCGGGCACGGTCGAGATAACCGTCAGCGCCAGCCGCACGCTCTGGAAATTCGCGAGCAGCATCAGGAACACCACCGCAACGGCCAGTCCCAAACCGCCCCGGAATCCGGCGATCAACTGGCGCAGCGGCACGGTCTGTCCGCGCAGGTCGACCCTTGAGCGAACCGGCCATAGTCTGGGGTCGCCGATCTCGGGGATGGATTCGATTTCCCGCATCGCGCGACCGAGGTCCCAACCGCGCAAGTTAGCCGTGATGCCGACGACACGGGCCATGTTGTAGCGCTCGAATTGTCCCACGGTCGTTCCGGGGGTCACGGAGGCCACATTGCGGAGCAGCACGTTGCGGTCGGCACCGGCCGAGACGGGCAGGTTTCTCACATCCTCGAGAGACTTCATCTCCGCCTGCGGCACCTGCACCTGCACGCTATAGCTGACACCGGATGCCGAGTCGGCCCAGAAGTTGGGCACCGTGAAACGGCTCGAGGTCGTGGCGGTCACCAGCGAGCGCGTCACGTCGCCGACCTTCACACCCATCAGCCCGGCGCGTTCACGGTTCACGGTCACCTCCACGCTCGGGTAATCGAGGGCCTGGGCCATCTGGACATCACAAAGGCCCGGCAAGATGGCGAGTTTGGCCAGCAGACGTTCGGCGTATTCGCGACTGACGGCGAGGTTGGGACCGCTCACCGCGACCTCGATGGGTGTCGGTGAACCGAAACTCATCACTCGGCTGACGATGTCGCTCGGCTCGAACGAAACGCGCACGTCGGGCAGCTCGGCTTTAAACACCTCCCGAAGCCTTTCCTTCAGCACGGACACCGCGACTCCGCTGTGTGGGCGAAGCTGCACGGACAGGTGCGCCTCGTCGGGTCCGCTGTTCCAAAGATGGATCAGGTTCACCGGGTAGTTCGGTGCATGCACACCCACCAGACCGAGGGTGAGACTCACGTTGGTGGCACCCGCCTCGCGATGGATCAGGCTCAGCGCCTTGAGAGCGATCTGCTCCGTGCTGTCGAGCCGGGTGCCTGGCGACGCCCGCAGGCGCAGGGCGAACTGGTTGGCTTCAACGGAAGGAAAGATCTCCGAACCCAATCGGCGGCCGAGCAGGAAGATGGTTCCCAAGGTCGCCGCCAGATAGAGGATCACCACCGACCCTCGGGCCCGCAGGATCGGTTTCAGCAATCTGCCGTAACCATGCCGCAGGGCCGACAGCCAAGCGGGCTCCGCAGGGTGCCCGGAAGACTTCAGCAGCCACACGCACAGAATCGGCACCAGCGTGGTCGAAAGCACAAACGAAGCGGCCATCGAGAACCCGACAGCTAGGGCCAGCGGCGTGAACAAGGCCCGGGCCAGGCCCTCCATGAAGAGCGCCGGAAGGAACACCGCCACGATGCACAGCATCGACAACAGTCTCGGCAGGGCGGTCTCTCTCGTGGCCTTCAGGGCGGCGCTGGCCAAAGATTGGCCGTCGGCCAGATGAACGTGCAGGTTCTCGACCGCGACCGTCGCCTCGTCCACCAGGATGCCCACCGCCAGAGCCAAACCGCTCAGGGTCATCAGATGGATCGTCTGACCCGTCATCCACAGCGCGGAGGCTGCTACCAGCAGCGCCAGCGGAATGTTGAGCACCACGACCAACGCGCTCCGCCAGTCCCTTAGAAAGACCAGGACCATGAGTCCGGTCAGCAGCGCCCCGAGCACGCCCTCTTTCATCAGATCGCCGATGGCACGGGTCACCACCGGAGACTGGTCGAACTCGAAGCTGACCTTGATGTCTTCAGCGACTGCCGCCTGGAATCCTGGCAGGGAACGCTTCACTAGGTCGACGACCGAAAGCGTCGAGGCATCGGCCCGTTTGGTAACCGGCATATAGACGGTGCGCCGGCCGTTCACCAACGCGTAGCTGGTCACCAGATCCGAGGCGTCGGCCACCGTCGCGACATCGCGGACGAACACACCGGCATCGCCCCGGACCCGCAACGGAATCCCCTCGAGGTCCCGGATGTTACGGACCTGCGCATTGACTGATACGATCGGATACTTGTCACCGAGATTCAGGTTGCCCGACGGGCTGATCACGTTGGCCTGGGCGATGCCCTGCACGATCTCGTCCGGCGACAGGCCATAAGCCCGCATCCGGTCGGGCTTGACGTTGACCGTGATCGTGCGGGCGCTTCCCCCGAACGGAGGCGGTGCCGACACGCCCGGCAGCGTGGCGAAGAGCGGCCGGACCTGGTTCAAGGCCGCATCCTGCATCTGGCCAACAGTGCGGTTGGGGTTTTCCGTGGAGAAGACAAGCTGCCCCACCGCGACGCTGCCAGCATCGAAGCGCGTCACGAAGGGTCCTGGCGTCCCCTGCGGCATGAAGGCACGGGCGCGGTTCACGTAGGCGACCGTCTCCGCCATGGCCGCCGACATGTCCGTTCCCGGATGGAATTGGAGCTTCATCAAGGCCGCCCCCTGAATGTTTCTCGATTCCACGTGCTCGATGCCGGTGATGTAGAGGAAGTGGTACTCGTAGTAGTAGGTCAGCGAACCCTCCATCTGCGCCGGGTCCATTCCGCCATAAGGCTGGGCCACGTAGAGGGTCGGGATGCCCAACGGAGGGAATACGTCGCGCGCCATCCTGCTGAGCCCGAGCAGCCCGGACAAACAGAGGGCCAGCACAAGCACCACAACGGTGACCGGCCGGCGAAGGGATGCGTTCAGCAGCGACATGGATTAGGCGTCCCTGGGTTGCGGTTCGACCTCCGACCGGTTCAACGGCTGCAGAGCGGTATCCACGGCGCTCCGGCCGCCCGGTGCGCTGCGGTGGGTGGACCGGGGCTCGGGATATCGGCACAAGTAGAACAACACATTCATCCAGCCAAAGTGTCGTCCCGGGCGCAACAGCAGATTCGATGCCTCGACGCGATACGTCGGGCTTCGGTCCATTCCCCACTTCGGTGGGATCTGCGATGTGGTCGATGGACGATTGAACTCCGTCGAGACCAGATTCGAGGGACCGTTCGAGCGACCTCACAGACCCCAGCACCTCCCGGGTGTTGGCGGTCATGCAATTTGCCATACCGACGGCGGCCATGGCCGTTCCCCCATTCATGGCCCGTAAGATATCCCGATTCCTGAGGTAATCGTTCCAGGAAGACCCACCAGCCTCGGACCATTGATAATTCCAGCTGACTCAATCACTCATGGCATTGATGGGGATTTGATCTGTTTTCTCGGGCGGTATTCTGATGGGCGGTCTTCTCTTGAGACACTACCCAGCACTCATTTCACCAACTTGAATGGATTGTCTCAAAACCAGCTTGTGCGTACGGTGGGGCATGTCCCCTAAATTGCCCGTTCTCATCCTGACTGCGTGCTGTGTATTGGCTGTTGCTGCGTCGGCTCAATCCAAAACGGAGAGAACTACTTTCACCGACGGCAAAGGGCGCAACTCGGGGTCCGCGACCACTCAAACCACGGGAAGCACCGAGCGGACGACGACCCGAGATGCTTCGGGCCGGACGACGGGGACAGCCGTTACCCATCAATCATCGTCTGGTAGCGAACGAACGACTTTCACGGACGGCAAAGGACGCAGCACTGGATCTGCGACCACTCAGGTCACTGGCAATTCCGAGCGGACGACGACCCGCGATGCTTCGGGCCGGACGACGGGGACAGCCATTACCCATCAATCATCGTCTGGTAGCGAACGAACGACTTTCACGGATGGCAAAGGACGCAGCGCAGGTTCGGCAACCACTCAGACCAGCGGAGATACGGAGCGCACGACGACTCGGGATGCTTCAGGCCGAACCACGGGTACTGCTACTAAACGGCGTTAATAGGCCGGTGCCTGATAAGGTCAAAGTCCCAGTGTGGACCACTCATCTGCCGCAGTTGCTGCCAGATGTGAGCTCGCCAAACTATTCCAACTGAAATCGGAGCAAGGCCCCGCGAAAGGGTGTCGCTGTCGCTCAACCTCCGGCTAATGGCTGGCAAGCCTCCGGCTTCCACCGTCGAGGCCACCTCTCTGCAAGGAACAGAGTCACGCCGGCAGTCTCCAACGGCCGGACCGCTCGGAAGCAGGATGCGCAGCACGCTGGATTCGCTATTTTTCCGCCTTTCCGCCGCGCCGTCCCTGCGTAGCGTCCGGACGTGTTACACCGGCGACTTGTTCTCGGACTGCTGGCCTTCGTGGCCATATCCATTCCTTGCTCGTCGATCGCGGCGCCCAACGACCCCGTCGTCCGCATGCTCGTCCCGGGCTTCACCGTGACCGAGCTGCCGGTCCATCTATCGAACCAGAACAACCTCCGTTTCGCGCCGGACGGAACGCTGACCGCCCTTGGCTACGACGGCCGCGTCTGGCGTCTCCGCGACACCGATGGCGACGGTCTGGAAGACACCGCGGAACCCTTCTGGGACCGCCCCACCCTTAGCGTCCCGGTGGGCATGGCGTGGACCACCCAAGGCCTCTACGTCGCGTCCCATGGCAAAGTATCGCTGCTCCGCGACACCGACGGGGACGGCCGCGCCGACTCCGAAGAGGTCGTCGTGTCCGATTGGCCCGCGACCGACGGCACCAGCGGCGGCGTCGATGCCGCCGCCCTGACGCTGGATCCCGCGGGCAACATCTACTTCGGCCTGCTCGTCGCGGATTATTCCAACGCCTACCGCCTCCGGAAGCGGAAGGACCTCAGACCCGAGGACAAGGCGTGGCTCGCCGCGAACGGACGCGCCGCAGAAGGCGATCCCGAAGAAGATGTCTCGCTCTACGACATCGCGTCGCGCCGCGGGACCATCCAGCGCTTCAGCCCGCGCTCGAAGAACCTCGCCACCATCGCCACCGGTATCCGCGTTCCTTACACGCTCGCCTTCAACCGCGCCGGCGACCTGTTCAACACTGACCAAGAAGGCGAAACTTGGATGCCCGACGGCAATCCGCTCGACGAGCTGAACCACATCGTCATCGGCCGCAACTACGGCTTCCCGCCCCGCCACGACCGTTGGCTCCCGGACATCATGAGCGAATCGCCCGTCGTCGCTTTCGGCCCGCAGCACCAGAGCACCTGCGGATTGGTCTTCAACGAACCCCGCGCCGCGTTGTCCGCCTCCTTCACCACGCCCCTCCCTGCCTCGCCTGCCCCGCCGCTTCCCGCCGCGCCGGCGCAAGGGCTCTTCGGTCCGGCCGCCTGGGAAGGCGACGCCTTTGTCGCCGGCGAATCCCGCGGCAAGATCTGGCGGACCCGCCTCGTCAAGACGCCCCGCGGCTATGTCGGGAAGAGTCAGCTCATCGCGCGCCTCTCGATGCTCACGGTGGATCTCGCCATCTCGCCGAAAGGCGATCTTTACGTCTCCTGCCATAGCGGTCCGCCGGATTGGGGCACCGGCCCGAAAGGCGACGGCAAGATCTTCAAAATTTCCTACACCGACGCGAAGGCGCCCCAACCGGTCGCCGTCTGGCCGGCGACCCCGACCGAGGTGCGCGTGGCCTTCGACCGGCCGCTCGAGGCCGCCCCGGCGGGAGCGTCGACGCCGTCCATCGAGTTCGGCGAATACGTCCGCGCCGCCGACCGTTTCGAGACGCTCAAACCACCCTACGCCGTCGTCGGACAACAAGCCGCCACGCCGCGCGGGCATCTGACCGTCCATCGCACCCGCTTGGAGGACAACGGCCGCACCTTGGTGATCGGCACCGATCCGCATCCGCTCGCCGTGACCTACGCCCTGAGGCTTCCCAGCGTAAAGGCCGCCGGCGAACCGGGGGCCGGAGCGACGCTCGACCTAGATTATGACCTATCCGGCGTCGAAGCCGCGCTCACCTCGCCCGGGAAACCCGATCGCCGTCTCTGGCAACCGCATCCCGATGCCGAGGTCGCCGACGCCTTGATCCGAGGATCCGCCGCGCACGATGCCTTCCGCGCCGCGCGCGACGGTCTCGGCATGGCCATCACCGGCAAAGCTTACCTGCCCACTGGCCTCCATCAGTTCGTCTGGCAATCACCTGAGACCCCGACGTCGAATCCGGAGTTCGATTTTATCTGGAAGGTCTCGCCGCCCGACACGACAGCATCGCCGCAGGAGACGGGCCTGCGGATCGAAGCCACATCTACCAGCACTTCCCGGCCCGGTCCGGTGCCGCGCATCGCCTTCCGCACGCTTCCCGCGACGAACTGGGCGAATGTTCCGCTCGCCTGGTTCCGCGTGCCCTGGGCGCCCGCAGCGGCCGGGTCGTCGGGCACCGACAGCCGCGCGACCTCCGTGGTCACCGGCGATTGGGAGAACGGCCGCGGCCACTTCTTCGGCGACAAACTTCAGTGCGCGAAGTGCCATCGCATCCGCGGCGAAGGCGCGACCGTCGGACCTGACCTGAGCAACCTCGTCCACCGCGACGCCACCAGCGTGCTGCGGGATATCCGCGATCCCGACGCCACATTGCATCCCGACCACGTGACCTACCTGGCCGTGCTGAAAAACGGCGTGACCGTGACCGGTTTCGTGCGGTCCTCGACCGACGACGCCGTCCGGTTGACCGACGCCACCGGCAAGGACACGACAATCCCGCGCGCAGACCTCCAAGACTTGCATCCCACCGGCCGGAGCCTGATGCCGACCGGCCTGCTGAATAGCCTGAAGACATCCGAAGTGGACGACCTGATGACCTTCCTGCTCAAGGAGCCCCCGACGCGGACGAAGGCCGAGATGGAGCCAATCCTCAAACGTCCAACGACCAACGTCGGAGGTCCAAAGTTGAAGATCGTCCTCGTCGCATCGAAGCAAGACCACGGGCCGGGCCAGCACGATTACCCCACATGGCAGACGAAGTGGCACCGGTTGCTCGGCACGTTGCCCGACGTCAACATCGCGACTGCCTGGGAATGGCCGAGCGCGACGCAGTTCGCGGATGCCGACGTGCTGGTCTTCTACTTCTGGAACCACGATTGGAGCGCGGCCCGGTACGCGCAGGTCGATGCCTATCAGCAGCGCGGTGGCGGCGTGGTCGTGCTGCATTCCGCGACCATTGCCGACACCGAGCCGGAGAAGCTGGCCGAGCGTATTGGTCTGTCGGCTCAACCGGCCACGGTGAAGTATCGCCACACCGCCTTCGACCTGCACCTTGACCCGAAACATCCGCTCACGCGTGGGCTGCCGGAATGGCTGCCGTTTCTCGACGAGCCTTATTGGCCGATGATCGGCGATCCGGCGCGGATCACCGTGCTGGCCACGGCGGCAATGGACGGCGCAGACCGGCCGTTGGTCTGGACCTTCCAGCGCGGCCAAGGTCGCGTCTTCGCGAGCATCCTCGGCCACTATTTCTGGACGCTGGACGACCCGTTGTGGCGCGTGCTCTGCCTGCGAGGGATCGCCTGGGCCGGCGGCCGCGACGCCGATTCATTGACTGCATTGGCGACGGTGGAGGCGGCTGTGAAATAGCATCTAACGGGAGGCGCGGGCTGGAGGCCGTGGTGTCAGAGACGGCGACCAATAGAGCCGGTGTGCGGGATGACATCCTTGCGTGAAATCCCCGATATCTTCCCCCGACATCCTCCTCCGAGGCCTTGCACCCGCTCGGTTCGAACTCAAAAACAACTAACCAATACTTTCCTGTTCTCTGTCCGTTTTATCGAAGCAGGCCCAGTTTTTGACTTTGTAGCCACCGCGTCGAATGCCGTAGTCCTTCGGAAAGCGAGGCTTAAATCAAAACCAAGCGCAAATGGTGACCTTTCCCACGCGAAGTAGATCATGCCGGTCGTGCCGAGGACAAACCCGTCGACCGGATAATCAGACGGGCTCTTTAATCGTTCACACAATCCGACCGTCTGCGCTTGGGGCGGAGCCCCGTTCCGACGACGTTGCTGAGCTATTGGCCACCCTCGACGCTTCAAGGGTTTGCGCAGCCAACCGCTTTGATAGCTCCGCGGCTTCTTGGATGCCCAAAAAAACAATTCCAGTAATGACCAGACCAAAAAAGAAGATAATAATGAGGTAAGTAGCCATTTTAGTTGTTTTTCTTGTGCATTATCACCCCAGAAAGCAGAACGACGCGCACGCCAACCCAAAGGCTAAGGATGCTCGGAACCCAAACTCCCACGTAAGCACCATAGTCGTGATTCACAAGGAACCACAGTCCGACACTCGCGAGGAGGCTGGCGAAGGCTGCGACTAAAAAGAAATAATCAATCTTTTGAAACATGGTTGGACGGTCTTGGGAGTGGAAGTGGGTGAAACCTATTTTTAAATACTTAGGGTGGAGAGCCACGTGCCCCCCACCCTCGAAGGAACTTTTACTTAGGGAGCACTACAGTATCGATGACGTGGATGACTCCGTTGCTGGCAGCCACATCAGTCTTGACGACCTTTGCGTTATCCACGGTGACATGACCATCGGTTACCTTCACGTCGAGCGACTGGCCGTTTACGGTCTTAGCCTTCATCGTCTTGACGTCCGCGGCCATGACCTTGCCGGCCACGACGTGATAGGTGAGAACGGCGACGAGCTTCGCCTTGTTCTCCGGCTTGAGCAGGTCTTCCACCGTGCCATGGGGGAGCTTGCCGAAGGCTTCGTCGGTCGGCGCGAAGACGGTGAACGGCCCGGTGCCCTGCAACGTCTCAACCAGGCCGGCGGCTTTGAGCGCGGCGACAAGCGTCTTGAAACTGCCGTTTTTGGAGGCGACAGCGACGATGTCTTGGCTCTTGGGTTCAGCGTGAGCAACACCGAAAATACTGGATGTTGCGACGATTGCGGTGAGGGCGAGGATGCGAAGAGATTTCATGATTTGTATGGGCTAATTTGTTTTTAATTTTGTCGTGAACCCCGAGGACCACCGCGAAATAAAAAAGCTCGGCTGGCTGGATTTTGAAGGGCCGGAGCTCGGCTACAGTTGCGATCGATTGGGGACTGTCACTTTTTCTTGTTCAACGTGCTGCCAAGCAGCCCTGAACCTATCTAGAAGTTGTCTAAATTCTGTCTAGGTGTCAAACTTTTGTCTCAAATTTATTTTGATGACCTCTACTGCTGGTTTTATAGGCTAAAAACACAATAAACAGGCCATTCTAGCTCGCTTTTTGTTTTTATCGGGATTCATCCCTCGCAAACCACCACCGAAATATCAAATTTCTGTCTAAGTCCATGACCGCAGCCAACCTTGGGTGGCACATCGCCTTTCTCGGAGCGAGCCTGCCGGCTGCAGAAATAGCGAGTGCGGCCCGTCAGAAGCGAACTCAAGCCGTAGCCCTAAGTCTGGTGTATCCAAAAGATAATTCACGGCTGGAGTCGGAATTGGCGCGCCTGCGTAAGTACTTGCAGCCAGAAGTCGTGATCGTCGTCGGTGGACGAACCTCTTAGCAGCGTTCCGGAATCCACGGAAAGTTGCCGGTTTGAAATCCGCGGTTTTGCCGAATCCTCGAATCCGTTTTCTTCCAGATAAGGCCGAATGCGTCCGGGACCCACCAGAGTTGATCAGAATTCGTTAGCTCAACCGACAAGCCCAGGCCGGATCGATGATCCGTTGAGTTTCTGTACTCAGTGATTTTCAAACCAGCAGGTTTCAGCGGTTTTCACACCGCCACTGACACGAGCCATGCCAGCCTACAACGATGCGTTGAGAAAAATTGGTGCTACCCAAGTGAGTGATCTCACGGACCTCTGCGCGACGCTCGAAAACTTGCGCAAACCCAAGAACAAATCGAAACAATGGAAACGTTCTTCCGACCGATCCACACCCAAGTCCCACCGAGAACGATAAAAAAATCCAACGAATGGTTGGTTTGCATTCTCCGGTCGGTTGGAAAATCGGAACCCTTGCGGTTGAGGGCACGTTCAACGAAAATTTCAATAGAATGAGGGTGCTCCGCTTTATCTTCAAACGCTCGCCTCGCTGGCTCATCGCCCTACTCCTCACGTTGGCTCCGATCCAAGCCGATGATGTTATTTTGACGGCAGACTTTTCGGTTCACACCGGAGCCATTCGCCCGCTCCACGGCATCAACAAGGGGCCGCTGGCGCCGGGGGGAATCTTCGATGTAATTCAGGAGCAAAAGGATC
>Ga0209444_10000980_pt1 | contig 15801 bp, 19 predicted proteins | sample LauGreFaBDMM15DN_2_FD_188215 | JGI IMG/M metagenome (GOLD analysis project Ga0209444, IMG submission 188215) | Freshwater lake microbial communities from Lake Michigan, USA - Fa13.BD.MM15.DN (SPAdes) (version 2) | ecosystem: Environmental > Aquatic > Freshwater > Lake | place: Lake Michigan...
TATCTTCTGGTTCCTGATGTCAGGTGCGCAGGGTGGAAACAACAAGGTAATGCAGTTTGGTAAGTCAAAGGCAAAGCTCTACAACAAGGACATGCCTAAGGTAACTTTCGCTGATGTTGCAGGTGTTGATGAAGCAATTGAAGAACTTGAAGAAGTTAAGGATTTCCTAAAAGAGCCTCAGAAGTTCCAGGCAGTTGGGGCAAAGATTCCTCGCGGTGTTTTGCTTTACGGTCCGCCGGGAACCGGTAAGACACTTCTGGCTAAAGCTGTTGCAGGTGAAGCCGGTGTTCCATTCTTTACAATCTCAGGTTCAGACTTTGTTGAAATGTTTGTTGGTGTTGGTGCATCTCGTGTTCGTGATCTATTCGAACAGGCTAAGGCTGCCTCTCCTGCGATTATCTTCGTAGACGAAATCGATGCTGTTGGTCGTCACCGTGGTGCCGGTATTGGTGGCGGTAACGATGAGCGTGAACAGACTCTGAACCAGTTGCTAGTTGAGATGGATGGTTTTGATTCAAAAACCAACGTAATTCTTATTGCTGCAACTAACCGTCCTGACATTCTTGACCCAGCACTATTGCGTCCTGGCCGTTTCGATCGTCAGGTTGGAGTTTCAGCTCCAGATCTAATTGGTCGTGAACAGATTCTTAAAGTCCACGCAAAGGGTAAGCCTGTTTCAGATGATGTTGACCTTGCAATGGTTGCTAGAAGAACACCTGGTTTCACCGGTGCAGATCTAGCTAACGTACTAAACGAAGCTGCTCTCCTAACCGCTAGAAGCGGTGAGAAGAAAATCACCAACGAGATTCTTGATGAGTCAATCGATCGTGTTATCGGAGGACCTGCAAAGAAGACTCGTTTGATGCAAGACTCAGAGCGTTTGAACACTGCCTACCACGAAGCAGGTCACGCTCTAGTAGCAGCTTCATTGAACTACTCAGATCCAGTTTCTAAGGTAACTATTCTTCCTAGAGGTAGAGCACTTGGATACACCATGGTGCTTCCACTTGAAGATCGTTACTCAGTCACTCGTAACCAACTGCTAGACCAGATTGCTTATGCAATGGGTGGTCGCGTAGCTGAGGAAATTGTTTACGGTGACCCAACCACTGGTGCATCTAATGACTTCGAGAAGGCAACTTCAATCGCTAAGGCTATGATCATGCAGTATGGAATGTCTAGCGTCGTTGGTTCTGTTTCTTACGGTCAGGCTGGTGAAGTTTTTATTGGTAGAGACATGGCTCACACCAAGGAATACTCAGATCTAACTGCTCAGCAGATTGATAATGAGATTCGCTCAATTCTTGATGCTGCTCACGATGAGGCATACAAGGCGATTAACCTAAACCGTAAGGTCCTAGATGCGATGGCTAAGGAATTGATGGAGCGCGAGACTCTAAATGCTGAGGAAATCGCAGTTATCTTCAAGCCTGTGAAGAAGCTTCCTAAGCGCCCACAGTGGCTATCCAAGCGCACCAGACCAAAGCCTAAGCAGGGCCCAATTGCTGTTCCAGCTAGGGGTTCAACCCAGGCTAAGCGTGACGCTGCAGCCAAGGAAACCAAGAAGCCTGCTACCCGTCGTAAGTCCTCGTAGGGATCCAAGTGCTAGACGCCGAAAGAATCAAGGCAGCCGTTGTTGAGCTGCTCCATGCAATCGGCGAAGACCCTACCCGTGACGAACTAAAGGCAACCCCACAGAAGGTAGCGGACGCATACTCTGGTTTCTTTGCAGGTGTTGGTGCTAACCCGCTTGAGGTTCTAGCTGATACTTTCCCAGCTGAACAAAACGATGTTGTGATCTTGAAAGACATCGAACTTGTGTCTATTTGTGAGCATCACCTACTTCCTTTCACAGGTGTTGCACACATCGCCTACCTACCTAACGACCGTGTAATTGGTCTAGGTAGATTACCTAAGTTGGTCGAAGTTCTAGCTTCAAGACCACAGCTGCAAGAAAACCTAACTGCACAAATTGCTGATGCTCTTGAAGAAGGACTTTCAACTAAAGGTGTGGTTGTTGTGATTGAAGCAAGACATCACTGTGTTGCATCTAGAGGTGCAAGACAACCTGAAGCGAACACTGTCACTGTTGCCACTCGTGGTGCATATAGCGAAGCAGCTAATCGCGCTGAAGTAATGGCGCTAATCGCAAAATGAAATACGATTCAAGCGCACCTAAAGTAAAGCCACTGGTGATGGGTGTCTTGAATGTCACCCCAGATAGTTTTAGTGACGGTAATCAATACAACTCAGTTGAATCTGCTGTTGATCACGCAAAGCTTCTTGTTCTTGCTGGTGCTCAGATTATCGACATCGGTGGCGAATCAACCAGACCAGGGGCTGAACGCGTAACGCTTGAAGAAGAGCAGTCTCGTGTTATCCCTGTAATCAAAGCAACTGCTGAACTAAATCTTGGGGCCGCAATCAGCATCGACACCATGAATGCTGAAACAGCAGAACTAGCAATCGCTGCCGGAGCAAACATCATCAACGATGTCTCTGGTGGATTAGCTGATGAAGCGATGCTCGGGGTTGCTGCAAAGCACGCTGTAGTCATCATCCTGTCGCATTGGCGAGGTCACAGTAATGTCATGAACACGATGGCCTCGTATCAGAACGTTGCTGAAGAAGTTGCAACTGAGTTGCAGGCAAGAGTGGATGCTGCAATTGCAACAGGTGTTAGTAGAGACAAGATTGTGGTTGATCCTGGTCTTGGTTTTGCTAAAGACATGAAACAGAACTGGCAGCTGGTCGCTCGTTTAGATGAGATTGAAAAGTTAGGGCTACCAATTCTGGTTGGAGCTTCTAGGAAGAGATTCATCGCAGGTGCTCTAGATGAAGAAGAGCCTAATTCTGTATCTCACGAGCGAAGAGACGTTGCAACGGCTGTTCTAACTGCATTACTTATGCAGCGAAAGCTCTGGGGAGTTAGAGTTCACAATGTCATCTCAACCGTTGATGCCATCAGTATTGTCAGTGCTTTGCACGAGGGTTCTAATGATGCAGGAAATAGCTCTTCTAACCGACAGAATTGACCTATGCAACACAAAATAGAGATCAAGGGACTTAGAGTCTTCGCTCACCACGGCGTATTCGATTTTGAACGTCAAAACGGCCAGGATTTCTATATAGATGCAGCCGTTTGGGTTGATGGCGATAAGGCAGCTTTCTCAGATGACCTTTCTCACACCGTTCACTACGGAGATCTAGCCAAGGGGTTAGTTGAACTTACCAAGAGCGAACCGGTAGACCTCTTAGAAACCCTCGCTCAGAGACTTCTCGACTACTGCCTCAACTTTGGCGGTGGCATCGTGGATCAGGCTGCTGTCACAGTCCACAAACCTAACGCTCCCATCCCTTATGAGTTTGCTGATGTGAGCGTAAGCGTTGAGGCTAAGCGCAATGGCTAAAGCAGTTCTTGCTCTAGGTAGCAATTTGGGTAATCGCAGGCAGTGGCTGGTCAAAGCGTTAGCTGCAGTAAAGCTAACCAAAGGCATTGAATTACTTCAGATCTCCCCAATTGTTGAATCCAAAGCACTGATTTTGGCTGGTTTTGATTCCTCTAAACCTAAGTTCCTAAACTGTGTTGTTGAGATAGAAACGTCACTAAAGCCAGACCAGCTTCTTAGAGCACTTCAAGCAATTGAGCAGAACTTGGGAAGAAAGAAGCTTGAGCGTTGGGGTGATAGGAACATCGACATCGACATCCTCACCTACAGTTCAATAACCCTCAGATCAGCAGATCTGGTTATCCCACATCCTGAAATAACTAACCGAGCATTTGTAATTGTTCCTTGGTATCTGATGGATCAGAAGGCTGAACTTCCTGGCTACGGTTCAATTGCAAAACTTGCTGGCATATTTGCAGATCAGGTGAAGCTCAAGTGAAACCAATAAACATCATTGGAATTATTATCTGGACTGTTCTCGCTGCTGCTTCCGGTTACGGCTATAGCTACTGGGCTACGAGCACCGGTAGGGAAGTTCCGATCAGTGGATTGACTCTGTCAATCTCTGTTGTTGTAGTGGCAGTAATTTTGATTTCTCTTGCTCTTCCTATTTGGAAATACAAGAGGAATCTAAAGAAGATCGCAGAGACTCTAAAAGATAACCCGACAGCAAAGATAACTAAACCTCTTCCGGTCGATCCATTCTTTGCAGTTAGAGTTTTGACTCTTGCTAAAGCCGGTGCTGTAACAGCAGGCATGCTTGGTGGTTGGCACTTAGGTGTCTTAATCAAGCAATACACCTCGCCGGTTATCGTCCCTGGTTCAACTGGCACTAACATCGCAGCAGCGGTTACATCAATAGTTCTTTTGGTAACCGCTCTTATTGTTGAAAGAATCTGTCGACTACCGAGAGATCCAGGTAATCCACCAGCAGCTAAAGATTCTGTGGTTGCTGCCTGATGAATACGCCTGGAGAAGCAACAAGACTTAGAGTTTCTGTAATTGGAGCAGGGCCTGTAGGTTTAGCTTTAGCTAAAGCCATCTCTGATGCAGGGCATTCTCTTATTTCAATCTCAACCACAGATCCGGTTAGAGCAAGCCAAGTTGAAACCGTGCTACCTGGTGTTCAAATTCTTCCAGTAGTGGATGCAGTTACTGATGTGGATCTAGTTATATTTGCAATTCCAGGTGACCAAATTAGAGATTTAGTTAAGGGACTTGTTGCAACTGAATCACTGAACAGGGGAACTCTGTTGGTCCACACCTCTGCTGATTATGGTTATGAAGTTTTTGATGAAGCACTAGGTGCTGGCGTTGTTCCGATGGCCATTCATCCGGCAATGAGATTTACCGGTTTTAGTTCTATCGATAGAGCAAGACTGGTTGATAGCTATATCGCTGTTGATGCTCCTCGCGGAGTGTTGCCTGTTGCTCAAACGCTTGCTATCGAGCTTGGCGGTGAACCAGTTCATGTTCCAAGTGAGGCTAGAGCAAAATACGCTGAAGCGATATCAGTTGCTGGAACCTTTACTTCGCTAATCGTCGGTCAAGCAATTACCTTGCTTGAAGATGCTGGTATCGATAAACCTAGAAACCTCCTAGGTGGAATCTTTAGATCCTCGCTTGAAGAATCTCTGAGAACTGGAGTTCCTGAGATTGACCCTGCTGAACTCTTTGATGGGGATAACCAGTGAAGGTAGTTCACACAGTTCAAGACCTAAGAGCAGAGCTTGAGGGCAAGGCAAATGTTGGTTTTGTCCCGACCATGGGGGCACTGCACGAAGGTCATATGTCTCTTATTGAGCTAGCTAAAAAAGAGGCTGATTTTGTTGTGGTCAGCATCTTTGTGAACCCGACTCAGTTTGGGGATTCAACTGATTTTGCTAAGTATCCAAAGGATCTAGATCAGGACATTCAAAGGCTAGAAAGCCTTGATAAGGCCCCTGATATCCTCTTTGCTCCAACTGTTCAAGAGGTTTATCCAGAAGGCTTACCACAGCGTTTAGAGCCTAGGGCAGGGGCTCTAGGGTCCGTATTTGAAGGAGTTAGTCGCCCTGGCCACTTCGAGGGCATGCTGCACGTCGTGAGCTGGTTCTTTAGGGCGGTTGACCCTCAGGTGGCAGTGTTTGGAGCCAAGGATGCTCAGCAGCTGTTCCTGGTCAAACGGATGGTTCATCGAGAGTTCAAAGACCAGATTCGAATCGTTGAAGGTGAGACGGTTAGGGCTGAGAGCATGCTTGCTATTTCTAGTCGAAATGCCAGGTTGAGTCCAGAAGGACTAGCTGCAGCACCTTCTTTGTTTGAGGCGATGATCTTGGCTTCGGAACTGATTGGTGAAGGGGTAGCGCCAAGTATTGCTCTGGAGCAGGCTAAGAAGCAGATTGAATCTCAACCGCTGGCTAAACTTGATTATCTAGCGCTAGTAAGTAAAGAGAGCTTTGCGCCAATTGCAGATGATTTCACAGGCATTGCCCTGATGTTAGTTGCGGCAGTGGTGGATGGTGTCCGACTTATTGACAACGTAAGTTTTTATATTCAGGAGCAGGAATGAACCAAGAACCAGAAATGGTAGCTGAAGAGCAAGACCTACCTGAACAGATTGCTATTCGCCTTGCTAAGCGTGAGCGTCTGATTGCTTCTGGCTCAGAAGCCTATCCAGTGTCTCTAGAGATTACTGCAACCATCGACCAGGTCAAGAACAAATACCCTGACCTAGATGTTGATGTTGCAACCAGTGAGACTGTTGGTCTTGCTGGTCGTGTGATGTTCCAGCGCAACACCGGAAAACTTTGCTTTGCAACTTTGCAAGCAGGCTCTGGTTCGAGAATTCAGATCATGCTTTCACTGGATAAGGTCGGCGAAGAGAACTTAGAGCAATACAAGGAATTAGTAGATCTAGGTGATCACCTATTTGTCTCTGGTGAAGTAATTACTTCTAAGCGTGGAGAGCTTTCTATCTTGGTTGATAACTGGGCGATGGCAGCTAAGACCATCAGACCACTTCCTAACCTGCACAATGAACTTGGTGAAGAGTATCGTGTTCGTCACCGCTACGTTGATTTGATTGTTAGAGATAGAGCAAGAGAAGTTGTTCAGATCAGATCTAAGGTCATGCAGTCACTTCGTAAGACCTTTACACAGGATGACTTCATTGAAGTTGAAACTCCAATGCTGCAGACCATCCACGGTGGAGCATCAGCGAGACCATTCAAGACTCACTCAAATGCTTTTGATACTGAGCTATTCCTGCGAATTGCTCCAGAGCTATTCCTAAAGCGTGCAGTTGTTGGTGGCATCGACCGTGTTTATGAAATCAACCGCAACTTCAGAAACGAAGGTGCAGATAGAACTCACTCTCCTGAGTTTGCGATGCTTGAAGCTTATGAAGCATATGGTGATTACAACACCATGGCAGCTCTCACCCAAGCGCTTATTCAGAATGCCGCAATGGATGTCTTTGGTACTTTGCTAGTCCAGTTAGAAGATGGTGAAGTGAATGACCTCTCTGGTGAGTGGGCAAGAATTTCAATGTTTGAATCTCTTTCAGAAGCAGCTGGTATGGAAATCACTCCTGAGAAAGATATCTCAGTTCTAAAGAAGCTTGCTGATAAAGAAGGCCTAGAGATTGATCACCCTCAGCACGGTAAATACGTTGAAGAACTGTGGGAGCACTTTGTAAAGGGAGATCTTCAGAAGCCGACCTTCGTAATGGACTTCCCAGTTGATACATCTCCACTAGTTCGTAACCACAGATCAAAGCCAGGGGTTGTTGAGAAGTGGGATCTATACATCAGAGGCTACGAACAAGCCACCGGTTACTCGGAGCTAGTTGACCCTGTAATTCAGCGAGAGAGATTCGTTGAGCAGGTCAAGCTAGCAGCTGCTGGAGACCCAGAAGCTATGAAGCTAGATGAAGAGTTCCTAAAGGCCCTTGAGTTCGGTATGCCACCATCAGGTGGAATGGGCATGGGTATCGACAGATTGCTCATGAGCCTTACCGGTCTAGGCATCAGGGAAACCATCATGTTCCCTCTGGTCAAGTAATGCAGACCTTTATTGACGCTCTGTTAGCCATCCTCCCACCGCTAGGAATGGGAGTTCTGGTCTATTTCCTATTCAAGGGAATCATCGGAGCAGACGCTAAAGAACGTAAGGTAAGAGCTCAGATTGAGGCTGAGGAACGCGCTAAGCGTTCCCCCATTGGCGAACAGCCTGAATAAACAGGGGTAAACAGGGTTATCTTCTTTGTAAGCACATAAAAGTGTCAAAGGAGTAAAGATGTTTGAGAAGTTCACTGACAAGGCCCGTAGGGTAGTGGTTTTGGCGCAAGAAGAGGCCAAGTCACTTAACCACAACTACATCGGTACTGAGCACATCCTGCTCGGTCTAATCCACGAAGGTGAAGGCGTAGCCGCTAAGGCGCTAGAAGCGCTTGGTATTTCTCAAGAAGCAGTTCGTGACCAGGTTAGAGAGATTATCGGTCAGGGACAGCAGGTTCCTACCGGACACATTCCTTTCACGCCTAGAGCTAAGAAGGTTCTAGAACTATCTCTTCGTGAAGCTCTTCAACTAGGTCACTCATACATCGGAACAGAACACTTACTCCTTGGTCTTATCAAAGAAGGTGAAGGCGTTGCTGCTCAGGTGCTAACTAAGTTAGGCGCAGACACCAACAAGGTTCGCGCTCAAGTTCAGCAGATGCTGCAAGGTTTTGATAACAAGGAAACTGCAACCGTTGGTGGCGAAGCAATTCCACAAAAGGGTTCTCAGGTTCTAGACCAGTTTGGTAAGAACCTAACTGCAGCTGCTGCTGAAGGAAAGCTAGATCCTGTTATCGGTCGTGAGAAAGAAATCGAACGCGTAATGCAGATTCTTTCTCGTAGAACCAAGAACAACCCAATCTTGATTGGTGAACCAGGTGTTGGTAAGACTGCAGTTGTTGAAGGTCTTGCTCAGGCAATTGTTGCTGGCAATGTTCCAGAGACTCTAAAGGGTAAGCAGCTATACACACTTGACCTTGGTTCTCTAATTGCCGGCTCTAGATACCGTGGTGACTTTGAAGAAAGACTGAAGAAGGTCATCAAGGAGATCAAGGGTCGTGGAGACATCATCACTTTCATTGACGAGATTCACACTCTTGTTGGTGCAGGTGCTGCAGAAGGTGCAGTTGATGCTGCATCAATCTTGAAGCCAATGCTTGCTCGTGGTGAACTACAAACCATCGGCGCAACTACTTTGGATGAGTTCAGAAAATACTTTGAGAAGGATGCTGCTCTTGAGCGTAGATTCCAATCAATTCAGGTCAATGAGCCAACCATCCCGCAGACCATCAACATCTTGAAGGGACTTCGTGATCGTTACGAAGCTCACCACAAGGTTTCAATTACCGATGGAGCAATCGTTGCTGCTGCAAAGCTTGCAGATCGTTACGTTGCTGACAGATACCTACCAGACAAGGCGATTGACCTAATCGATGAAGCTGGAGCAAGGCTTCGTCTTTCGATTCTTTCTTCACCTCCTGAACTTCGTGAACTAGAAGAGAAGGTTGCTGCAGTTCGAGTTGATAAAGAGAAGGCAATCGAATCACAGGATTTCGAAGGTGCTGCCAAGCTTCGTGACGATGAGAAGAAACTTCTTTCAGAGCGAGCAAAGCTAACCAAGCAGTTCCGAACAGGAAACGTAGGCGCTCACGGTGTCGTTGATGAAGGCCTTATCGCTGAAGTTCTAGCCGCTGCAACTGGTATTCCAGTATTCAAGCTGTCAGAAGAAGAGTCAGCAAAGTTGGTCTTCATGGAGGCAGAACTACACAAGAGAGTTATCGGTCAGAAGGCGGCTGTTGAGTCAATCTCTAAGGCCATTAGACGCCAGCGTGCGGGACTCAAGGACCCTAACCGTCCTTCAGGTTCATTCATCTTCGCGGGCCCTACCGGTGTTGGTAAGACTGAGCTTGCTAAGGCTCTAGCAGAATTCCTATTCGATGACGAAGGTGCATTGATCTCACTAGACATGAGCGAGTATGCCGAGAAACACACTGTTTCACGTCTATTCGGTGCACCTCCTGGATACGTTGGTTTTGATGACGGTGGTCAGTTAACTGAGCGTGTTCGTCGTAAGCCTTTCAGCGTTGTCCTATTCGATGAGATCGAGAAGGCTCACCCAGATATCTTCAACTCACTGTTGCAGATTCTTGAAGAGGGTCGTCTAACCGATGGTCAGGGACGTGTTGTTGACTTCAAGAACACAATCATCATCATGACTACCAACCTAGGTTCAAAGGACATCTCTAAGGGAGCTCTTGGTTTCAACCTTGAAGGTAACCAACAGAATGACTTCGAGCGTATGGCTGCAAAGGTCAACGATGAGTTGAAGAAGCACTTCAAGCCTGAGTTCCTAAACCGTGTTGATGATGTCATCGTCTTCCCTCAGCTTTCTAAGTCAGAGCTGTTGGAGATTGTTGACCTCTTCATCAAGAAGTTGAACACGCGACTAGAAGAGCGCGACATCACCTTGACCTTGACTCCTGCAGCTAAGGACCGCTTGATTGAGTTAGGTTACGACCCAGCCCTTGGAGCGAGACCTCTACGCAGAGCAGTTCAGCGTGAAATCGAAGACCAGATCTCTGAGAGCATCTTGCAAGGTGTCATCAAGAACGCAAGTGATGTAGTGGCGGATGTCGTAGCCGGTGAGTTCATATTTACCTCTAACGTCAGAGTCATTGCTAGCATTTAGCAATGCCCCAAAACTCTTTCAAGATTCGCCCAGCTAGGACTAGTGACATTGTCGCTATCCAGGCTATGCGAGCACCTCTAGTTGATAGCAAGGTTTTGCTGCAGCACCAGTTGGTATCGCTCTACGAGCGCACTCAAGAGTTTGTGATTGCTGAACACGAAGATGGTCGTATTCTCGCAGCCGGTGCGCTTCACGTTATGTGGGGAGATCTAGCTGAAGTTCGTTCACTTGTTGTTGATACCAGCGCTAGAGGTATGGGTCTTGGTAAAGCAATCGTTGAAGCTCTTATCGAGCGAGCATTCAGTCTTGGAATCGCTAGAGTCTTCTGTCTAACCTTTGAGGTCGAGTTCTTCTCCAGATGTGGTTTTGAGATTATCAGCGATGTTCCAGTAGATGAAGAGACCTTCGTTCAGATGATCGAATCTTCAGATGATGGTATTGCTGAGTTCCTTGATCTAGCCAGAGTAAAAGAGAACACTCTAGGCAACACCAGAATGCTCCGCACTCTTTAGTCTTGCTGGCAAAATAAACACATGTCCCAAAACTACCGACCAAGAGCAAGCGTCATCTGGACTAGACGTGCTCTAGCTCTAACCATCCTCGGTGGACTTATCTGGGGTGTTTATGCAGGTATTAGCGCAGGCATTTCTTACGTTGGTGGTTTGTTCAATACCGAGAAGCCGGCTGTTATTGCCGAGGGTGATGACTGCCAGCCACAACAGATCAAAGTTGAGGCTTTTGTTGGAACTAAGGACAAACAGAACCAGCTAGCTTTCAACGCAGGTGACAAACCATACTTCTGGTTCACAATCACCAACACCGCTTCAGTGGCTTGCAAATTCAATGTTGGTAGTTCCGCTACCTTCTTCAAGGTCACCAGCGGTAGTGACAACATCTGGAACTCTCAGGACTGCAACCTGGGTACTGAGCGTACTGACCGCATCATGCTGCTAAGTCCTAACCAGCCTGTTTCAGCTGATGCTGACTACTGGCAGAAGGTTCGATCAAGTGACCAGGGCTGTTCTGTTGCCGATGGGTTACCTGAAGTTTCCGCTGGTGGAGCTAGTTACTTCCTCAAGGCTGAGGTAAATGGGGTAATCAGCGAAAATACTCAACAGTTTGTGCTCAACTAGAGATATGCAAGATACATCAGTCGCAATTCTTGGAGCGGGTTCTATGGGAACCGCAATCCTCTCCGGCATGCTTTCTCACGGAATCAAGAAAGAGCACATCAAAGCAACTGCTCGTAAAACAGATTCTGCTGAGCAGTTGGCTAAGAAGTATGGGGTAACGGCTTACGCAACTGATTACCAACCAAACGCTAACTCTTTAGCAGTTGAAGGTGCTCAGATAATTCTTCTGGCTGTGAAGCCTGTAAATGTCATTGATGTTCTAAAGCAGATCGAACCGGTTATTGGAAAGAATGCTCTAGTTATCTCTGTGGCTGCTGGCATTACCACTGCAACTATTGAAAGCTACCTACCTGACTCTGTTGCTGTAGTTAGAGCTATGCCTAATACCCCAGCACTAATCAGACTTGGCCTTACCGGTATCTCTGCAGGAAGCAGATCTTCTGCGGAACAGCTAAACCTAGCAGTTGAACTATTCAACGCTGTTGGTAAGTCTGTTGTGCTTGAAGAAGACAAGATTGATGCTCTTTCAACAATTTCAGGATCGGGTCCTGCCTACGTCTTCTACTTCATGGAAGAGTTCATCAAGACAGCTAAGGACATGGGCTTTAGTCAAGATGATGCCTATTTGCTTGTTACCCAAACATTCCTAGGAGCTAGTGAACTAATCACTCAGACTCAAGGTGACCCTGCCGAACTAAGAAGAGCCGTTACCAGCCCTAATGGAACAACCATGAAAGCTGTTGCTGTTCTTGAAGAAGGCGAATTACACAACCTTTTCCTCAAAGCAACTACTGCAGCTCTAGCCAGAGCTAAAGAAATATCTCAGGAGCAAAAATGACCGATGTCTTTCAAGCACTAGCAGCACCGCAGTCAAGAAGAATCATTGAAGAGCTAGCCGGTGAACCTAAGACTAAAGCTGCTCTAATCAAGAGCACCAAGCTAACCGATGCCTCAATTGTGAAGCACGTGACCATTCTTATTGCAGCAGAGTTAGTAAAGGTTGAGAAGAAGGGTAGGACTGAAATCTATTCACTCAATCGTGTTGGCTTTACCGAAGCAGCTAAGTGGTTTGGCAAAGTTGGTTCTGCCAACCTAGGAGCGAGAGCGGATGATTTGGCTGAGACTCTTGCAGAGTTTGGAAATAACCTAAAGAACTGGCTTGAAAAGAAACTAGACATCGAACTAGATCTAGATTCTGAGAAAGCCGGTAAAGAAATCGGTAAGAAGTTATCTGACGCTAAACAGAGCGCTAAGAAAGCCGCTAAGCAGGTAAAGGTGAAGGTTAAGACTAAGAAGTCTTAGCGTCTATCTCTGCAATTAGTTTTTCAACGTGATCGCGGATCTTGTCGCGAATCGGTCTAACTGCTTCAATGCCCTGACCAGCAGGATCATCTAGCACCCAGTCCAGGTATGTCTTACCTGGGAAGAATGGGCAAGCGTCACCACAACCCATGGTTATTACATAGTCACTAGCTAGAACTGCTTCATCAGAGAGAACCTTAGGTTCTTGGTTAGAGATATCAATTCCCTCTTCAGCCATGGCTTCAATAGCAACAGCGTTGATCTCTGATTTAGGTTGAGTTCCTGCAGAGCGAATCTCAATACGGTCACCCGCTAGGTGACGTAGATAGCCAGCAGCCATTTGGGATCTACCGGCATTGTGAACACAGACAAAGAGAACGCTTGATTTCATGTCTCTAGGCTAATGCAATAGTGCCCCAGGCTAAGCCTGAGGCACTTGAACTTTGCCTGAATTACTTCTTCTTTTTAGCCTTCTTAGCCTTGTCGTCTAGTGCGACGATGTATAGGAGGGCTAGTAGTGCACCAGCAAACTCAGCCAAGATGATGCTCAGATTGCCCTGAGTAAAGCCATCACGAAGCATTAGAGCGAAGGTAACAGCTGGGTTAGCTTGCGCTCCAGTAAGGGTGAATGTGCTTGCTGCTAGTACCCAGAAACCAACTGCTAGAGGAATCAGGTGAGAACTCTTTGTTGAAATAAGTCGGTTGATGATGATTACCAACACGGTAGTTGCAAACATCTCTCCGATAAAGACACCGCTCGCTGAGATACCTCCTGGAGGAGTTATTGCACTGACCGGGGTGCCGCTTAGAGCAAAACCTAGGTAGAGACCAAGGGCTGCACCAGAGAGCTGTGCTACCCAGTATGCGCCTAGGGTAGGGAGGTCGATGCCCTTACGTGCATAGAAGAACAGAGAAACTGCAGGGTTTAGGTGACCACCTGAGATACCAGCTGTTAGCAAGATCATGACACCAAGGGTTGCTGCAAGAGCTAGGTTATGAAAAGTTGGGTTGAAGTTAGCTGCCACGATTGAGGTGACGAACACCATCACACCGAAGAGCTCAGAGATTGACTTGCGAACTAGGTTGTTGATTTTCATTTGTTTCCTTTCGAAGGGTATCCAGTTAGTGCAACGATTGCTTCATTTCTTCTTAGGAAGCCTGGCTTCCAAGGTGGATCAAAACGTGCATAGTATGGTTCACCGGCTGCTTTCAGGCCAGCGCTTTGAACATCAACCAGTAGTTGATCTCCATAAGATTTGAAGTGCTCCCAGTCAGCTAAACCTCTGAATCTAACTGCAGCTGCGTAGTGAGGCTTGACCTCAACTGTTGTGACACTCGAATTAAGTGGCAGCGGCAAGTCTTTGATGCTTAGACCTTCAGGCAAGACAAAACTCACTGTGTGAGTCTGATCAACTGGAGCTTGGATGACCGGTGCGGTCATTGCAAACTTCTCATTAGTTTGGTTCTGCCCAGAGATGTAATTCACGAGGGGTCTGAAAGCTTGGTTGCCGGCTGAATTGAAGTCACCCTTCACAACAACCTGCACTAGAACGTGCTTCGGGTAATGCCTAATCTCGAAGCCACGTTCGTTGGCAACTAGGGTGAACGGCAGTTGTTCAGTCATCGAGGTTGAGTTTATGGCCGAATAGCCCTAACTCAGGGGAGGTTGGGAGTTGGGATTTGCCTAACCTAGGGTCGGCTAGAATAAATCGAACCGAACACCCAAGTGGTTCGGAAGTGTTTACCAAATTAAAAAGAGGTCTTTGTGGGATCAGTTGTTAAGAAGCGCCGTAAGCGTATGTCTAAGAAGAAGCACCGTAAGTTGCTTCGTAAGACACGTCACCAACGTCGCAATAAGAAGTAGTTCTAAAACTAAACCCCGTCCGAGTATTACTCAGACGGGGTTTTTTCTTTAACTAAGTTAACTTAACCGCGTTTACCGATTTTGATTTCCTGTTTAGCAGTCTTTTTAGCTGCTCTCAGTTCCTTGCGCTTGAAGTCATAGATCTTCCAGCCAGCAGCCTTTGCATAAATCTTCAGCAGTTTGTCTGGGTTCACAGCAACAGCGTGACCGACGGAAGTAAGCATTGGGAGGTCATTGTGTGAATCAGAGTAAGCGAAAGACTTTCTCAAACTAAAGCCACGGTCTTTAGCCAACTTCTTGATGGCTTTAGCCTTCTCTTTACCGTGCAGTGGTTTACCGATGATTTCACCGGTAAGGATTCCATCAACCTCGCCAAGTCTTGTTCCAAGAGCTCCGGTTAGACCTAACTGCTTAGCAATCTCTTCACCCATCTCCTGCGGAGCTGCGGTGATGAGCCAAACTTCTCTGCCAGCTTCGATATGTTGTTTAGCAAGCTTTGCTGTCTCTGGCCAAAGACGCTGTTTGATCTCCTGCTTGTAGACCACTGCGACGAGGTCAATCATCTCGTCGTATTTTCTACCCTTAACAAGTTCTAGGGCACGGTCCTTAATTGCAGAGAGCATGTGGTCTGTCTCACCCTTGGTGAGGAACATAATCTGACCCCAAGCGAACGCAATGAAGTCCTTCCTAGGGAAGAACTTGCGTCGATACGCTTCTTTGCCGAACTGGTAACTAGTTGATCCTCGAACAAGGGTGTTGTCGACATCAAAGAAAGCAGCTGCGGGCTTTTTAGGGGATTTAGCCACGAGATAAGTTTAGGTTGCTAACTGGAATAATCTGGACGTATGAGCACAACGATTGACCTAACCCTGATTGGTAAATCAGGCTGTCACCTCTGTGACGAAGCCAGGGTGACCGTCAACGCTGTGGTTGGGGCATTTAGAGCCGAATACACCGGTGTTGCTAGACACATCCAAGTCAACCTAGTCGAGCACGACATCTTGGTAGATGAAGAGCTTTGGAACAAATACTCAGAAGAAGTTCCAGTACTTCTAATCAATGGCAAGATCCACAACTACTGGCGAATAGATCCAGTGAGACTCCGTGGTGCTTTAGAGGAATTCGTTAGATAAGAACCTAAAGGTTTGTATCCGCCCAGATTTCTATTGCACTCTTTATGTATTTAGCTAGACCCGGCTCGAACGACTCATAGGTTGCTTCGAAGGCCGGGTCTAGAACATATGTCAGGGCTAATGATTTATAGGCCTGTTTGTTTGGTGTCCAGAACTGTTTGACGAAGTCGTAGTGATCTGCAATTAGTTTC
>Ga0209444_10000986_pt1 | contig 15755 bp, 17 predicted proteins | sample LauGreFaBDMM15DN_2_FD_188215 | JGI IMG/M metagenome (GOLD analysis project Ga0209444, IMG submission 188215) | Freshwater lake microbial communities from Lake Michigan, USA - Fa13.BD.MM15.DN (SPAdes) (version 2) | ecosystem: Environmental > Aquatic > Freshwater > Lake | place: Lake Michigan...
GTCAATAACAACGCCATTACCAACAAGATTTACCACGTTGGCATGAAAAATACCAGAAGGAATCGTGTGAAGCACATGTTTAATTCCGTTGAATTCTAAAGTGTGTCCAGCATTTGGTCCTCCTTGAAAACGCGCAATAATATCATAATCAGGTGTTAATACATCGACAATTTTCCCTTTGCCTTCATCACCCCATTGTAATCCTAATAATACATCTACTTTCATGCTTCTTTTTTAAAGTATGCTTCGACTTCCATCAAGGTGTTTGCCATATGAAACACTTGATTGATTTTAGTCAGTTCAAAAATTTTCGTTAATTGATCGTTGACATTCATGACAACAACATCTCCTTGGTTTAATCTTGCACGAGTCAAGACTTTAATGAAGAATGCAATACCAGAAGAATTGACGTAGGATAAATTACTTAAATCCAAAACGACATTCCAATTGGTTAATGTGTTCAATATTTCTTGTGGCTTTATTAAGTCAGCGTCCGACATAAACTTTCCATCAAAAGATAAAATAGAATAATGTATTTGCTCATTCAGGTGTACCTCCATCATCACGAATTTGACTGGTTTTTTATTCCATAAAAATAGAGAGAGTGGTGTTGAATTTTAACGTCAAAGAGGTCTTCAATCGTTGCCTTAATTTGTTGAATGCGCGGGTCACAAAACTCAATTACTTCGCCAGTATCCGTACAAATAACATGGTCATGCTGTTTTGAACCGTGTGATTTTTCAAATTGAGCTAGGTTCTTGCCAAATTGATGCCTACGTACCAGGTTACAAGCAAGAAGTAACTCTATGGTGTTGTATAAGGTAGCGCGAGAAACTCTGTAATTGTGATTTTTCATTTTGATGTACAACGTTTCTATATCAAAATGTCCTTCATACTGATATATCTCAGCTAAAATAGCAAAGCGCTCCGGGGTTTTTCTGTGTCCATTCTGTTCGAGATAGGCCGCAAAAATATCCTTTACTGTACCTGAAAGTTCGGTTATATTCATATTTTCAGCAGAACAAATTTACATATTTATTTAGTTGATAAACGGATATCTAACTACGAATGCCATGAGTTTATTAACACCTTTTTCACGTTTATGGACATAAAAAAAAGGGAGGCGAACCTCCCTTTTACTATTTTAAAGAAAAGACTTATTCGCCTTTCTCCATTTTTTGTTTCAATTCAGCCAATCCACCTAAATCACCTAATGTTGATTTTTCTGTGTTTTGGTTAATTGCTTTCACTGCTTGATCCGTTGAATTTCCGTTTCCGTTTCCGTTTCCACTTCCACTTCCTCCGGCTGATTTCTTACCAGATTTAGTGATTGTCGGTTTATCTTCACCTTCTTCAAACATACGTGTATGAGAAAGAACGATTTTCTTAGCGTCTTTATTGAATTCAATTACTTTAAAGTCAAGAATATCTTCCAATTTAGCGTTAGAGCCATCTTCTTTTTTCAAGTGTTTAGCAGGACAAATCCCTTCAACACCGTAAGGAAGCGCAACGATACCAGATTTATCTTTCATATCGATGATTGTTCCACTGTGTACAGTACCTTCCGCGAAAGTTGCTTCAAATACATCCCATGGATTTTCTTCCAATTGTTTGTGTCCTAAAGAAATACGACGGTTATCGCGATCGATTTCCAATACAACAACTTCCATTTCTTCACCTACTTTGCAGAATTCAGATGGATGTTTGATTTTCTTTTGCCAAGAAAGGTCAGAGATGTGGATTAATCCATCAACTCCTTCTTCTAACTCAACAAATACACCGAAGTTCGTGAAGTTACGTACTTTCGCCATGTGACGAGAAACAACAGCATATTTCGTTTCGATGTCGTTCCATGGATCTGGCATCGTTTGTTTAATACCTAAAGACATTTTACGCTCTTCACGATCTAATGTCAAAACTACTGCTTCTACGCTATCTCCAATTTTCATGAAGTCTTGTGCAGAGCGTAAGTGTTGAGACCAGCTCATTTCAGATACGTGAATTAATCCTTCTACACCTGCAGCGATTTCAATAAATGCACCGTAATCAGCCATGACAACAACTTTACCAGTTACTTTGTCACCAATAGCAATGCTCGTATCTAATGAATCCCATGGATGTGGTTGTAATTGTTTCAATCCTAAAGCGATGCGTTTTTTATCATCGTCAAAGTCAAGGATTACTACATTAATTTTTTGATCCAATTCTAACATTTCCTCTGGATGCGAAACGCGTCCCCAAGAAAGGTCAGTAATGTGAATCAATCCATCTACACCACCTAAATCGATGAACACACCATAAGAAGTAATGTTTTTCACAATACCTTCTAATACTTGTCCTTTTTCTAGTCCAGAGATGATTTGTTTTTTCTGTTCTTCTAACTCAGCTTCGATAAGCGCTTTGTGAGAAACAACTACGTTACGGAATTCTTCGTTGATTTTCACAACTTTGAACTCCATGTTTTTACCTACGTAGATATCGTAGTCACGGATAGGTTTCACATCGATTTGAGAACCTGGCAAGAATGCTTCAATACCAAATACATCAACGATTAATCCACCTTTCGTACGACATTTAACGAAACCAGTGATGATTTCACCTGTACGTAATACCTCGTTCACACGAAGCCATGCGCTGTGCATACGAGCTGTACGGTGAGAAACAACTAGCTGACCAGTTTTGTCCTCGCGACATTCTACATAAATATCTACAATGTCTCCAACTTTTAAATCTGCATTGTAACGGAATTCGTTCGCTGCAATAACACCTTCAGATTTGTAACCGATGTTCACGATTACTTCTTTCTTGTTCATTAATGCAACAGTACCTTGAATAACCTCTTTCTCGTTGATTGAAGTCAAGGTTTTTTCGTAAACATCAGATAACTCTGATCTTTCAATTTGAGTGTAACCGTCTAATTGTAACGCTTCCCAATCAAAATCTGCAGCTCCCTGCATTTCTACACTTTTTGCCATGTGGCTTAATAATTTGTATTCCGGAATCCCTGATTTTCCAGAAGGATGAAACATAAATGTCATTGTGAACAGGGCACAACTTCCTCTTTTGAGGGTGCAAAGATAGGAATAATTCCTTTTCAGAACAAGGAATTTCGTTAACTTCTACCGAAATATGTCATTTCGATTCAGTTAGCCATTAATTATCAGTAATATTCTTAGGGAAAAGCGCAAAAGTTTGAAATTGTTTTCCTTGTTGGGACATACATTTACGCCATAAATTGGAGGTATTTCTTGAAAGAATGGTTTTACTCGGAATATTGTTCACGCAAATCCAAGCGCGCTCTTTTATTTCTTGTTCTAATTGACCTTTACTCCATCCTGAATAACCAATGAAAAAACGGATTTTCTCCTTATTGGCTTCGTTTAAGGATAAACACTCAAAAATTTCCGTTAAGTCTCCGCCAAAAAATAATCCCGGAAGGAACTCCTCGCTGGATTGAATGTCCTTAAAGGTATGCAAGTAAAATAAGCTATCATTAGCGACCGGTCCACCAAGAAATACGGGGATTTCCTTTGGGGCAATTTTAATTAAATCGTCTAACTGTGAATCAGTTTCGTGATTGAGGACAAATCCAAAAGTTTCTTCCGGCAAATACTCACACAACACAATGACTGATCGTTCAAAATCCGGATCCCCTAAAAACGGTTCAGAAAGCAGGATACTTCCTTTCGCGGGAGGAATGCCATTAACAAAATCGAATGTTTCGCTGAACTTCATATCACAAAGATAAGTGAACGTATAATCTGGAGGTATATTTTACCTCTAAAACTGAAAAGCAGAGAAATTATTTCCGTCCACGGTTTGAATTATGTACAAATCAATTAAAGAACTTAACTTTGTCTTATGTATTTCGTTTGCGATTTGTGGACATTATACTCGTTTAACATCGAATTATTTTTTAAGCCATGGCTCAAAAACCATCCATACCTAAAGGAACACGTGACTTTCTCCCAAGTGAGGTAGCCAAAAGAACCTATCTTTTTGAATCCATTAAATCCGTTTTCAAACGTTATGGATTCGCGCCAATCGAAACACCGAGTTTTGAATTATCCTCTACATTAATGGGGAAATATGGTGAGGAAGGAGATCGCTTGATCTTTAGAATCTTGAATTCCGGCGATAAAATGCGTAAAGCAGATTTGGATGCCTTAGCCAATGATAACCTACCAAAGTTTGCTTCCTCTTTAGCAGAGAAAGCCTTGAGATACGATTTAACCGTTCCATTTGCGCGTTTCGTTGTGCAACATCAAAACGATTTAACTTTCCCCTTTAAACGCTACCAAATCCAAGCTGTTTGGCGAGCGGATCGTCCACAGCACGGACGCTACCAGGAATTCTTTCAATGTGACGCTGATGTTGTAGGTTCAGACTCACTTCTATGCGAAGTTGAACTTATTCAAATTTTTGACGATGTGCTGACGTATTTGAACATACCGTCGTTCACCATTAAATTAAACAACCGTAAAATCCTTAGTGGGATAGCGGAAGTTTGTGGTGAAGCAGACCGCATCATTGATTTAACTGTAGCCATTGATAAGTTGGATAAAATAGGTGAGGAGGGAGTATTAAATGAGTTGTCTCAAAAAGGCATCAGCGATTCCGCAATCGATAAAATTAAACCACTTTTTCAATTTTCTGGAAGCAACGATGATAAACTTCAATTGATGCGCACATATTTAGTACAATCAGAAGTGGGAATGAAAGGATTAGAGGAGCTAGAATACGTGATGAATACCGTTGATTCAATGGGACTTAAGCGTGCGGACTTAGAGTTTGACTTAACTTTGGCTCGTGGATTAAACTATTACACTGGAGCGATCTTTGAAGTGAAAGCAAACAATGTCAACATGGGTTCAATTTGTGGCGGTGGACGTTACGATGACTTAACTGGACTTTTCGGATTAAACGGAATGTCAGGAGTTGGGATTTCATTCGGAGCGGATCGAATTTACGATGTGATGACGGAATTGAATTTATTTCCAGCATCTGTAACGAAAGGACTAAAAGTACTTTTTATTCATTTCGGAGAAGCGGAAGTTAAAAAGTGCCTCACCTTAGCTCGTGAAATCCGTGAGTTGAACATCGACTGTGAAGTATATCCAAGTGCAGCTAAACTGCAGAAACAGATGAAATATGCCAATGATCGTTCGGTTCAATATGTGGTTTTACTCGGAGAAGAAGAATTAAAATCTGGCACCTTAACCTTGAAAAACATGGAGAGCGGAGAGCAAGAAACCTTAACTTACGAATCGTTTACTACTAAAATTGCAGCTTTATGAAACTAATCTTAATTATGCTTACAACTTTGGCCTTATTTGCTTGCGGAGCATCGAGTACGAAAGGAAAATGGAACGAGAAGGATCGAAAAGAAGCCTTAACGGATGTAAAAGAATACTCAAGCGCTTTGGAAACGGTTGGCTCAGCTAAGGACTTGTGCTTTGATTGTTATATTGATAGCCTAGAGCAAATCTATGACAATTACGATGCAGCCAAGAAATTAAATGAAGACGATCGATTAGGTATTTTAATGGAATGCGCTATTCAATACATACATTATAATTAAAAACCCTCATGGCATAAAAAAAGTCCCGACCTTGCTGTCGGGACTTTTTTTTGTTCGAATTTTCTACCAAATTTTGGCGATTTTCTTCGCATCATTTCGCATGACGCGTCCTTCTTTGACATCAAAAGCATCAAAGAACTCCGGACAATTTTTTAATGGTCCATTTACGCGATACATTCCCGGTGAATGAGGGTCATTCGCAATGCGATTTTTCATCTCTTCATCCGTATACTTAATTTTCCACAACTGAGCATATGCGATAAAGAATCGTTGAGAAGGAGTAAATCCTTCACGTACCTCGTTCGACTTGAACTCAGCCGTTCTTTTGTACGCATAAAACGCCATGGTGAGTCCACCTAAGTCCGCGATATTCTCTCCCATGGTTAAGTCTGGATTCACACATTGATCCTCCATCGGACAAAACGCCGCAAATGTTTCACCAAGAATTTTCGTTTTTTCTCCAAACGATTGCAAATCTTCTTCCGTCCACCAATTTTTAAATGAACCGTCTGCAGCAAACTTCGCTCCCATATCATCAAATCCGTGTGTGAATTCGTGTCCAATCACCATTCCAATTCGACCATAATTAACCGCGTCCTCCGATTTTTCATCAAAGAAAGGTGCTTGCATAATTCCAGCTGGGAAAGCGATTTCATTCAATAAAGGATGATAATATGCATTCACCATGTGTGCAGGCATACCCCATTTATCTTTATCTACCTCTTTCTTTAGCTCCTCAAAATTCTTACGAACACTAAAGCGGTTCATCTCTTTCACATTTGCCAAATAGTCTTGCGCACTAAAGTTTAAGCTAGAATAATCTTCCCATTTATCCGGGAATCCAAGTTTACGTCCGATGGAAGATAGTTTATTCAATGCTTCTTGTTTGGTTGCATCAGACATCCAATCTAGGTTTTGAATTCTTTCTTTGAAAACAGCTAAGAGATTGTCAACCATTTCATTGACACGCGCTTGCGCTTCTTTTGAAAAATGTCTTTCCACAAATGCTTTACCAAGAAGTTCACCGATTTCAATATTGGTTATTTCATCAATTGCCTTTTCATTCAAAGGTTTTTGTACTTTTTTACCACTTAACGTTTTCCCATAAAAATCAAAATTCAAGGCAACAAATTGCTCATTTAAACTACCAGCGTAATGATTTAACAAATTCCATTTGAGGTAGTTTTTCCATGCAGAAATAGATTCACCTTCCAGTAATTCAGCGATTTTTTTAAGATATGATGGATTACTAACGATGATGGTGTCCGGAGTTTGACAACCAACAATATTAAAGTAATAACGAAGATCAAATGACCCGAGTAAATTGATTGTTTCCTTTAAGCTTTTCTTATTGTACGTTTTTTCTGGAACTCTCATTTCAGCTGGACTCATCATGGATTCCGCCAGTTTCGTTTCGAATCCAACGATTTCTTCACTCATTTTTTGTGCTTGTTCGGTTTCATAACCAAGAAGTGCAAAGGACTTTGTGATGTGACGTTTATATGCTTGTAGAATTTCTTTTTTGTTTTCAGTCAAATAGTAATCCTTATTCGGTAAACCAATGCCACCTTGTCCCATGTAGGCGGCATTTTTTGTCACATTTTTCATGTCTTGACCTACACCAAAACCAAAGGCAGAACCTATTCCATCGCGGTGATTCAATGCAATTGCATTGACAATAAAGTCTTTTCGATTAATGGAGTCAATTCGATTTAATTCACTTTTGATTCCTGATAGACCCAATTCATTCCTGCGTTCCATGTTTGTAAAGGAAGCGTAATAGGATCCAAGTAATTGATTTTGAGAACCTTTTACACCTTGATTAGTCTTTGCGTCATCTAGTATCGCTGTTAATTTCTTTTTATTTTCTTGATCTAATTCATTGAAACTGCCCCAGCGAGATTCAGAAGGAGGAATCTCATTATTTTTTATCCAATTTCCATTTGCGAAAAGAAAGAAATCATCTTCCGGTTGGATGGTACGATCTAAATAATCCATGCTAACGGTAGAGAATTCCCCGCTTGACGTAGAAACTTCTTTTTTCGCGCAAGAACTTACAAGGATTAGGCTAGAAACGGCTATTAAACTTTTGTAAAACATGTGAATTAATTAAGTGGTGTATATAACATTTCAACATGAGGAATTCCATCCTCTTCGTAATTCTTTCCAGTGGAGAAGAACAAATGACCGTTGTAAAATCGTTCTAAGTGTTTTTGAGCAGATATGCGAACAGGAACGCGTCCAAATTCCTTTTCACAAAACTCCATGCATTTATTCATGAGTTCATGCCCTTGTCCATTTCCGCGCAACTCTTCTTGCAGAACGACTCGTCCAATGGAAACTTCCCCGTAGGAAATTCCCGGAGGTAGAACGCGCGCGGTAGCAACGACGTTACCCATTCCATCTCGACAAATCAGGTGGTAGCATTTTTTATCTTTCCCATCAAGATCTTGGTAAACGCAATTTTGTTCTACGACAAATGTTTTCAGGCGAACTGCGACAATGTCATGAAATTCAATGACGCTCAATTCATTAAAATGTTTGCATTGGAAATTTAAATTCATGGCCTAAATTTAATTCTTTTTTAGTTGATGGTGATCAATTGAGGTGAATTGAATAATTGTTCTGGGGAGATCATTGGCTCGTCGTAAGGAATCTCATTTCCGTAGCGTTGATTCATGACTTTTCTTACAATGGGCCCGTCGATATTAAAATCTCTCAAAGGTAACGTTTTGGCTAATTTGATGTGACAAGCATTCCAATAGCTCTTATAAACTAATTCAGAGCAATACATTTCTTTGTCCGACCAATTAAACACCCCGTCGTAATTCTTTCCAAATTGCGAAACTGCATAATTCTTTAGCAATAGAATTTCTGTGGCTCCCAGTACCGTTGAGTCTTTAAATCGTTTCACTACATACATTTCATTTACTCCGCTTTCAATCCAATCTGTCAATAAACGTTTCCCAACCGGCTGAATAGCCTCATAAACGTATGGAACACCATTTTCATAAAAGATGATCCCACAATGCGAATAGGGTGACTTAGTTGCTTCTTCAATCGCGGCACTTTGTTGAGATGGTGAGGACTGAAAAATAATATCGCCGTCCTTGAATTTTTGCGCAAAATTCTGACAAGAAAGCAATAAGACGAATAGAAGGGAAGTCAATATTTTCACGTTGTCTGATTAATATGATCCATAATACCTTCTGAGGAACCATTCAGTTGCCAATAGTGCGAATAATAATCCAAAAACCCATAGGTAGTCGAGCAGGTCATCGAAGGTGTGGTCTTCGTAAGTAACCGTCGCAATATCGTTTCGCTTCGCTATTTCATCCAACATATTGCGGTAGGAGGAAAGCGCATGAAAAGAACCATTCGATTGTTTGGATAATTGCTTCAAGGTTCCATGGTTTGCGAAGGATTCCAATTTTTCCAATTGAATTTCCTCCACGATGAATTCTCCCGTTTTCACATATTTCTTTCCGTTGAACGCTGTACTCGCCTTCCAAGTATATTTTCCTGGATTTAATTTCCCTTGATTCAATTTGTATACGCTTCCCGCAACTGCGAATTGTGATTTGTATTGTTTTCCCTTATCGCTGGTTAGAGTGAAATCGATTTTAGGTCCTGTGATGGGTTCCATGGAAGCATTGTAGAAAGATGCCGTAACGATGAGTTCCTCTTCACTGTTCATGCGTTTTGGAAGTTGAACACGCAAGCCCATCCCTTGGTTCTTGACCATTAAATAATTGGTGATTTTTCCAATAAACTCATTGAACACATCGTGGTTTTGATGACGAATGAAATCATTTAATCTCCAACGCCAAATCCCCTCACCGAAAATAACTCCGTTTTTCACTTTTTCACCATTTGTAAAAAAGAGTAAGGCATCGTTCTTTTTGATTTGTCCAATTCGTTGATACAATAAGATTTCAGCACTTGGATCTACCTTGATTGTTCCAAATTTCGCCGTTAATGGTGGCAGGAAATCAATCGAAGCTTTACACGCATCACTTAATTCAAAGGCATTAAAACCAGTATTGAAGCTTGGCTCTAGTTCCTCAGATTGATTGGAACTACTGGATTTAAGTCCAATAGATAATTTAGCGATTTCACTAGCATCTGTTTGCTGTCCAAGCACATACAAAACAGGAATACCTACTGATCTTAATCGTTGATGTTGTGCCGCATCAAATTGGATCCCAGGTTCATGCCAAATCACCAAGTCAACTTTAGCGATGGATTGATCCCAGTCCTTCAGTAGAATGGAATTGACTTCGTAATTCTCATTTCTTTCCAATACATCTTTAAAGGCACTCATGTCAGGGTGAGGCGCTGCAGAAATCAGAAGAATTTTACTCCGTGCATCCACCACTTCGATATAAAAATTACGACGGTTGTTTTTGATGGAATATTCCCCGGATATAGTGGATATGACTGCGGTGTAGGATTGTACACCTACCTTATCTGCTTTTAATTGAAAATCTATTTGCTTGAAATTCTTTTTTTGATTCCCATAAGCGACTGTTTGACTAGCAACGGTTTTTCCATTGTGTAAAATACTGACAACAGCACTTTTTCCTCCTAATTTAAAGGATTCAATATCGACTTCAACAGGGAAATCATTGTTTAAATAAGCTAAATCATTTGCGGATACATTTTTAATAAAGTGGTCACGTTTTGGTGTTGTATCTCCGACCGACAAGGTGAAAACGGGGGTTAAATTCAGTTTCTCCGCGGCGTAACTTGGATTCGATCCAACATTGTAATTTCCATCTGAAATTAAAACAACCCCACCTACATTCCGATTATAGAATTGCGTATTAATGGCTTCGAATCCTAATTCAAGATTGGTGCTTTTCTCATCGAACTTGATGTTATTCGTTCCCTGCTCACTACCAACAGACCATTCGATTAGTTCAAATTGATTCTCGTATCGTTCTTTTAATTCTTTGCGGTAATTCGCTAGATTTTTCTCCAAGGAAGAACTGTCCTTAAAGTTTTTCATCGAGGATGAATGATCAACTAGGGTGATAAAAATGGGTTTCTCATCGCGAAAATGAGTTGCCTCAAATACGAGGCCCAGTAGGAGTAACCCGATCAAAAAAAGCGATAAAAACCGTAATGATTTCATGACATATTTCTTCCAACTTGCTAAATCGGTTAACCAACTCACTTTTTGATAATAAAAATAAGTCAACACGAAGGAGCTAATCCCAATAGGAATAAGCCACCAAAGCGAAAAATCAGAAAGTAAATGCATGGCTTCAAAAATAAGGACAATTCTGGAAACGCAGTGATTTCTTTTCTTTAAAAATCGAATTCAAAAAAGGAATCCGTAAATTCGTCCAAATTTCAATTATATGTCAAAAACAGTCTATATCGTTGCTGCGGCAAGAACTCCAATTGGAGCATTCATGGGTGGCTTATCAAGTATTTCAGCAACTCAATTAGGTTCAGCTGCAATTAAAGGAGCATTAGAAAAAGGAAATGTAGATGCAAACATCATTGATGAAGTATTTATGGGAAATGTACTTCAAGCTGGAGTTGGTCAAGCGCCAGCACGTCAAGCAGCTTTAGGTGCTGGACTAGGAAACAACGTTCCTTGTACAACTGTCAACAAAGTATGTGCTTCAGGAATGAAAGCCATCATGTTGGGTGCACAATCGATTCTTGCAGGTGATAACCATGTAGTTGTGGCCGGTGGAATGGAAAACATGTCCCAAGTTCCTCATTACTTAGATGGAAGAAACGGAGTGAAATTCGGAAACATCTCGATGTTGGATGGAATCACAAAAGATGGTTTATTGGATGTGTATTCAAAAGTACCCATGGGAAATTGTGCGGAATTATGTGCAACGGAACACAACATCACACGTGAGGATCAAGATCAATTTGCTATTGACTCATATACGAAAGCGGCTTCTGCTTGGAGCGCTGGAAAATTCAACAATGAAATTGTAGCGGTTGCTGTTCCTCAACGTAAAGGAGATCCAATCATGGTTTCCGAGGACGAAGAATATAAAAACGTTTTTTTAGATAAAATCCCTTCATTACGTCCTGCATTTGATAAAGAAGGAACAATTACTGCAGCGAACGCATCGACTTTAAACGATGGTGCATCAGCTTTGGTATTGGCTTCGGAAGAAGCGGTAGCAAAATTCGGCTTGACACCAATCGCGAAAATAGTTAGCTACGCGGATGCAGCACAAGCGCCGGAATGGTTTACCACAGCACCTTCATTAGCGATTCCAAAAGCTTTAGCGAAAGTAAACATGACGGTTGCGGATGTTGATTTCTGGGAGTTAAACGAAGCGTTTGCCGTTGTTGGCATTGCAAACACAAAGATTCTTGGACTTGATCCTTCGAAAGTAGACGTAAACGGTGGTGCTGTCGCACTTGGACACCCACTTGGGAATTCAGGTTCACGTGTCATTGTTACCTTGATTAACGTGTTGAAACAAAACAACGCAAAAATTGGTGGAGCTGCTATTTGTAACGGTGGTGGAGGTGCTTCTGCAATGATCATCGAAAACATCTAAAAAACAGATTCATCTAAAATCATATAAAAGGGCAGGAGTTTATCCTGCCTTTTTTGTTTAATACTAAACTTTTCAATAGTTCAATTGTTTTTTTTTCATGTATCAATTAAAGACCACACAGTTTATTCCAGCAACCATGAAGGAGTGTTGGGATTATTTTTCCTCTCCAGGAAATTTGAAAGAAATTACACCTCCAGGTATGGGGTTCAACATCAAAACCGATCTTCCAGCGAAGATGTATGAAGGAATGATGATTGAATATAAAGTCACTCCTTTGTTAGGAATACCCATGACTTGGATTACGGAGATTAAAGCCGTGAAAGAAGGACAATTCTTTATCGACGAGCAACGTAAAGGACCCTATGCTATTTGGCATCACGAACATCACTTTAAAGAAGTTGATGGTGGTGTTGAAATGACGGACATTGTGAGTTATGAAGTTCCTTTTGGAATTTTAGGGAAATTTATGCATCCAATTATTGTTAAGCCAAAATTGGATCAAATTTTCAATTACCGAACGAAAAGAGTTAATGAGATTTTTCCAATTAAAAAGTGAGTCAAACGCACAAACAATTACTTAACTTTGACGTATGGAAAATACCGAAATAATAAAGGTTCAGCACCTCGCGAAAAACTTCGGGAGCTTTCAAGCGGTGAAAGATGTTTCCTTTACAGTCAACAAAGGTGATGTGTTTGGATTTCTTGGTCCAAATGGAGCAGGTAAGAGTACGACTATTCGTTGCATGTTATCCCTAATCAAGGCAGACAATGGACAAATTCAACTATTCGGGAAAGACCTTCAGAAGCATCGAAACGAAATTCTTTCTAAAGTTGGAAGCATCATTGAGAAGCCGGACTTCTACCGATACTTGTCAGCCGAAAAGAACTTATCCATTTTCGCGCGCATTTCTGGAAAAGACGTATCCAAACGAGAAATTGCTGAAATGTTAGATTTTGTAGGTTTAAACGGACGAAATCGAGATAAAGTGGGTGGATTCTCCCATGGAATGAAGCAACGTTTGGGTATTGCTCAAACCTTATTGCATCAACCCGATTTAATTGTGTTGGATGAACCAACAACAGGGTTGGACCCACAAGGAATCGTTGAAATTAGAAACTTGATTTTACGTTTGAAATCCGAGCAAAATAAAACGGTGATTCTTTCATCACATCAATTATCAGAAATTGAATTAATTTCCAATCGAATGGTCATCATTAACAAGGGACAATCAATCATTGAAGGTGATGTAAAGGAATTGTTGAATGCGCAAGAAATGGTTGTTCAATTGGAAGTGAATGACATGGATAAAACCATTCAGGTTATCAACGCTAGTTTTGAAGGCGCAAGCCATAAAAAAATCAATGAGCGTATCATCGAAGTGAACATCGAAAAACAGCTCGTCCCAAGTTTGAATCGAATTTTAGTGCAGGAGGGCGTGGAAGTCCATGCCATGGAGCCAAAAAGAAAACTTGAAGATTTTTTCATGAAAATAATCCAATCCTAATGTTACTAAAAAACACCTATAACGAGTTTATTAAAATTCTCGCAAAACCAAGAAGCTACCTTGGAATTGGCGCCTTAACGCTGCTCGTTTTACTGATTCTTTTTGCGATGAAAGCGGATGGAAAGTCCTTTATTTCCTTCGTTACAGCATCCTTTGAACAAACGCTTTCATTTAATGGGAATATTCTCAATGGAAACTTGATTGCTTTCATCATCCTTCAGATGCTGATTGTTCATATTCCTTTGTTGGTCAGCCTCGTAACAGGTGATTTGATTTCAGGTGAAGCAGCCATGGGAACCATTCGAATGTTGGCAACGAAACCCATTTCAAGGACACAAATTGTCTTATCAAAATTCATAGCTGGTGCGGTTTACACCTTTGTTCTTACTTTGTGGCTAGGATTTTTGGCGCTCATCGTTGGAAAGTGGATCTTTGGTTCCGGGGATTTAATCGTGTTAAATAGCGACGGATTAGTGATTTTAAAGGAACAAGATATTTTATGGCGATACGGATTGAGTTTCTGTGTGGCTTATTTGGCTTTACTTACCATTTCCACATTATCCATTTGCTTGTCTGCATTTGCTGAAAATTCCATTGGACCAATCGTCAGCACCATGTCAATCATTATTCTTTTCACCATCATTGGGACGCTTGATGTTTCCGTTTTTGATTCCATTAAATCCTTTTTATTTACTACCCACATGGCGTCCTGGCGATCGTTTTTTGAAGACCCTGTTCCTTGGACAACCATTCGTAACTCTGTCACAGTTCTTGTGGCTCACAATATTATACTCGTTTCGATTGCCGTATACAAATTCAATAAAAAAGACATCACTTCCTAATGAAAGCAATTCTATCCCTTTTATTTTTCGTTCATTCGTTTGCCGTTTTATCTCAAGAAGTTGACGCAAATGTTGTGATCCAACAAGTTGTTCAAAAATTGAACACGGTAAAAGATTACTCTGTTGATGCGAATATCAAGACGAATATTCCCCTCATTAAAATCATGCCTGTTAATGCAGCTATCTATTTTAAGCAAAAAGACAAATTCAAAGTTGTCTCTAAGGGAATCGCGATTTTACCAAAACAAGGATTTACCGATGTGAATTCTTTTTTGATGAATAAGGGATCGTATATGGCGGTGTCAAGCGGAACGAAAACCATCAACGAAATCAAAACGAATTTGATTACCGTTATCCCAACAGGTGAGACGAGCGAGATTATTTTAGCGAAACTATGGATTGATACCAAAAGAGATGTTATTCTTCGCTCACAGGTCACCACGCGCTCGAGCGGGACGGTTATTGTTGACTATTCTTATGGTACCGAAGTCCAATTTGGCTTACCGAATCAGTTAACTTTTACGATTGATGTAAAGAAATTCAAGATGCCAAAGAGTGTGGCGGCGGATTTGAACAAAACAGATAATCAAAAGAAAAAGACGGCAGATAAAGATCAAAAGGGAACTATTGTCATCAAGTTAACGAATTACAAAGTGAACAAAGGAATCAGTGATTCCGTTTTCAAAGAAAAGTAACTTACTTTTTGAAGGGTTTGATTTCTTTTAGTTCCGATTCTTTTAATCCCTGCTCATGCTCAAGGTCGTAATCATCTTGCAACATGAGCCAGAATTTTCCAGTAGTTCCGAAATACTTCGCAAATCGCAAGGCTGTATCTGCGGTAATTCTTCGGTTTCCTTTTAAGATTTCACTAATGCGCGTTTGAGGCAAATAGGTTTCTTTTGCTAAGCGATAAGCTGTGATTTCGAGTGGTTGCAAGAACTCTTCGAGCAATATTTCTCCGGGATGAATGTTTTTTAACTTTTCCATGACTTTTTCTTTTAATGGTAATCGACTAGTTGTACATCAAGGGCATCATTTTCATACCAAATAAAAATGATGCGCCATTGTTGGTTCACACGAATACTATGATAGGAGGAAAGGGTACCTCGTAATTTCTCTAAACGATTTACTGGAGGAATGCGCAAATCTTTCAAGTTTTGAGATGCGTGAAGTATTTTTAACTTTCGACGGGCTATTTGTTGAATTTCAGGAGGGTACTTTTTGGACACTTTACCCAAATAGATTTTCTCTGTTTATTTATTCCCAAATAACTTTATCATAG
>Ga0209444_10000988_pt1 | contig 15691 bp, 14 predicted proteins | sample LauGreFaBDMM15DN_2_FD_188215 | JGI IMG/M metagenome (GOLD analysis project Ga0209444, IMG submission 188215) | Freshwater lake microbial communities from Lake Michigan, USA - Fa13.BD.MM15.DN (SPAdes) (version 2) | ecosystem: Environmental > Aquatic > Freshwater > Lake | place: Lake Michigan...
CGTCCTTGTGGCCAATGCCAGTATTGCCAAAAAGGCCAACACAACCATTGCTTGGACATGCGTTTTTTTGGAAGCGCGATGCGCTTTCCGCATGTGCAAGGCGCTTTCCGTCAATCCTTGGTGATTGATGCCTCGCAAGCGCATCCACTAAACGATTCTTTGAGTTTGTCGCTAGCAGCATTAGCAGAACCCTTGTCTGTCGGACTGCACGCGATTCAGCGAGCCGGTAGCGTTTTTGGCAAACAAGTATTAGTAACAGGCTGCGGCCCGATCGGCACTTTGTTGATTGGCGCTTTGCGTCGCGCTGGTGCTGCGCGTATCGTGGCGGTGGACATTGCAGACAAGCCGCTCGAATGCGCCCGTGCCATGGGCGCAGATGAAACCATCAATATTGCGAAGCACCCCGAAGCGCTGGCCCCTTTTGCTGTGAACAAGGGCGTATTCGGTGTGATGTTTGAAGCCTCTGGCAACGACCGCGCACTGCGTAGCGGACTCGATGTGGTCGCACCGCGCGGAGTGATTGTGTCCATCGGCTTAGGCGGGGACTCCACATTGCCGCTCAACCAATTGGTGGGCAAAGAGTTGGAGTTGCGCGGCACTTTCCGCTTCCACGAAGAATTCGCGGTTGCCGTTCGCTTCCTCAACGAAGGCTTGATAGATGGACGCCCTGTAATTTCGCATGTAGTGGATTTTGATGATGCGTTGAAAGCATTTGACTTGGCCAGTGACAAGAGCCAAGCCATGAAGGTTCAGATTAACTTTGGCGCGGAGGCACTCGCATGACCACATTTCAAAAAACTATTCTCTTTACCGACACCGATGGTCGCGCACGTTTTAAAGAAGAGACCGTGCCATTGACAGAAGGCACACCGCAATCGCGCTTGTCTGCATTGATGCCTAGCAGCGGCTATCAACTCCGCCATAGCCCGGTTGGGTTTAGGAGCCAGTTCCATTGCAGTCCCCACGGACAGTGGGTATTTATTGTGAGTGGACATATGGAAATTGGTTTGCAAGACGGTAACTCACGCGTGTTCAGTGCGGGCGAACATTTTTATTCCGTCGATACCTTGCCTGCTGGCGCGACATTTGATGACAAAGTGCACGGCCATTGGAGTCGCCAACTCGGCACAGAGCCTTTGGTTACTTTATTTATTCGCGGTTAACTGCTTGCGAATGCGCAGACTAAATTTCAACCTGTAACGGCACACACGCAAGGCCATGGCTATCAAGAATATGCTCGGACACACGCTCGATTTGTTGGGTGAGTCCATCGTGTCTGGCCATTACCCACCAGAGAGCGTGGTACCACCTGAGACTGTTTTGTGTAAAGAGTTTGGTGTGAGTCGCACGGTGATCCGTGAGGCTGTCAAATCATTGGTGGCCAAAGGTTTGCTCAGCACGGGGCCGAAAGTGGGTACACGTGTATTGCCTGAAGACCAATGGAATTGGTTTGACCCAGATGTGGTGGCATGGAAATCAAAAATGGGTTTGACACGTGAGTTTTTGCGTGACCTACAAGATTTGCGACGCGTGATTGAACCTGCTGCCGTAAGGCTCGCAGCAGAACGTGCCACTGCGCAAGACATACAGGATATTGAAGCCGCCTACGCGGGAATGAAACACGCGATTGAATTTGGTGGCGACTATGTCACCCACGATTTACTATTTCACCAAGGTCTCTTGCGTGCTTGCCACAACCGAATGGTCGCGCAAATGAGCAAGGCCATTGGTGCGCTCTTGCGCACCAGTTTTGAAATTACCACCACGCGCCCTAACGGAAAGGCACTCTCCTTGCCACTGCACAGAGATGTTCTTGACGCAGTAATTGCCCGCGCACCCGATGCGGCAGAAAAAGCAGTATTGCTATTGATCGACAGCGTGCGCGAAGACATAGAAACCGTTTTGGACTCCAATCAAAAGTTGCCGTCCGTCTCTCATCCTGCGGTGTCACTGCGCGCTCCGCGTACTATGCGCGAGCATTCCCCCCGTCTTTAAGGAGTTTTCACCATGCGTTTATTGATTACCGGTGGCGCCGGTTTTGTAGGTTCCCGTCTAGCCCGCACCTTGCTTGCCAAGGGCGAGTTGAATGGCCAAAAAATTGAGCACCTCATCTTGGCCGACCAATTTCCTGCGCAGGCTGATCTCGCGGCAGATCCACGCGTTAGTGTGAAGACTGGGCCTTTGCTGACGCATTGCAAAGAATTAGAAACAGAAGCTGTTGACGGGGTGTTCCACCTTGCTTCTGCCGTATCAGGCGAATGCGAAGACGATTTTGATTTGGGCCTACGCTCTAACCTTGACAGCACACGCGCACTCTTAGATGCGTTGCGCAAGCGCACAGAAGGTGGTGCCAAGCCAACACGTTTGGTATTTTCAAGTTCTGTCGCGGTGTTTGGTCCTGACGATGCTTATCCCATGCCAGCCGTCATTGCTGACGACACCCTACCAACACCACAAACGTCATACGGCATACAGAAACATATTTGCGAACATTTGATTGCCGACTACACCCGCAAAGGCTATATCGATGGCCGCAGCGCGCGCTTGATGACAGTCACTGTGCGTCCAGGCAAACCCAATGGGGCAGCGTCTTCATTTTTCAGCGGCATCATTCGTGAGCCATTGGCTGGCATCCCATCGGTGTGTCCCGTATCGCCTGAGGTCTTGCACCCCATGGCGTCTCCCCGCTCCACCATTGAAAGCCTGATCAAAGTGTATGAATGCACCCGCGAAGCCTATGGTGGTCGTACTGCTTTGAACTTGCCAGGTCTCGATGTCACCGTACAAGAAATGCTGGATGCCTTGGAGCGCGTTGCTGGTCCTAAAGTGCGTGCATTGGTGACCTTCCAACGTGACGAACGTATCGCAGGCATTGTGTCGCGCTGGGCTAAAGGTTCTAGCTCGAAACGCGCTAACAGCTTGGGGCTGTTTCCTGAAAAATCTTTTGACGACATCATTCGCCAATACATCGCCGACTGCCAAGCCGGTCCTCATGCAGCAACCGCTTTGAAAGGCATGCAATGAACACCATCGATTTAAAAGGCCGCGTTGCGGTGATCACCGGCGGCGCACAAGGTATTGGCTACGCTACTAGCGAGCGTATGTTGCGCTCTGGTGCCAGTGTGGTGATGTGGGACATCGATGCTGTTAAGTTAGAAGAAGCCAAAGCTTCTTTGGGTAAACTTGGCAAGGTCAGTGGTTATGTAGTAGAACTCACCTCGGATGCCGCAGTCGGCGCTACCACCGCACAAACCATCAAAGACAGCGGACACATCGACATCTTGGTGAACAACGCTGGCATTACAGGCGGCAATGGCACCACGTGGGATTTAGACCCTGAAGTGTGGAAGCGTGTTATCGATGTGAATTTGATGGGCCCTTATTACACCTGCCGCCATGTCACGCCGCATATGGTCTCGCGCGGTTGGGGTCGCATTGTGAACATCGCTTCTGTCGCTGGCAAAGAAGGCAACCCTAACGCCAGCCATTACAGCGTATCGAAAGCAGGCGTGATTGCATTGACCAAATCACTAGCCAAAGAAGTGGCGACAAAAGGTGTGTTGGTTAATGCGGTAGCGCCCGCTGCCGCCAAGACAGCCATGTTTGCCACCATGGCACAAACCCATATCGACTATATGCTCAGCAAAATCCCGATGGGGCGTTTTGTAGAAGTCGATGAAATCGCTGCGATGGTCAGTTGGTTATCCAGCGAAGACTGTTCGTTCACTACTGGCTCTGTATTTGATATTACGGGCGGTCGATCCACCTATTGATGGTTTAAAAACCAAGCCCTAAGTGCAGGGGCAAATACACCGCCATACCACCGATGATGGTCAGCAGCACATCTCGCTTTGCAAAATAAATCACCACACCAGCCGCCGCCGCAAACAAACGGGCGTCTTGCCACGTAGTGATCAACGCGCCTTGGCTCATCACAATTTCTGGCACCACGACTGCGGACAAAGCCGCAATCGGCGCGTATTGCAATCCTCGTTGCGCCCAATGCGGGAGCTGCCAGTCTTGGTTTGATAAAAAGAAAAAACTACGCGCGACCACAGTCACCACGCTCAAGCCAATAATGACGCCAAACATCCAGAGATCATCATGGCTCATGCAGGCGTTCCTTGTATGCGCGGCTTGATGCGCTCAAGGCAGAGGCACAAAATAACCGCAGCTGCAATGGCGACCACGATATTGAGTCTTAACGGCAAGGCATAGGCGATCACTGCCGCGATGCCCGCCACAGCAGATGACACCATGCGCAATCGGGTACTGGCCAAAGAGCACTGGATTCCCAATAAACACAAAATGCCTGCGAAGCCCAAACCCCAACTTGGCGGAATAAAGTTGGCCAATCCAATTCCAAGCAAACTAGCACCCATCCAACTGACCCAGTTCAGGCAATCATTGCCTGCTAAGTATGCTTCTTGCGTCAATCGCTCTTCGGGTGTAATGCCGGGATGGTGAAAGCGCTTGGTAAACAACACATAGCTGATATCTGCTGTGACATATCCATGCAGCAATCGCTCCCATCGCGGCAAGTGGATGAGATACGGGCGCAAATGCAAACTAAATACGACGAAGCGCAAATTCACACAAAAGCCAGTGACCAAGATCACCCAAGCCGGAGCACCAGCGACGATCAGCGGAATTGCGGCCAACTGTGAACTACCCGCAAATACCAGCAAGGCCATAGCGATAGAGGCCCACAGACCCATGCCAGCTTTCACCATAGCCACGCCAGTCATCAAACCCCATGCGGCAATGCCTAAGGCTTGAGGTGCGAGTTCTCGCATGCCTATTTTGAATTCGGGGTGCTTGTAGAGCTTAGGTGCCACGAACATCATGGCGCAGCTCCCTCACAAACCGAACCCACCTCAATATGAAAGCCTCTTAAAAACTCGGCGGCAGGCAAACGATTGCCACCAGCTTTTTGTAACTCGGTCATGCGCAAGACGCCTTCTCCGCATGCAATGTGTATGCCGTCTTCGTCTGCACGCAAGACAGTTCCAAGGATCCGCGTTGTAGGTTCAGTATCTGTATCTGTAAAAACGTACGCACTCCAAACCTTGATAACTTCAGCGTTGGCGTGAAAGGTCGCCACGGGAAATGGATTGAATGCGCGTACGCGTTGCGCGAGTTGCTTGGCGTTTAATCGCCAATCCAACGCAGCTTCTTGTTTTTCAATTTTGTGAGCGTAGGTGATGCCATCCACTGGTTGCGGTGTACGCACCAACTTATTTGATTGGGCATCAGCAAGCGCTTGCACAATCAGCGCGCCGCCTACATCAGCCAATTTGTCATGCAAGCTCGCAGTGGTGTCTTGTGGCGCAATCTCTATTTGTTGGGTCAACAACATATCGCCCGTATCTAACCCCGCATCCATTTGCATGATGACAACACCAGTGTGCGTATCGCCAGCCTCAATGGCGCGATGAATCGGCGCAGCACCACGCCATCTTGGCAATAGAGAGGCATGGATATTCAAGCAACCCAAGCGCGGCATATCCAACATCCATTGCGGCAATATCAAACCATAGGCAGCGACTACCATCACATCTGCTTTTGCGGCTTGTATAAATTTTTGCGCCGCTAATGCGTCTTCTGGATATTTACCGTCAAGCCGCAAACTGCGAGGTTGCTCAACCGCAATACGGTGTTGTAAGGCCAATGTTTTGACGTTTGAAGCTTGGAGCTTCATGCCGCGCCCTGCAGGACGGTCTGGCTGCGTCAAGACACCACATAGGGTGTGGCCCGCAAGGATGAGGCTTTGCATAGCAACAGCAGCAAATTCGGGTGTACCCGCAAAGAGTATTCGCATGCAGTTTTTAACTCTATTCTTCGTCGCGCAGAGCTTTGAGAAACTTGCTTTTGATACGGCTTCGCTTGAGGGGTGATAGGTATTCCACAAAAACTTTACCCATCAAATGGTCTAGTTCGTGCTGCACGCACACCGCGAACAACCCTTCCGCTTCTAACTCACGGGTATTTCCATCTGCGTCTTGTGCACTGACCTTTATGGCAGTGGCACGTTCTACACCGTCATAAATTCCAGGCACAGAGAGGCATCCCTCTTCACCTTTGACGCGCTCATCACCCATCCACGTGATGGTGGGATTGATGAGCACAATAGGCTCATCACGGTTTTCTGAAACATCCATCACCACCACCCGCTCGTGCACATTAACTTGTGTAGCGGCCAAGCCAATGCCATTGGCGTCATACATGGTTTCCAGCATGTCTGCGACGAGTGTGCGAATGCGTGCGTCAATTGCTTGGACGGGCTTTGCCACGGTCTGTAATTTAGGGTCTGGGTATCGAAGAATGTCTAACTTTGCCATGTGTAGATTGTCGTTACTTTAAAAGTTTGTGACCAAAACATAAGTCTACCCGCCCGAGGTGATCCCACAATCTTTGGCTTTGAATGGGGCCACTATGCAGATGGATGAATTCGAATTACGGGCTTGGTTGCGCCTACTGCTCACCCCGAGCATTGGGAACGAGTCTGCACGACGTTTACTGACCCGCTTTGGTTGTGTTCAAGGCATCTTTGTTGCACCTCAATTGCAATTAATGGAAGTGGTTTCACGTGCGCAGGCTGAAGCCTTGTTGCAGCTTCCTGTTTTGCTAGACGCACACACTGTTCGAACACATCAATGGCTATCAACCAAACCTAAAGCCTTCCATGCCCAGCGTGCCATATGGCCGATAGGGCATACAGATTACCCTGAACCACTTTTACATTTGGCTGATCCACCTTTGTTGCTTTATGTCGAAGGACAAGTCCAACAATCGCTCGGGCCTGCTGTCTCGGTTGTCGGCAGTCGCAACCCCACACCACAAGGACGTCAAACGGCTATGCAGTTTGGACGCGCACTCGCTGAAGCTGGAATGTGCGTGGTGTCTGGCATGGCCTTGGGGATTGACGGGGCCTCGCATCAAGGTGCACTGCAATATGCAGCGCCTCAAGGTCATGGATCATCTTCAGCAGATTTAACAAGATCGGGGTCAAGCTTATCGTCTTGGATAACGGTTGGTGTTGTGGGCACGGGTTTGGATCAGGTGTATCCAAGACACCATCAAGCTTTGGCACAAGAAGTCATGGCGCGTGGAGTATTGATCAGCGAATACCCCTTGGGTACGCCGCCACTCGCCGCTAATTTTCCGCAACGCAACCGCTTGATTGCCGCATTGGGGCTAGGTACTTTGGTCGTGGAAGCAGCGATGCGGTCTGGCTCTCTGATTACGGCGCGTATGGCCTTAGATATGGGTCGCGAAGTGATGGCTGTTCCTGGTTCTATCCATGCGATGCAATCACACGGATGCCATTGGCTGATTCGACAAGGCGCGAAGCTTGTGGAAAACGTGAAAGATATATTGGAGGAGTTACAAATACCCATCTATACCGATGAAGGCAATAGTCCTTCATCTGGCAGCTCACAGCAAACCGCGGCTCTGCACCCTGTTTTAGACCAAATGGGATTTACGCCCATCAGTTTGGATGCGCTGCAAACATATTGCAACTTAGAAACATCTGTCCTGCAATCAGAGTTGCTAAATTTGGAATTGGACGGACGTGTGGCGCGCATGCCTGGTGGCTTGTTTCAGCGGATAAAAGCGCCGACATAAAAACCATGTATATTGGGAGCAATGTTTGAAGTACTCGTGTTTGTTTACGAAAACTACTGGCGCGGTGATGCATGCCCTGAGCTGCATCACTTGGGACGCAAACTCAGCGCCGTCGGTTTTGAGATGGAAGACATCCAACAAGCCTTGCAATGGTTGGATGGTCTCAACATCGCTTCACACCAAACAGAGCTCATTGACATCCGTCAATCGACGCCTAAGCAACACACCCAATCACCTGAAAGTCTTCGCGTCTACTCCGTCGCGGAGCAAAGCCATTTAGGCGCAGCCTGCTTAGGTTTTATTCAATTTCTAGAGTCTGCAGAGGTGCTCTCGCCCCATATGCGCGAGATTGTGCTCGACCGCGCTATGGCGGTACCCGGACACCCTATGACCTTAGACGATTTAAAAATCATCGTCTTGATGGTGTATTGGAGTGTGGGCTTAGAACCCGATGCGCTCGTCTTAGACGAGTTATGCGACGACGATAGTCGCGTGGCGCACTAGTTAGTAGTTTTAGTAGTTAGCCACAAGCGCTGGCTTAAACAACAGCGCCAGAGTTAGGGTCTTCAGAGTCGTCCTCAACTTTCACCACTTGGCCTTTGATCAAATCTTCGCGCTGGATACCCAACCACATCGCAATCGCAGCGGCCACAAACACAGACGAATAAATACCAAAGCAAATACCAATGGTGAGCGCCAAGGCAAAGTAATGCAAGGTGGCGCCGCCAAACAACAACATCGAGAGCACCATCAACTGCGTGCAGCCGTGGGTGATGATGGTGCGGCTGATCGTGGCAGTGATTGCGTTGTCAATGATTTCTACGGTTTGCATTTTGCGGAAACGACGAAAGTTCTCGCGGATTCGGTCAAAAATAACCACCGACTCATTCACTGAATACCCCAATACGGCCAACACAGCAGCTAGCACGGGTAAAGAGAACTCCCACTGGAAGTACGCAAAGAACCCCAGAATGATGACCACGTCGTGCAAGTTCGCGATGATGGCGGCGACAGCAAACTTCCACTCAAACCGAATGGCCAAATAAATCATGATGCCGACAACTACGAAGGCTAAAGCTTTCAAACCATCAATCGCTAACTCGTCGCCCACTTGAGGTCCAACAAATTCTGTGCGGCGTAATTGGATGTTCGCGTCCGTCTCTTTTAATGCAGAGAGCACTTGTTCACTCTGTTGTGCGGAACTTTGACCTTTGGCAGGAGGCATTCGGATCATCACATCGCGCGCGGTTCCAAAGTTTTGAACTTGTACATCATTCAAGCCCAGTTTGGCAATTTGCGCACGCACCACGTTGAGATCAGCAGCTTGGGAGTAACTAACTTCCATCAACGTCCCGCCGGTGAACTCCACCGACAAATGCAACCCACGGCTGAATAAAAAGAATACCGCCGCTATAAACGTGATGAAAGAAATGGCGTTGAATGCCACCGCGTTCTTCATGAACGGTATGTCTTTACGGATCTTAAAAAATTCCATAGCGCTGAGTTCTTTCTAACGATGGGTGCTCAAGGGCGCCATACGGTACCAATCGACACGCTTTGTAATTTCTTTTGACGGCCGTACCAAAGATTGACCAAGCCACGCGAGAAGAACACCGCAGAGAACATGCTGGTCAAAATACCCAAGCAATGCACCACCGCAAATCCACGAACGGGGCCAGAACCAAAAGCTAGGAGCGCCAATCCAGCAATTAACGTAGTGACGTTGGAGTCCAAAATCGTGGCCCATGCGCGGTCGTAACCTGTGTGAATCGCCGATTGGGGTGCGGCGCCGTTGCGCAACTCTTCACGCACACGCTCATTGATCAATACGTTGGCGTCAATCGCCATACCAAGAACCAAGGCCATCGCCGCCATACCAGGCAATGTCAAAGTGGCTTGCAACATAGAAAGCACTGCTACTAGCAACAACAAATTCACCGCCAATGCCACGCTGGAAATCACGCCAAACAGCATGTAGTAAACACACATAAATGCGGTGACAGCGACAAAGCCCCATGTCACGCTGTTAAAGCCCTTAGCAATATTTTCTGCGCCCAAGCTTGGGCCAATCGTGCGCTCTTCGATGATTTCCATCGGAGCTGCTAGCGAGCCAGCACGCAACAACAAGGCTGTGTCATTGGCTTCGACCGTGGTCATGCGGCCAGAAATTTGTACGCGGCCGCCTCCGATTTCAGAGCGAATCACAGGCGCTGTAACAACTTCGCCTTTACCTTTTTCAAACAAAAGAATCGCCATGCGCTTGCCGACACTCTCGCGCGTCACGTCTTTGAAAATACGCGCACCTTTGGCATCGAGGGTTAGATGCACAGCCGCTTCTTGATTTTGTGTATCAAAGCCAGGTTGTGCGTCGGTCAGGTTCTCGCCTGTCAAGATGACTTGTTTTTTCACGATCACCGCTTGGCCGTTGCGCTCCAAGAAGCGTTCTGTGCCGAAAGGCACCACGCCATTGCCGCTCTCAGCACTGCGCGCTTCAGCACTTTCGTCGACCATGCGAATCTCGAGCGTTGCGGTACGACCCAAAATATCTTTGGCCTTGGCCGTGTCCTGCACGCCAGGCAGCTGCACCACGATACGGTCTGTACCTTGTTGTTGAATCACAGGTTCAGCGACACCGAGTTCATTGATTCGATTGTGCAGAGTAGTGATGTTTTGTTTAATAGCCTGCTCTTGCACTCGGCGCGAGGCAACAGGGTTGATGGTTGCAATGAGTTTGAACTCTGCGCCATCAGGGGATGCTGTCATTTGCAAATCCGCAAATTGCTCTTGGATCACGCGTTGCGCAGACTCTAAGGTGGGCATATCGCGGAAACGCACTTCGATTTTTTGTCCATCGCGGCTAATGCCGCTGTGGCGGACATTTTTTTCACGCAGGGTGCTACGGATATCACCGGCTAGCGATTCGGCTTTTTTGTTCAAGGCCGCAGGCATATCGACTTGCAACATGAAGTGCACACCACCGCGTAAATCTAAACCCAAATACATAGGGGCCGCATACATGGCGGACAACCAAGCAGGTGAACGCGCCAATAGATTGAGTGCCACTACATAAGAAGGGTCGTTAGCATCTGGCACTAAGACCTGCTGAATCGCGTCTTTGGCTTTAATTTGCGTATCGGTGCTGTCAAAACGCACTTTCAACGAACCGCCCTCCAGCGCCAACAATTCAGGGGTTAGGCCTGCCGCTTTTAGTGCAGACTCAACGCGCTCTTGAACACCCAAATCAACCTTCGCAGTAGCTTTGGCGGCAGAGATCTGCACTGCAGGCGACTCACCGAAGAAATTAGGTAGCGTATAAAAAGCGCCCACGAACAAAGCGATCACTAGGACCACGTACTTCCAAATTGCGTAACGGTTCATGGCGAATTCGCGTGAGGTGCGCGCAGGCTTAAAGTTAAAGGTCGCTTACTTGAGCGAGCCTTTTGGCAAAACTTGCGTCACAGCGTGGCGCTGCAACTGGACTTCCACGCCAGATGCGATCTCAAGCGTCAAGGAACCTTCGTCCAAATGCACGACCTTGCCGAGCAAGCCACCAGCAGTGGCAATTTCATCGCCCTTAGCGATGGCATCGATCATGGCCTTATGTTCTTTTTGGCGCTTCATTTGTGGACGGATCATCACAAAATACAACACGACAAACATCAAAATCAAAGGCAACATGCCAGTGAGAGAAGACATCACATCGCCACCAGCGCCAGCGGCCGGTGCGGTTTGGGCAAAAGCAGAAGAAATCAACACGTTGGTGGCTCCAAAAAATTAACGCCAAGCAGGCGCAACATGAGTCTGTATAAACAACTGACCATTGTATGCGGGCTAGAGCGTCAGCGCGGCATGGCGACTATTTGCGTAAGCAGTTGGTCAGCGATCAACATTCCAGCATGATCAGAAATATGGTCGCCATAGCTATATAAAAACTTGCCATCCCGTTCAATGGTGCATATATCCGCGGGTATGTCACACAAAAGAGGCAATGGGTCATAGACAAGAAGCGCTGGGTTAGCCCGCTTTAGCTTCGTTATAAATTGCTGAAAAGGGGCAGTTCCCTTCATGTGATCGCTGTATTTAAGTTTGCAGTATGGGTTTTCTGCGCGACGAAGTACCTTATTGAGCGATTCAAACGGGGTCAATCCACCTGTAATACAGCTGTTGGGGTCTGGCAGTGTAGGGTTGTCAACCACAAAGACTACACGCTTACCTAGGCTTTGCCATTGCGTAATTTTCCGCGTGTAGGTGGCGACCATTTGATCAATCGCCTCCATATCCACCGCGGAATTAGCGATCAACCCAGTGTCTGCATCCAGAGGAAACAATCCGCGAAGTGCATTAGCCATCACGATGACCTGTAAGTTGGGATTGCTTTCTAAAGCGCTAAAGGCGGCTCGCCCTGCATCGTTATCAGCCCTGAGAATATTGATTGGCCCCAACATCAACCACCCGTGTTCAGCAGGCGACTTTCTCATGAGGCTGTAGACCAATGCCTCGCCTTTGCTATCCCCAATCAATGCATGGTTGGGCGGATTGGTTTTTCCATCGTTGAAGCACCACTTGAACAAGTGCATGTCTTCAGGTGCCAGCGTACAAGTGGGTTGTAAGGTTCCTCTTTCAGCGCCTACTATCAGTGTCATTGGATCTGCATTGAGCATTCCTTGGTGGCGAAACTTCAAGCCATCGAGTCGATTGACGGCATGCGACATCAACAATACAGCCACCATCCATAAGCTCAACCACAAGACAGCGCGTGGGTAACGGTCACTAAAACGAATTGGTTTTTCTACAAAACGATAAGTTAACCAAGCCAATACGAAACTTGATAAGACTAAAAATAACCGCAGCCCTAGCCCAGGCGTTTGGGACTCCAATATCCGCGCAAATGACAACAAGGGCCAATGCCATAAGTAAAGTGGGTAGCTGATAAGTCCAATGGCCACCAAGGGGCGGGAAGCCAACAACACGCGATTCAAATTACTTTGCATCCCTGCAAACAAAATCAATGCTGCGCCCACTGTGGGTGGCAAGGCCCAATAACCAGGAAATGGCATGTTCTTGTCCAAAAAGCAAGCGCTTATAAAAATAAATACCAAGCCCACCCATCCAGCCATATTTCGCCATGACGTTGGTATGGCCACTTGGCGACTCACGCCAAAGGCCAAGGATGCGCCAAGCAACAACTCCCAACTTCTACTTAATGGTGAATAAAAGTCATACTCGAAATTTCCTTTAAAAACCAATGACAGGCTGTAGCCCAAGGAAGAGAGCAATAGAACTACCAAGGCTGGAAATAACCACCTAGGCAAGCGCTTAAAGAACATCAAGACCAGAGGCCAAGCCAGGTAAAACTGCTCTTCGATTGCAAGCGACCAAAGGTGCAACATAGGTTTTGTATCTGCTGCGTTGTCAAAATACCCCGCTTCACGCAACAACATGAAATTGGTAATGAAGATGGCGCTACTACCCGTGTGCTTAGTTAATTGCTTGTATTCCATGAAATTCAAGCAAATCCAACCAGCAATTAATCCGAAGCCCAACACCAAAGAAAGGGCTGGAAAAATGCGCCTAATTCGCCTGGCGTAAAAATGCTTGAGGCTAAAACGTTCTTCTCTTTGCTCTCGCAAAATCAGGCTAGTAATTAAAAATCCTGAGATAACAAAAAAAACATCAACGCCAATAAATCCGCCGCCCAAGTATTCAGGGAAGGCATGAAAAATAACAACGCTAAGAACTGCGATGGCACGTAAGCCATCAATGTCAGGTCGGTAATGGTTGTGGGCGCGCTCTTGTAATTCTGCGTTTAATAAAGACATCGCATAAGTCTACCAAGCACAGGTTTTTAGACTTTGCGATTTATTACTTTTGCATTAAGAGCGCCACCTCTCCATCAAACCGACCCATTTGCTCCGCACTGCCACCACATTGCGCGCCTTGACATGACCAAAACCTTTGATAGTGTCAGGCAGATTGGCGATTTCTAGGGCTAGGGAATGGTTGTCCACATTGAGCTTTGCAAGCACCTCATCGAGGCTGGCAACGTATTCACCTATCAAAGCACGCTCCATTTCACGCTCTTCGGTGTTACCAAAGATATCGAAGGGCGTTCCGCGCAACACTTTGAAATGCTTGAGTAGCTTGAAACCGGTGAGCATGAGCGGACCAAACTTTTGTTTTTGCAACTCGCCTTTTTCGTTGGTCTTGGAGATGATGGGAGGTGCCAAGTGGTAATTGACGGTGTAGTCGCCTTCAAACATATCGCCAATCTTTTGCAAAAACGCAGTGTTGGTGTGTAAGCGGGCAACTTCATACTCATCTTTGTAAGCCATCAACTTAAAGAGGTTGCGTGCGACAGCCTCACTCAAACTGGTTTTGTTACACGCGGCTTCTGCTTTTTGTACACGTGCCACCGCGTCGCTGTAACGTTTGGCATAAGACGCATTTTGGTAATCAGTGAGAAACGCCACCCGCTTGGCCACCAAAGCATCCACGCCCTGCGGCCTATGGAATTGCACCACTTGCGCAGGCGCCAACAAGGTATCGACCACATTCCAATGGTGCGCGCAGTGCCGGCCCCACTCAAACGCAGCAATGTTTTGTGCAACCGCCACGTCGTTAAGTTCAATTGCGCGCATCAGTGCTTCGTGGCCCAGCGGTACCCAGCCTTTTTGCCAGGCGTAGCCCAACAACATAGGGTTAATAAAGATGGTGTCCCCCAAGACTTGGGAAGACACACGGTTGGCGTCAAACGCACTCAAGCCTTCCAGGCCCACTGCGTTCGCAATGTCTGCAGCGCATTGCTCTGCGGGGTTTTGCCAATTGGCGTTTTTCACAAACGCGGCAGTAGGGGTGCTGTAGGCGTTCAATGCCACATGGGTACGCCCTTGCAACATACGCTGCAAAGTTTCTTTGCCAGCACTCACGATCGGGTCGCAACCAATGATGAGGTCGGCCGCCGCCATGCTGACGCGCGTGGTGCGAATTGCGTCTTGGTTGTCTGCAATCAGTACATGGCTCCAAGTTGCGCCACCTTTTTGCGCCAAGCCAGCAGAGTCTTGCGTGACGATACCTTTGCCTTCGATGTGCGCTGCCATTCCCAGTAGTTGGCCGATGGTGATCACGCCTGTGCCGCCAACACCTGCGACAACAGTTCCCCATGCATGCTGGGTTTGGGGCAATACAGGCAAAGGCAATTCGATATCAGGCAAAGCAATACGCGAAACACCTTTGGCTTTCTTCTTGAGCTGTCCGCCTTCCACCGTCACAAAACTCGGACAAAACCCCTTTAAGCAACTGACATCTTTGTTACACGTGTTTTGGTTAATGGTGCGCTTACGTCCAAACTCCGTCTCTAAGGGCTCGACGCTCAAGCAGTTGCTTTGCACGCCACAGTCGCCACAGCCTTCACATACCAAGTCATTGATCAACACGCGAACGGCAGGATCGACCATGGTTCCGCGCTTGCGGCGGCGACGCTTTTCCGTCGCACAGGTTTGGTCATAGATGATGACGGTGCAGCCCTTGACGTCACGCATTTCGCGTTGTACTTGATCAAGCAAAGTGCGGTGGTACACCTTGACGTCGGCCACCAAATCGGCGCCATCGTATTTTTCTGGCTCATCTGTCACGATAGCAATACGCTGAGCGCCTTCTGCGCGCATGCTTTGCGCAATTTGCAATGTAGTGTGGCCCTCAGAGCGCTCGCCAATCGGTTGGCCGCCTGTCATGGCGACAGCATCGTTGTACAAAATTTTGTAAGTGATGTTAACGCCCGCCGCCACGCTTTGGCGTACCGCCAAGATGCCACTATGAAAGTAGGTGCCGTCACCAATGTTGGCAAAAATATGTTGGTCGTTGACAAACGGTTGTTGTCCTACCCATGGCGTCCCTTCGCCACCCATCTGGGTAAACCCCGCCGTACTGCGGTCCATCCACAACGACATGAAGTGACAACCAATACCCGCCATCGCGCGCGAACCTTCAGGCACTTTGGTGCTGGTGTTGTGCGGGCAGCCAGAACAAAACCAAGGTTGGCGATCAGCTGTTACCACGCTCACAC
>Ga0209444_10000993_pt1 | contig 15678 bp, 14 predicted proteins | sample LauGreFaBDMM15DN_2_FD_188215 | JGI IMG/M metagenome (GOLD analysis project Ga0209444, IMG submission 188215) | Freshwater lake microbial communities from Lake Michigan, USA - Fa13.BD.MM15.DN (SPAdes) (version 2) | ecosystem: Environmental > Aquatic > Freshwater > Lake | place: Lake Michigan...
GCACTACGCGACAGCACGCGCTGTGCAAGGTACTTTGCAGCGCTATAAAGAGTTGCGTGACATCATCGCGATTTTGGGCATGGATGAATTGGCTCCAGAAGACAAACTCGCTGTGGCCCGTGCCCGTAAGATCCAACGTTTCTTGTCACAACCCTTCCACGTCGCTGAAGTGTTTACCGGCTCACCCGGCAAATACGTCACCTTGGCTGAAACCATCCGTGGTTTCAAAATGATCGCCAGCGGTGAGTGCGACCACTTGCCAGAGCAAGCCTTCTACATGGTGGGAACCATCGACGAAGCCTTCGAAAAAGCCAAGAAGATCTGAGCCTAGTATGCGCACCATTCACGTCGATGTTGTCAGCGCAGAAGAGTCCATCTTCTCGGGCGAGGCTACTTTTGTGGCCTTACCTGGTGAGTCGGGCGAGCTTGGTATCTATCCCCGCCACACTCCGTTGATCACCCGTATTCGTCCAGGATCTGTGCGCATTCATACGGCTGACGGCGGCGAAGAATTTGTGTTTGTCGCCGGTGGTATTTTGGAAGTCCAACCGGACTGCATCACCGTGATGTCTGACACCGCAGTGCGTGGCAAAGATTTGGATGAAGAAAAAGCCAACTCCGCCAAACAAGCCGCAGAAGAAGCTATCAAAAACGCCAAGAGCGATGTGGACTTAGCCCGTGCCCGTTCTGAGCTGACAATCTTGGCTGCTGAACTCTCTGCTTTGCGTCGCTACCGCGCTAAGAAATAAAACTCTAGCAATTCATTCGATCAGCACGCATACGCTAGCATTACTTTTTAACAAAGCCCCATTCGAAAGACTGGGGCTTTTTGTTGGCCAAAGGAATCAGGAGACAATTACGCCATGCCTAAAGCCAAACTACAAGCCGCAACTGTTGGAGGTTCTGCCCACGATGTAGAAGCCCAGTTTTACGAGGCACTTCAAACCGGCGATTTAGAAAAACTCATGGCCTGCTGGGCCGACGAAGACGACATTGTGTGCGTGCATCCTGGTGGACCTAGGTTAGTCGGTAATGCGCAGATACGTGCTGCATTTGAAACCATGTTTACCAACGGCACGATATCCGCAACGCCAGAGCGCGTGTGCAAAGTGGACTCTTTAACCAGCGCAATGCACAACGTGATTGAGCGTATCTCCATTCAAACGCCGGAGGGAATGCAATATGCATTGGTGGTGGCGACCAATGTTTACCAACGCACTCCGCAAGGTTGGCGCATGGTGGCGCACCATGCAAGTCCTGGTACATCGGCCGCACATGCAGAGGCGCAAGAGACACCTCAGGTTTTGCATTGACGTGGAATTACCGCGCCCCTTGGTGGTTGCCAGGGGGGGACCTGCAAACAATCTATGCAGCAAAAGGCTTGCGCAGTCTTGGCGACAAGCCACCAGTTTGGCAAAGACAGCGATGGGAAACTCCTGACAACGACTTTGTTGATGTAGATTGGCTTGCGCCCTCAGCAACTCGATCAACTTCAGAACTCGCGAAGACAAAATCCCATCAAATAATCAAGGACACCCCATTGTTGGTGTTCTTCCACGGATTAGAGGGCTCGTCTGCCAGCCATTACGCCATAGCCTTTGCGCATGAAGCGCAACGCATCGGGTGGCAAATGGCCGTGCCGCATTTCAGAGGTTGTAGTGGTGAAATGAACCGTGCCCCGCGCGCTTACCATTCAGGCGATTACCAAGAGATTGATTGGATACTCAATCGCTTTCAAAGCATGCATCGTGGGCCCGTCTTTGCAGTGGGTATATCGTTGGGTGGTAATGCCCTGATGAAATGGGCGGGTGAAGTAAAGGCAGAAGCAAATAAAACTGTTAATGCAATTGCCAGTGTTTGCGCTCCGTTAGATTTGACAGCCAGTGGTCATGCGATTGACAGTGGCTTTAACCGTATCGCCTACGCAAAAATGTTTTTAGAGAGCATGAAGCCAAGGGCGTTTGCCAAGCTAGCGCAGTATCCAAATTTATTCAATGCGAAGGCTATGCAATCTGTCACTACCCTGTTTGACTTTGACAATATCTTCACCGCACCGTTGCATGGTTTTAAAGACGTAACCGACTACTGGTTGCGCGCATCCGCCAAGCCGGGACTCGCTGATATCGAATTACCCGCATGGGTCATCAATCCACAAAACGACCCTTTCGTGCCGGCTAGTAGTTTGCCCACAGAGGATGAAGTAGGACGGTACGTAGAGTTATACCAACCCCAAGACGGCGGCCATGTTGGCTTTACCAGCGGCGCATTTCCTGGAACCTTGCATGCATTACCGCAAGCGGTATTGCGATGGCTAGGTAGCAAAATATAAGCAATTACTTTTTCGAACACCATGGATGACATCGTCAAACAAGCCCTTGCCAAATGGCCTAATGTGCCTGACTGTTACGGTTGGCTTGGACTAGACGCGCGCGGTGATTGGTATATGCGTGACGATGTTGTGCAGGCGGCGGGAGACTTTGCAACAAGCAAGGGCTCAAAACTTCTGCATGAAAAGCTGATTGAATTTATTGGGCGCAATTACGATGCAGATGCGCAGGGGCGCTGGTTTTTTCAGAACGGCCCGCAGCGTGTGTATGTTGAGTTAGAAGTCACACCTTGGGTTTGGCGCATGCAGCCCGATGGCTCTTTACTTAGCCATACCCATCGACAAGTGCTCTACCAAAGTAGTTGGCTAGACGATGCGGGTTGGTTGTATCTGGAAACTGATCTAGGCTTTGGGCTCATGCACAGCATGGACATGCTACAAGCAGTTCAAAAAATTGAGTCCGAAGAATGGTTGCCACAAAACATATCCAAGATGGATTTACAAAAAAGTTTTGGGTATTGTTTGAGCCCCTGCAAACACCAAACTACCCAAAACTAATGCCGATAAAAAAGCCGCCTCATGAGCTGAACAGGCGGCTTTTGTTTGAGAAGCTAGATGGCTAGATTATTTGGCTTCTGGATTTTTTGGCTCAGCTAACTTACCACCGCTGCCGTTTGCCAAATAGACAACAGCGCGACCAATTTCAAAGTCACTGTATTCACCACCCGCTTGCGCCGCCATGCTGCCTTTGCCTTTGAGCGCTGAGGTTAACAAGGTTGCGTAGCCTTTGCCTATGCGAGGCGCCCAAGCGGCAGTGTCGCCAAATTTAGGTGAGCCTAAAGTGCCGGCTATATGGCAACCACCACATTGGCCTTTGAACACTTCTTCACCTGAGCGAGGCTCAGCGTTGGCAGATTTGATCTCCACTGAGCCCACTTTTTGAATACGCTCTGCGACTGATTCGGATGCGTTAGAACTACCAGCTTGTGGCTTGTATTCTAAAGTGACGTAGTACACCAAGCCAATGATGACGAAAACAGGAAGAATGAACGAATAAGCGACGACCAGCAAAAGCTGTTTGGGGGTTTTAATGGGGCCCGTATGGGCTTCTTCGGGGTGGTTGTCGCTCATGATGAGGGGAATCCTTAAGGGGTACGCAAAAACATCTCAAATTATAGCCAGCCCCCTACAATGACAAGTGACGCCACGATGCGGCTGTAGCTCAGTGGATAGAGTATTGGCCTCCGAAGCCAAGGGTCGTGGGTTCGATCCCCGCCAGCCGCACCAGTCGATCGTTTTGTAACGTATCACTACACCTCAAAACTCCCGTAACGTATAGCTACAGCGGGTTTTCATTTGGTTCATAGAGTTTCAGGCGGTTGCGCTGGGGCTGGCTAGTGAGATGTTCCCCAATCTACGCGCCCAGGCACTCATCGACAGGCTGGTTATCACGGGGCTTGTCTTGACTGCCACCATGCCACACAGCACCTTGCTAAGGCTTCGGTGGTATCGACACAATGACTGCGCAACTGAGACTCTGTCGCGTCCAGCGCCAAAGGTGTTTCAGTGCAAGCCAAAATCACAGCACGAGCGCCATTGTTAAGAAGCGTCTGTACGGCTTGCTCAATGAGTTGCCCGCCACGCAAGGGTTCGCCTGCCTTGACCATATCTATTCCTGGCAAAACCAGCCTGTCCATCAGGCTTTCGTTTGGCAGCACGACCGTGTAACCCAAGCGAACAAGGGTCAAGTCAAAAATCTGAGCGGCGAGAGTCGCGCGCGTGGCAATGATTCCAATTTTTGAGCCATCTTCTGCCAGATGAGCAAGCTCTTTGATACTCGCATCCACAATGCTTAGGAATGGAACACTGCATCCCTTGAGCAGCTCAGGATACCAAAAATGCGCTGTATTGCAGGGCATAACCAAAGCCATAGCGCCTGCGGCAATCAGGCGATTTCGGCCGGCCAGCAACTCAGGCAGTGGTGAGCGCCCTTCGCCAAGAATGGCTTCTGGTCGAGGAGCAATGCGCGGGTCCGATTGAATCAACATAGGGACGTGATCCGAATCACCTCTTGCAGATGTGGCCTTGAGCACCTTATTGAAAAAATCAACTGTCGCTAGTGGCCCCATACCGCCTAAAACACCAATCATGCTGATCCTTTGTTTATTGCTCTGTCAGGGCTTAAAGCGGTTTCAAAGCGGTAAAAGCATCCATATATCCATACAGCGCTACCGAGCCGCCGGTGTGCAAAAAGACGACGTTTTCGCCCTTCTTGAAATGGCCTTTGCGGCACAGGTCAATCAGGCCGGCCATGCCTTTGCCAGAGTACACAGGGTCTAGCAAAATGCCCTCGAGTCGCGCCATCATCGTCACAGCTTCAATCATGCCCGGTGTGGGTACGCCGTAGCCGCCGCCCACGTAGTCGCAGTTGGCTTTAACGCTTTCCCGGCTCACGCTGCCAGGCACACCCAACAGCTCTGCAGTTTTAACGGCCAGGTTGTAAACGTTGGTCTCCTGTGCATCTTTAGGAGCGCGCACGCCAATGCCCAGCACTGGAATCTGGCTGCGCGTGCCTTCAAAGCCTGCTACCAAACCAGCCTGTGTGCCAGCACTGCCTGTGGCGTGAACCAGGCAGCTCACATTCAGACCCAAGTTATTGAACTGGTCAACCAGCTCGAGCGCGCACACCACATAGCCGAGCGCACCCAACGGGTTAGAGCCACCGCCGGGAATGATGTAGGGTTTCTGCCCCTTGGCGCGCAGTTCGTCGGCCAGTTTGGCCATCGCGGCATTCATATCGGTACCGCCAGGCACTTCCTGCACATGGGCGCCATACAGATGATCAAGAAAAACGTTACCCGAATTCTTGTAACTTGCATCTTTAGAACCGGTGCGGTCTTCCAGCAAAATCTCACACTTCATCGCCATCTTGGCCGCAATAGCGACCGTCTGGCGGGCGTGGTTGGATTGAGTAGCGCCTTGAGTGATGATGGTGTCGGCTCCTTGTTTGACGGCATCAGCCATCAAAAACTCGAGCTTGCGGGTTTTGTTGCCACCGGAGCCCAGGCCGGTACAGTCATCACGCTTGATGTAAAGGTTAGGGCCGCCCAGTGCTTCGGTCATACGGGGCATGAATTCAAGCGGTGTGGGGCCATGGGTGATGCGAACGCGGGGAAAGTTGGTGAGTTTCATGAGTGCTTTCTTTTTTGGCTTGAAATTGAAGTAGAAACAGAGTTCAGTTCACGACAACCGAGAGCAGGCTGGCCGCAGAGGCACTTAGCAGCCCGCCGTGTTGACCGGAATCAGTTTTTGCACGGCAATCAGGCCTTTTTCAAATACTCAATCGTCATGCCATGCTTTCAGAAATGTTGGGATGGGATCAACCTCGGCCCTTCCAGGGCACAACGCGGCGTTCAACAAAACGCACAAGATGGTCAAACGCATAGGCAATCGCCGCGATCACCACAATGCCCATGATCACAACGGGCGTCTGCAGAAATCTGGATGCCGACAAAACCATGTAGCCCAGGCCGGAGGTCGCGGCGACCATTTCTGCGGCCACCAAGGTGGTCCAGCCAAAACCTATGCCAACACGCATCGCGGTAAATATTTCTGGCATGGCCGATGGCAACACAACCATGCGAATCACCTGCCAACGAGTGGCACCAAACGAATAGGCCGCGTGAATCTGTTCAATCGCCGCGGACTTCACACCCGCCCGCGCTCCCAGAACCATCGGCGCGAGCACAGACGAGAAGATCAGCAGAACCTTAGACAACTCGTCAATTCCAAACCAGATGATCATCAGCGGCAGATACGCCAGCGGCGGAATCGGGCGGTAAAACTCGATAGGGGGATCAAAGATGCCGCGTGCGACCGGACTCATCCCCATTGCAATGCCAAGGGGAATACCGATAACACAAGCAAGCAAGAACGCCCCAAAGACGCGCAACGTGCTCACCCAAATATGTTCCCAAAAGCTGGCGCCAGTAAAGCCTTCCCTCATGACTTCGAACAATGCGTCAATGACGCCCATAGGCGAAGGCAAAAAAAGCGGTTTGATGAAGCCCGCATACGTGACGAACGCCCAGAGGGAAATTAGGAGGACGATCACAACCGCGCTAATTCTGAGACTTTCCCCTTGACCCGGAACGCCATAGATTTCGCCAGGTTTGGCAGGCTTGGCTTTCATCAGGCCGCTTAACAGGCCTTTGCCAGTTGAGGAACCATTGGGTGCTCGGGGGTCAGTCATCGTGGGCTCCTGCTTCGTCAGCAAAGATGATCTTCAAAATCTTTTCCCTGAGGGCAATAAATTCGGCGGACGCTTTGATCTCACGTGCATTGCCCGACTCAAAGTACTGGCGGCTGAAGGGCAAGTCAAACACATGGGAAATACGGCCAGGCCGAGGTGACATGACGACCAGCTTGGTGCCCATGAACAATGCTTCTTCAACACTGTGGGTGATGAAGAACACCATCTTGCCGGTGTCCCGCCAGACCTTCAAAATCAACTCCTGCGCCCGTTCACGCGTCAGCGCATCCAGTGCGCCCAGGGGTTCGTCCATGAGCAAAATTGACGGGTCGCTGGTCAAGGCGCGTGCAATACCAACGCGTTGTTGCATGCCCCCCGACAATTCATAGGTGGCTGATTGCTCAAACTGCTCAAGCCCCAGCAGTTTGATGAATTCCCGCGCAATTCTTTCGCGCTTGTCCTTGTCTTGGCCCTGAATTTTCAAGCCAAAGGCCACGTTGTCCAGCACATTGAGCCAGGGTAGCAGTGCATGCTTCTGGAACACCACGGAGCGATCGGCGCCGGGACCAGAGACCACCCGTCCGTTGAGTGAGATCTCACCCTCACTGGGCGCCATGAACCCTGCGATCAGGTTGAGCAAGGTTGACTTGCCGCAACCCGATGCGCCGAGCGCCACCAAGAAATCCTTCTCATGAATCTCAAGGTTGATATTCTGCAGCGCATGCACAGGTGGCTTGCCGGCTACCGGATAGAAAACCGACACATTCTCGATAGCAAGAGCAGTCATTGAAGGCCTTGAGGTGGACATATGAAGTGCTGACCTCATACACGCAGGTCAGCACTTACGGCATTGCCGTAGACTTATTTGCCTGCAGCCGCTTTGGCGAATTCGGCATTGACAAACTGGCCGTAGTCCGCTGCAGTATTGTTGATTCGACCTGCGCTCTTGAGGAATTCTGCGGTGGACCTGATGGTTTTAGCTGCGCCGCCGCCCATCCAGTTGGCGGACATGGCCAGATCGGCGTCCGGGTAAATCGTGCCGTCGAGCATCGGCACAACTGCGGCTGGTGATACACCCACACTCGCAGCGACGGCTTTGATTTTTGGCGAATCTGCGTTCCATGCGGCCTTGTTCTTGTGGTAATCCGCATTGATCTCGAACATGGCCCTTAAGAACTTGACCAAGCCGTCGCGGTTTTCAGCTGCAAACTTGTTATTCGCAACCCATGCGTTGAAAGTATGAAAACCCGCCGCTCTCGCAATATCGCCCGCGGTATACATCACCTTGCCGTTTTCACGCAACTTCGTTTGAACTGGAACCCATACAAAAGCAGCATCTATGGCGTTTTGTGACCAAGCAGCGGAGATTTCGGCTGGCGACATGCCTAGCAAGGTGACGTCTTTTTCAGTCATGCCGTTCATCTTCAATGCGCCCATGAGCGAGTAGTGGGCTGTTGAGCCGATCGGCACCGCAATGCGCTTGCCTTTCAAATCGGCCGGCTTGTCTATGCCAGCGCCATTTCGAGTGACCAATGCCTCGGAGCTATCGATGACCTTGCCAGCGGAGACCATCTGATAGGGCAATCCAGAGCTCAAGCCGGCTGACAGGGGGGAAGACCCAATTTCAGAAATCTGAATACCGCCAGAGGCCATGGCTGCGTTGACCTCAGCGCCAGAAGCAAACTGCCGCCAATCAATTTTCCAGCCGGTGGCTTTTTCAAGACTTCCATCAGCGATGAGCGCCTTGTAGGGAAGAGGATCACCAAAATGGCCGATCACCACCTTGGTTTGAGCCATGGCTTGGGATGCCAATGTTAGCGCGAAGGCCGAGCCGACGAGTAGTGTTTTAAGCAGGTGTTTCATGATGTCCATTCAGTAAAAAGTTGAACAAGTATTGACAGATCGAAATGGGCTCTCGTGCAAACTAGCACGTGAACTAACAGAATAATAGGTAAAGCCTATTTTTTAAAGTAGTGCCAGATTGACTTTTATATGGTGCCAAAATGAAAACTGTTAGGTTTCTTAACGTGCTTTCAAAGTACGCACTAGGCAAGTGCTCAAAAAGTTCAGGGAATACCCTAGCTTGGTGCAAATCACCTATACGGTGCAGCTAATCTTTAGGTCTAACAGGATTGAGTTAATGAGGCAAAAGCAGGAAATCACGAATATTTGGACCAAGTTGTTTCCCAAGTTCTCGGCCAGCAGTTCAACATTACAAGGTCGAGTTAGAGAAATGATGGTGCATTCCATCCTTATGGGGCTGGTGCCCCCTGGTGCCAAGGTGCCGCCAAGCCGCGCTTTGGCTGCCGCGCTTGGTCTATCGCGCAATACCGTATCGCTGGCTTTGCAGGTGCTGGTTGATAAAGGTTTTTTGATCTCTTCTTCGCGCAGTGGGTTGGTTGTCAATGGCGATATTCTGCTGGGACAGGCCAATCATTCAACTACCCCGGCTGTAGTGCAATCTGGTCTGCAATGGGATAGTCGGCTTGTTTCGCGTCTGGGTAATCAGCGCAACATTATCAAACCCGCGAATTGGCAAGACTACGCCTACCCCTTTGTGTACGGACAGTTTGATGCAAGCCTTGTTCCTCTCAAAGACTGGCGCGCTTGTTCACATCAGGCGCTGTTTGTACCCGCTGTTAAAAAATGGGCGCAAAACCATATTGACCGCGACTCTGAAGCGTTGGTCGATCAAATTCAGCATCGACTTCTTCCTGCGCGCGGGATCATGGCAAGACGAGATGAAATCCTGATTACCGCAGGCTCACAAATGGCCTGCTACCTTTTAGCCAACGTGCTGATGGACAGAAAAACCGTTGTTGGCATTGAAGACCCCGGCTACCCGGACGCGCGCAATAACTTTTTACTCCGCAGCGACCACGTAAAAGCACTGCCAATTGATTCCGATGGGTTGATCGCTTCACGCGCCATGGGTCAGTGCGCTTATGTCTTTGTTACGCCAAGTCACCAGTGCCCGACAACGGTCACAATGCCATTGGAGCGCAGGCAGGAGATTCTGGAGTTGGCTAAGAAACGCAACATAGTGCTGCTGGAAGACGACCACGAGAGTGAGTTGAACTTTTCAGGTCGACCCCTGCCGGCACTGAAAAGCCTGGACAATGATGGCAGGGTTATTTACTTGGGAAGCTTGTCCAAAACACTGGTGCATGGCCTGCGAATTGGCTATATCGTGGCACCCGCAGAGTTGATTCGTGAGCTTAGAGCCTTGCGGCGATTGATCATGCGGCACGAGGCTACCAACAACTCGCATACAGCAAGCCTTTTTATTGCTCAAGGCCATCATGATGCGTTTATCCGTAAGTTGAACGTAACATACCGTGAGCGGCGCGAAATATTGACCAACGCATTTTCAAAATACTTACCTCAGTTTGAAATCGCACCGTCGCTGGGAGGATCTGGAGCTTGGATCAAAGGGCCAGATGGATTCAACGCTCAATCTTTGGCCAATAACTGCGCGACTCGCGGTGTACTCATTGAACCGGGAGATATTTTCTTCAATAAATCGTCGACTAAAAGTCACTCACACTTTCGCTTAGGTTACTCTGCAATTCAAGGTAGCTTGATCGACGCAGGTGTTCAGGAGCTGAGCGGTGCGTATAAAGATATTCGAAGTTAAACGTAATAGATGGGAATTAAAGAAAACAATCAAGCATAAGGGTTAAAGGTTAGTATGTGATCCCCGCCAGCCCAAGTTAATCCTTTTGCACTCAACATTGGAGCCTTTTACTCAGCGTTAGTGAGAAAGGCCCCGCAGGTAGCTGGTTTTATTGATAATCGACTACTTTCAAAATCATAAATTTACCGACTATGAAAAAACCACTATCAGCCATCACATTTATAGCTTCTGCTGTTTTTGCTAGTTCTTTGGCTTTTGCGCAAGCAACACCCAGCGCGCAGCAGATGATCGAGCAACTCAAGGTCCAGCCTGTCCCTGAGGCGCCAAGACGCACCCGTAGTTTGCGAAACCTTTCGGTAGAGGCGGTTGACCAAGCGGCGGATACAACGCCAAGTGCGCCTGCCGCACCCGCTGTCAAGCCGTCTTTGTCATTGCAAATCCAGTTTGAATTCAATTCTGCGCAGATCAGCCCTTTGAGCCAGCAAGCCTTGTTGAACCTATCGACGGCACTCAAAGCAGCAGAACTCAGTACATCCAAATTTGAAGTGGAAGGCCATACCGACGCCAAAGGCAATGACGCATACAACCTCAAACTGAGCCAGCAACGCGCTGAAGCGGTGCAGCAGTTCTTGGTGCATCAAGGGGTTGCTATCAATCGACTGATGGCCTCGGGTAAAGGTTCGACACACCTGGCCAATGCAGGTAACCCGTTAGCCGCTGAAAACCGTCGGGTTCGCATTGTCAACCTCGAGTGAGGCTAAAGCGCCCTGGTGGCAAAGCCTTGAGCGTCAGTTACTCACTTATCTGTCGCGTTGGTCCGATAAGTGGGTGCATATTGGTTTGGTACTCGTCTTTTCCGCCTGGATTGTTGTCGACGTTTTATTAGTAGGCGTCACGGGCGGGTTGGCCCAAACTACTTATGACAACATGGTGCGTGGCCGCGTCATCACGGCCCCTGCCGATCCGCGCATAGTAATCATTGATATCGATGAATCTGCATTGGCCCGCATGGCCACAGAATTTGGCCGCTGGCCTTGGCCACGTGATACCTTGGCATCGGTGTTGGACTATGTGGAAGAGCAACAACCTGCTGCCATAGTCTGGGACATTATTTTTTCAGATGTGGACCGTTTGAACCCAGGCGGTGACGCCGCATTCGATGCATCAGCCAAGCGCAGTGCGCACAGCCATTTCGGACTGGTGCGTCTACCTAAAGAGAATGACGACAAAAGCGAATTGACGCAAAAAAACTTACCCAGTTTGTGGGTGCAAACAGCGTCGCAACAAACAAAAGAATTTTCAACCGTAGCGCTTATTCCGCCCGTATTGCCCGGCGTTGCAGTCAAACCGCTTGGCTATAACAATGGCTATGTCGACCGCGACGGCATTTTGCGCCGCTATCGCTACTTTGAGCGACTCGATGACGGAGGCATGATTCAATCATTGCCCATGAGCGTGGTGCAACAAGTCGATCCACAAGCCCACGCATTTTGGTTAGAGCGCTTTCTCAATAAACCACAAAAAATTGCCTCGGATAACGCAACGCAAGACGATGTGCTTATCAACTGGCGCAAGAAAGCCAATAGCTATCCGCGTGTCAATTTTGCTGACGTATTTGCCTTGGCTGATGGCGCAAAACCCAAAGAAGAGGTGCCTTCATTCGCCGGCAAGATTGTGATCATTGGATCAACTGCGCCAAGCTTGCATGATATCCACCCAACGCCACTGTCTTCGACACAGGCGGGCGTGGAGTCTTTGGCAACAGGTATTGATAACGCCTTGAACCAACGCGTCATGCGTGAAATGCCGAAATGGCTTGGGGCTTTGATTGCGATGGTGATGTGCGTTGGCTTGGCCTTTTGGAGTTACCACAAAAGTGTGTCTTCCTTGGCCGCTGGTATGTTGGGCATGCCCTCGGTGATGCTCGGCATAAGTTTTTTAAGTCTCAATACAGAGCATTTATTTTTAGATTTGAATTTGTCTGCTGGCTTGGGTTTGCTATTTGTCGCCTTACTCAATGTGTGGGTTCTAATAAACAAACGCCACTGGTTTGGAGATATACCCCCAAACTGTCATCAAGTTAGTGTCTCGGCTTGGCGCTTGAAGGATTCTTGGACTGATCAACAACTTCAAAATATGACACGTGTCATGCGCGAACATGCTGCGAATTGCAGAATCTTATTGTTAGACACATCTACTCCCTCGCAAAGAAGAATGATTCGATGGAGACCATTTGCCAATCTCTTAGCATTGGTTGGACCTGAAGTAGAGCTAGAGAATGCAAGAAAAGAATTTGAAAAAATCTTCCCCTACTTGGAGATCAAAGTAGGACGTATTTTGGCGCTAGAGAGCCAAAATGAAGTTACCCCACCGCAAATTGCCCAATTAGTATTACAGGCTTTTACGGAGGCCTCGCCAGAAAAAATACCGCACCAAAAAAACTGAACAATAGAAAGCAAACCCCATGAAAAGCAGTATTCGACTCACTTTGGTGAGCCTTGGATTTTTAGCGCAAATAGCATTTGCGCAAAATGCCAGCGTGATGCGCCCAACAGAAATACGCGCAGAAAAGTTGGCATCCTCTGCTGTCCTTGTCCAAGTGAATCAAGGCGCGACAGTGCGTATCACTTCGGTAGAAGGCGGTTGGGTAATGGTTGAAGCGAACTCGGACAAGGGTCGGGTGTCGGGTTGGGTGCGCGCTAGTGCGCTCAATATGCAAGCCGGCGCATCGGTGGTTGCGGGTTTGTCTAGTGGACGTGAAGCCGCTGGAAATACTGCGGTCACACTGGGTGTTAGAAATGTGCCGCCATTGGTGCCGCGCATCAATCGCCACGCGCTCATTATTGGAGTCGGAACATACGAAGACCCGCTCGTCCCTCCGCTTCCTGGTACCAAGTTGGACAAAGTGTCTGCCACCCAAATTGCACAAGCCATGCAAGTTCCGGACGGCAATATTCAATACCTTCACGATAGCCAAGCAACGGTGTCCAATATTCGTACAGCGCTCAATAACTTGAACGACAGAGTGCAAGATGGCGACCGCGTATTTATCCACTACTCTGGCCATGGCACACGTTACAAAGACCCGCAAGCTGGTGGTTGTGTGGAGGCACTGCTTCCTTATGACGGTATGAGCAAGGGGATGATCAGTAACACCGAGATGGCAACCTTGTTAGCGCAAATCACGCAAAAAACTGACAAGTTATTTGTTATGTACGACGCCTGCCATTCCGGAGGGCTCGTGGCTGCAGCGGCCACTGCTAGAACGCGGGGCATTGCCAATAGCAACGATGATGGCGCACTGCGACCAAAGTTTGCAGCGTTGTCGGAGGAGTGCAGCAAGCCGGTGAATATCAAAACCCGCAGCTTGGTCAATGAGCAAGTTAACCGTGGCGCCTTGCCCCAAGACATCGTGCATATTTCTGCTGCGCGAGACAACGAAATAAGTTTTGATGATGAACAAAAAGGCGGATTGGCAACACAGTTTTTCCGCGATTGCATGTTGCGTGAAGCCAAAGACTTAGACGGTTCAGGCGCCATCAGCATTGAAGAAATCAAGCAATGCGCGCAAGAAAAAATCAACCTGCGCATGCAAAACGACAACAACTTTAAAGCGCATAACCTGGTCTTATCAGGCAACGCAAACTTTGTTCCCGCGTGGTTTAGCCAAGGCGTTCCGCAAACCGCGAATGTGATGACTGCTCTGGCCACCCCAGACAAACCGGTTGCGCAAGTAGCTGTTACGCCCGCTCCTTCAACTGCAACTGCAACTGCAACTCCACCACCCGCACAGCAAATTGCATTGGCTACTCCTTCGGCTAACACCACTCCCGCGACTACCCAAAGCCAAACGCTGGTCACGACCGAGTTAAAACCCTTAAGTGGCGAGGATGCGCTCAAACAAATGTATGACCAGCGAAATGCGAAACGCAAAGTACGCGTCACGCTGACCAAAGACCAACTGGTGATCGGCAAAGACGTTTTAGAGTTCTCAGTGCAATCTGACCGCGCTGGTTATGTCTATGCCGCGCTCGCAGGTTCAGACGGCAAAGCTTTGTATATGTTGTTCCCGAACGATTTAGACCAAAACAACCGCATTGAGGCGGGACAGACCCTGAAGTTGCCGCAAGGTAAATGGCGCATCAAATCATCCGGCCCTGTCGGCACTAACCATTTGCTGGTCATGGTGGCAGATGCACCGCGCGATCTACAAGCATTGAGCGCCAAAAAAGAAGGGCCCTTTATGACTTCTTTGAATGATGCAGGTGGACGTGCGCAGTTGGGTGCTTTGTTGACGTCGTCTAAGGCTATCACTACAGCGGTGTGTCAAAACACGGTGTCGGCTAAAAACAATCCCCTGTGTTCAGATGCTTACGGCGCTAGCTTGTTGAGCATTAAAGAAGTGCCCTGATATCAAGAATCGTGGAGTCCAAGATGAAAGTTCTTAACTATTTCCTACAACTCGTTTTACTGGCCTTTCTAACATCAGGCCCAGTAACTCTTATTCATGCGCAAACACTAGATGACGACGCCATTGCTTTGTCAGAGCAAGAAACAGCAAGACTGCGTGCCATATTGGAACAGCCTATAGATCCCAATTCATTGAAGGCTACTCGGGTTGAGGCTTACAAACAAAAACAGGGGGCCGCCTGGAAACTTGGTGATGCTGTCAAGCAAGAAGAAATTTTGCGTGAGTGGGCGCAAATGGATACTGACGTCGATCCACGATGGAGGTTGATGAGCTTTTTGTTTCATACAACCAATCGGCAAGAGGCCTATAAATTGGGCGCTGACTTAATACGCGATGTCAAATATGCGCCATCAGCTGTGAGAATCCGTTCGACTATTGCGGACCACTACATCAATGACAGCAATTTAAAGCAGGCTGGTGTTTTGCTGGAAGAGGCGGGCAACCTTATCAAGAATGAGTGGGGAAGAGTTCCGCGGCAAGGAGCAAATGCTTATTGGATTGTGCGTGCAGAAATGGAGTTCAATCTCATCAAATCTTTTTTCCTGCGACGTTCAGGAAAATGGCAAGAAGGCATTCAAACAGCTAGATTGGCAACCCAAAAAGGGAAAGAATTAATTGGGATTGATAACTTGGTTGACCCCCTTCAACGCAACTTTGGTCGGAGCTGGTATATGTCTGCAATGGCCCAATTGGCAGACCACCAATCGGCGTCAGGACTTTATGCAGAGGCTGATTTGTCGTTGCGCGAGGCATACCAGTTTGGCAAAACGAATGGGTTTACAGACAACCAAATGCTGCGTATTTTTAATGGCGTTGCATGGCTCAGAAATGCAACTGGACGCTTTGAAGACGCCTTAGCTTATAGCAAGCGAAGTGAAAAAATTGTGCTGGCGCAAGGTGTTCAAAAAGGTGCTCCAGGATGGTTGTATACCCAAACACCCGGTACGTTGGCATTGGCCGGCTTGGACCGTTGGAGCGAAGCAGCAGAACGG
>Ga0209444_10000997_pt1 | contig 15657 bp, 8 predicted proteins | sample LauGreFaBDMM15DN_2_FD_188215 | JGI IMG/M metagenome (GOLD analysis project Ga0209444, IMG submission 188215) | Freshwater lake microbial communities from Lake Michigan, USA - Fa13.BD.MM15.DN (SPAdes) (version 2) | ecosystem: Environmental > Aquatic > Freshwater > Lake | place: Lake Michigan, USA...
ATAACAGCACCAACCAAAGACATGTTTCAGTTAGACTTCGAGGTGACCATGGAAATGTTGATGGATGTATCGATTGCCAAAACGAACCATTCTCTTTTTTCTGGAAGAATGGATCCTTCATTGTCGGTTGACTTTGGCGGAACCATGATTGATGCTGATGGTGCACAGGGTGAAAAAGGAACCTACGGCAAACCTTCCCCGTGGATTGATTGCTATGGAAAAAGAGGAGATAAGATTGAGGGGATGGCCATCATGCAGCATCCCTCAAACAACTGGTATCCCGCGCCATGGTTCACACGCGATTATGGGTTTTTCTCTCCAACACCGTTGAACTGGCCCAAGGATGACAAGGCAACCCTTTTTAAAAAAGGAGAAAAGATTCATCTAAAATACCGTGTATTGGTGCATTCCGGTACCCATGAAACGGCCAACATAGCAGGCGAATTCAAAAAATTTGCGGCTGAAAAATAGGTCCTTATAACCGTTAAAATACTCAATCATTGGGTTTAATAATAAAACATGAAGCGTAGAAAATTCTTGCACAGTACATTGACGGCAGGGGTTGGTGCCCTGGTGCTTCCCACCATTGTTCCATCCTCTGTTTTTGGAAGAAATGCACCCAGCAACAAAATAAATATTGCACACATTGGTTGTGGGCGTATTGGAAGAAAGCACGACATGCCATTTACCATCAAGCATGATTTGGCCAATGTAGTGGCAGTATGCGATGTAGATAAAAACAGGTTGACCGATGCAAAAAAGAGGGTGATTGATCTTTACAAAAAGAAGACTGGTCAGGACAATTACGTAGATCCCAAAATGTATACAGATTATCGGGAAGTGCTTTTGAACAAGGATATTGATGCCGTTGTCATCAGCACGCCAGACCATTGGCATGCAGAAATTGCTGCTGCAGCTGCATTGTCGGGTAAGCATGTATATGTTCAAAAGCCTACATCACTGACGGTTGAAGAAGGAAGGATGCTGAGCAATGTTGTCAAGAAGACGAATATCATTTTGCAAGTGGGAACCCAGCAGCGATCTTATTCTCAATTCAGGGTGGCTGCAGAGTTGGTTAGAAACGGAAGAATCGGAAAGTTGCATACGGTCAAAATAGGATTGACAACAGACCCTGCGGGTCCCGTAGGCCTTGTAACAGCTCCTCCTGCAAACCTGGATTATAATAAATGGTTGGGATCTACACCATATATGCCCTATACTGAAATGGCTATTCATCCCCAGAAAGGATATGAGAGGCCAGGATGGATGCGGATAGAACAGTTTGGCTCTGGAATGATTACAGGATGGGGACAGCACCATTATGATTCGGCAGCATGGGGAATGGATACAGAATTAACTGGACCTATCTCTGTGCAAGCATTGGCGGAATTTCCAAAATCCGGCACCTGGAATGTGCATGGAGATTTCATGGCAAAAGCAGAATACGCCAACGGATTGACCATGTATACCAGCAATATCTATCCCAATGGCATCCGTTACGAAGGAAGTGAAGGATGGATTTTTGTTTCAAGGGGAAATGAAAAAGTAACCGACAGTGACCCTGTACCAGATGATCCAAATGCAAAATCACTGGATGCAAGCGACCCTAAAATATTGGGTTCTGTCATTGGTGAAAATGAAATTCACTTGTACAAGAGTGAAGAACAGCACCTCAACTGGTTGGAGTGCATCAAAAGTGGAAAACAGCCTATCTCTCCCATTGAAATCGGGCACCGTGCTTGTACCATCTGTTTGATTACCCATATTGCAATGAAGGTGCCTGGCATCTTGAAGTGGGATCCGGTGAAGGAACGTTTCTTAAACAGTGATGTGGCCAATAAGATGTTAAGCAGAACGCAGCGATCTCCTTACGGAATCAATGCTATTGTAAACAAATATTGAACAATGTAAAAAGAGCAACCGCTCGAATACAGATTTATATGAAGTCAAATAAAGCGAATAGTGTATTGAAGTTGATATTTTTGATTGTTTGTTCAATGCAATTGACCGCACAAGAAAAACCCAATATCCTCATCATCATGACGGATGAATTGTCTGCAGAGTCGATGAGTTTCAACCTTGGCAATCAATACATCAATACACCCAATATCGATCAACTGGCCAAAACGGGTGTGGTTTTTTCAAATGCCTATTGTGCCAACCCTCTTTGTGTTCCATCACGCAGTTCTATTTTTACTGGGAGGTATCCACACGAAATGGGAATACAGTCCAATGATGAAAAGAAGGTTGATCCGACAAAATTTCCTTCGCTTGGCAGCATCTTTAAAAATGCAGGATATGCAACAGGTTATGTAGGGAAATGGCATTTGCCCTATGAAAGAAAGGCACCAGAGACCCATGGCTTCGATTATCTTCCCAATACAACCGGAAATGGTCATGATAGCATTTCACCCATATTGGCGAGTGATTTCTTAAAGACCAAACGCGATAATCCATTTTTACTCGTCGTGTCTTTCATGAATCCACACAATATCTGCCAATGGGCACGTGGAGAAAAATTACCAGATGGAGCCATTGGAAATCCTCCGCCCGCAGATCAATGCCCACCGCTCAGGCCCAATGCCAAGCCTTCTGTCAATGAATCTGATATCATGAAATTCATGCGTGCCTCCATGCAAAACAGTGATGCATTTCCAGTGGGGGCATTTACAGAAGAAAAATGGCGTCAATACATTTGGTCTTATTACCGGTTAATTGAAAAAGTGGACGCAGAAATTGGAAGGGTGCTGCAATCATTGAAGGAAACAGGAAAAGACAAAAACACGGTAATCGTTTTTACCAGTGATCATGGAGACATGCAAGGGGCCCATCTTTGGAACCAGAAAACGGTTTTTTATGAAGAAGCGGCAAAGGTTCCGTTTATCATCAACTACCATGGTGTAAAGCCCCGAAAATCAAATTACTTGGTTCAATCCGGTACAGATATTTTGCCCACCTTGTATGATTTTGCAGGTATTCCAGTGCCTGCACAATATCCTGGCAATAGTTTGAAGCAATACCTTCAAAAAGATATCGCACCAACAAAGCGGGATTATGTGGTCGTATCAGACCATCTTATTCAAGGTGCAGGGGTTGACAGTCAAAATCCAAAACCTGAAGGCCGTATGCTAAGGAATGGTCAATACAAATACTGGATTTATGATGAAGGAAAGGAGAGAGAGTCTCTGTTTGATGTGATGAATGATCCAGGGGAAATGGTTAACCTTGTCAATGATCCCAAACATGCCAAAGCTTTGCAACAATGCAGAAGCCAGCTGATGGACTGGGCAAAAAAGAACAATGATCCTTATTTGACAAAACTCATTAAATAAAAGAGTATGCGCAGTTTGATTGTATTGATGGGTATGATGATGTGTACATTTTCTTCTATGGCACAACAGCGCCCCAATGTCATTGTGATTTATTCCGATGACCAAGGTGCCATCGACCTCAATTGTTATGGCTCCAAGGATCTGGAAACACCCAACATTGATCAACTCGCCAAGAGTGGAACCATGTTTACCAATTTTTATGCATCTCCTGTATGCTCTCCATCAAGGGCTTCATTGCTCACAGGATTGAATCCCCAGCGGGCAGGCTTGCCAGGCAATGCCTCTGAACTGAATGATGCAGTGGGCATGCCTACAGACAGGTTTACGATGGCAGAGATGTTCAAAAGTGCAGGATATGCAACCGCGCATATTGGCAAATGGCATTTGGGTTATAAGCCGGAGATGGCTCCCAATGCACAGGGTTTTGATCATTCTTTTGGTCATATGGCAGGTTGCATTGACAATTACTCTCATTTTTTTTATTGGAATGGTCCCAACAAGCACGACCTCTACCGCAATGGAAAAGAAGTGCATTATCCAGGTCAGTTTTTTCCTGACCTGATGCTGAAGGAGTCTTCCCAATTCATGACGGCGTCTAACAAGAAACCCTTTTTTATGTATTTCGCCATCAACCTGCCGCATTATCCTTACCAGGGCGATCCCAAGTGGTTGGAATACTACAACAAAAAAGGCCTGGCATATCCACGCAATGTGTATGCTGCTTTCATGTCGACACTGGATGATAAAATCGGACAATTGCTGAAGCAGGTTGCCGATTTGGGACTGACAAAAAATACCATCATCATTTTTCAATCAGACAATGGATATTCTACAGAAGAGAGGGCGCATTTTGGCGGGGGCAATGCAGGAAACCTGAGAGGCGCTAAAGCCTGTTTGTTTGAAGGCGGCATCAAAGTGCCATCCATCATCAGTTGGCCCGGTAAACTGCCTGCAGGACAGGTTAGAAATCAGTTTGCGGTTAACACAGATTGGTTCCCAACCCTGGCGGAATTGTGCAATATCAAATTACAAAGAGCGGATTTGGATGGGAAAAGCTTGTTGAATGTCATCAACAATACAACCGCGCCAACCGCGCATGATCAAGGCTATTGTTGGGCGTTTAAAAAAATGTGGGTGGCCAGAAAAGGGAAATGGAAATTGTTGGGAAATCCAGTAGACACAAGCAACAAGGGCGTATTGAGTGAAGCTGATACTTTGTTCTTGGTTGATTTGGATGCAGATCCCGGAGAATCCACCAATCTTGCAACAAAGTATCCTGATGTGGTGGATGCATTGAAGAAACAATACAAGGATTGGGAAAAAATGAATCCCAAAAACAACAATTGATTGGAAAAAGTGCATGCAGAGCCCTTGTATCCACCAAAGAGTAAACCAAAGAAGGCAGATGATGATGATTCACAGGATTAATCAGTATAAACGCAATCAAGTAGAAATGAAAAATATGCTTAAAGGGGTATCAATTCCGGTTTTCTTGTTTTTTATCATATCATTTGCTCAAGCCCAACAAACAAATAAGCTTTGGTTGGATGATCTTGTGATTCAAACCTATTCAGAAGGAATTCCTGGTGTCAATGCAAAAATGAATGGGGGCGGTGACAGCATCAGGATTGCTGGTAAAGTTTTCAAACACGGCATTGGAGTTCAGGCAACCAGTATTCTTTCATTTTATCTGAAAGGAAATGCCACTGAATTTTCAGCTGCAGTAGGCGTGGATGATCAGGGAAATCAATTTCTGCCACACCAGTTTTATGTGGTGGCAGATGGCAAAGTATTGTTTGCCAGTGGAGACATGAAATATGGCGACAAGCCAAAATCATTTACGGTCGATCTCAGGGGCTTTCAACGCATGGGATTGCTGGTAAAGGTGAGTGACCAGGGGTATACCAAAGTATATTCAAACTTTGCTGATGCACAGATCACCATGATAGGAGACACAAAGCCCTTGAATACACCCAATGATGGTGAAAAATATATCCTGACACCAGCACCTGCAAATAAGCCGAGAATCAACACAGCACCCGTTTTTGGTGTAACACCCGGAAATCCATTTTTATTCACCATTGTTGCAACAGGTGAAAAACCAATACTGTTCTCTGCAGATCGCTTGCCCAAAGGATTGACCTTGGATCCCAAAACAGGAATCATCACAGGAAAATTGATGGAGAAAGGGAATCATGAGGTTGTTTTAAAAGCACAAAATCAATTGGGGAAATCCCAAAAATCATTGGTCATCAAAGTGGGTGATACCATTTCCCTTACACCCCCAATGGGCTGGAATGGCTGGAATTCCTGGGCCCGTCAGATTGATGGTGGTAAGGTAATTGCCTCTGCCAAAGCCATGGTGAACATGGGATTGAAAGACCATGGATGGAATTACGTAAACATCGATGATGCCTGGCAAGGAAACAGGGCGGGAAAATACAATGCCATGCAAGCCAATGAAAAGTTCCCCAATTTCAAGGGCATGATTGATGAAATTCACGGGATGGGGTTGAAACTCGGAGTGTATTCAACCCCCTGGATCACCAGCTATGCGGGATATATCGGCGGTTCATCCAACATTGAAAGTGGAGCCTTTCCAGATTCTGTGAAAAACAACAAACGGTCCTTTCGGTATATTGGAAAATACCGTTTTGAAAAAGAAGATGCCCTGCAAATGGCAGATTGGGGTGTAGATTTTCTGAAGTATGACTGGAGGCTTGAGGTGCCATCTGCCGAAAGGATGTCTATCGCATTAAAAAAATCAGGTCGTGATATCATTTACAGTTTGTCCAATTCTGCTCCCTTCAATGATGTAAAAGATTGGGTCAGGATTTCCAACATGTACAGGACGGGTCCCGATATTCGCGACAGCTGGCATGGATTGTACCGATGCACCTTTACCCTTGATAAATGGGGGCCTTATGGCGGTCCAGGGCATTGGAATGATCCAGACATGATGATCCTTGGAAATGTTACCACAGGAACTGATATGCACCCAACCAGGCTCACGCCAGATGAGCAATACAGTCATATCAGTTTATTTGCATTGTTGTCTGCACCCTTGCTGATTGGCTGCCCCATTGAACAGCTTGACGCCTTTACATTGAACTTGTTGACCAATGATGAAGTGATTGACATTGATCAGGATCCCTTGGGCAAATCCGCCAGGTTGATGGCAGATGAAGGCGGTGTCCAAACCTGGTTGAAACCCATGCAAGACGGATCATATGCTGTTGGATTTTTCAACACAGATGATTATGGTAAACTTCCACAATCTTTTTTCCGTTGGGGAACAGAGAAGCCCAAGAACTTCAATGTCATGTTTGCAAAGCTCGGATTGAAGGGTAAATGGCGTGTTCAGGATGTTTGGCGTCAGAAAAACCTGGGTGTAAAAGAATCATCATTCACGTCCATCATTCCACACCATGGCGTGATGATGTATAGGCTTTATCCAATCAAATAAAAATCATACCATGAATAAAAGCGTATTGTTTAGCACCGTGATCATTTTATTTTCTGTGCATTCATTTTCACAGCAAAATATTCCAGCACTGTTGATGGCAAAAAATGGCAATAACATTTCATCAGCCAAACAATGGGAGAAAATCAGGAGGCCTGAAATTCTGGCCATGGTTGAAACCGAAATGTACGGAATCGTTCCGGGTGAGTTGAAAATATCCGAAATCACCCTGCTTGATCAGGATGACCAGGCCATCAATGGAAAGGCCATCCGCAAACAGGTAAAGTTGACCTTTCGTAGAAACCAAAAAGAGTTGAACGTTGAATTGTTGATGTACCTGCCCAAGGGTAAAAAATCATACCCAACATTTTTAGGCTATAATTTTGGTGGCAACCAAACTGTTTATAAAGATACAGCCATCCATATCGCCAAAGAATGGAATGGTGCTGCAAAACCTAGGGGAGTTGAGACTAGCAATTGGGAAGTGGAAAGACTGATCAATGCAGGATGCGGTGTAGCCACCATGTACTATTGGGATATCGCGCCAGACAGAGAAGATTTTTCTATCGGTATTTATCCATTGTTGTACAAGGCCGGACAAACAAAGCCTGCGAACAACGAGTGGGGATCACTGGCAGCCTGGGCCTGGGGCCTGTCTCGCGCATTGGATTATTTGAAAACGGACAAACAGGTTGATGGATCCAAGGTCATTGTGGTAGGCCACTCCCGTTTGGGAAAGGCCTCTATTTGGGCAGGTGCCAGAGACCAGCGTTTTGCGGCTGTTATTTCAAACAATTCAGGATGCGGTGGTGCTTCCATTTACCGCGAAAAAGCGGGCGAAACCTTGTTGAAAATGAACAACCGGTTTCCCAGATGGACAGCTGTAAATTTCAAAAAATACACCGAAAACGAATCCTTGCTTCCATTTGACCAGCACATGGTGTTGGCGATGGTAGCGCCTCGGCCTCTTTATGTTGCCAGTGCATCCGAAGATGCTTGGGCTGATCCTAAAAATGAATTCAAATCAGCATTTTTCGCTACACAGGTATACCATCTCTATGGTTTGAAAGGAATCGAGTCTGGTGTTTTTCCTGCGTTGAATACCCCGGTTGGTTCAACTGTTTCATACCATATCAGGAATGGCAAGCATGATATCTTGGCATATGATTGGGATGAATACATTGCCTTTGCAAAGAAGTATATTATGGATAATTAAAAAATATTTTTAACAGCGAGATGAAAAAAGAAGCACTAGATTGTTGATATAATATATTTAAATGTTGATATAAAGCTTTTGCACAATTGCACAAAAGAATTACTTTTAAAACTAAATTTCTCCTAAATGATAAAAAATCTCTCTTTGTTGTGTTTGCCATTTCATTTCTTGAAAAAGGCGTTGCTATCTATTATTATGGTTCTTTTTTTTTTAAGTAATTCTTCTGCGAATACCACAAAAGGGATTGCAGATGATATTCTTGTTACAGGAAAGGTAATTGACCAGGAAAATAATCAGCCTTTATCTAAAGTTAATGTAACAATAAAAGGCACTGCTAAAGGATTCACTACAAATAGTAATGGTGAATTTTCAATTTCTGTCCCTAACAAAAAAGCAATTTTGGTTTTTTCTTATATCGGATACCTTAGTGAGGAAATTCCAGTCGGAAATCGTACCGAAATCAATGTGACATTGATAAAGGATGCCAAGGCCATGGAAGAGGTTGTGGTTGTTGGTTATGGAGAACTCAGAAAGAAGGATCTGACAGGGTCTGTTGCTTCTGTGAAAGTGGATGATAAAATTGCTTCTCAAAGTGCATCTATGGATAGGCTTTTACAAGGCAGGGCAGCCGGGGTTGACGTAGTTTCAGGCAGTGGTGCACCAGGTGCTGCACTCAATGTGCGAATCAGGGGTATTGGCACACTTACCGGCAATACAGAACCACTGTATGTTGTTGATGGTATCATCATGAATACAGCCAGTCAGGAAGTGCGTCAAGCTTCTACAAATGGAAACTACTCTCAGGAAAATCAAAATGGCCTTACGGCACTCAATCCACAGGATATTGAAAGTATTGAAATATTGAAAGACGCTTCTGCAACTGCTATTTATGGATCCAGGGGTGCAAACGGAGTCGTTTTGATTACAACGAAAAAAGGTAAAGAAGGCAAAACAACAATCAACTTCAGGTCAAGCATAGATGTTTCACAGGTGTCCAAACGAATTGAAGTGTTGGATGGCCGAGAATTTGCACTGTATGACAATGAATTTGCAGTTTTTCAAAATCAGGTGCCTTTATACGCCGGCACTAAAATTGATTCAATAAAAACCATTGATTGGTATGATTATTCTTTCAGAAGTGCCGTGAGCCAGAATTATAGATTGAGCCTATCTGGTAAAACACAAAAAACCAGTTTCTATATGGCAGGCGGATTTTCAGATTTTCAGGGGGTAATTAAAAATACAGGTTTGAAAAGAGGGGATTTCCGAATAAACCTGATCAATGAAATTAGTCCAAAATTGAAGGTCACATCCAATACAAGTTTAATTTATCAAATCAACAATTGGGCTCAAGGAACAGACAGGCTTGGACAAGGCAATAGTAGCATGATACGTTCAATTTTACGCAAAAGCCCATTAATTGGTCTGGATACTTTATCAGACATTGCCGAAGATGAATTCTTATCGGGAGAATCACCCAAAACCTGGTTTGAAGAATTCGTGGACAAAAGCACGGAGTTCAGGATGTTATCTTCTTTGACCTTTGATTATAAATTCTCAAAACTCTTTGCATACCGAATGGTTCTTGGGGCTGATTTCCGAACTAAAAAAAGGAGTCAATTTTTTGGAAAAGGGCTTTGGATGGGAATGACTACAAATGGTCGTGCAACATATTCTGACCTTAACTATACATCTGCTGAAATGCAAAACTTACTTTTAATAACACCCAAATTGGCAAAAAAGCACAATTTGTCTGGTACAGTTGGTGTTACCTATGATAACAATTTAACGTCCCAAACTTCAACAGTTTCGGAAAACTTTTTTACTCCGGCCCTGGGAATAGATGGTTTTTCATTGGGTCAGAATTACTACCCATTAACCCTAGGTAAATCGCAGGTTGCAGTGCTTTCAGCCCTTTCAAGAGCTGTTTATAATTACAACAATCGTTATTTTTTGACTGCTACAGGAAGGTATGATGGATCAAGCAGATTCGCGCCTGGAAATAAATTTGGATTTTTCTCTTCTTTTGCTGCTGCATGGAAAATATCCAATGAAAAGTTTTTCAGCAGTATTAATGCTATATCTGACCTGAAACTGCGTTTAGGATGGGGACAGACCGGTGTTCAATCCATTGCGCCTTATCAAACACGGGGCTTGTACAATGCAAATACTTACCCACTTCCGGGTGGATCCTTGTCAAATGGCCAGATTCCTGCAAGAATAGCCAATGAGGATTTGACCTGGGAGACTTCTGAACAAGCCAATATTGGTTTGGATCTTGCTGTATTGAAAAACAGAGTGAAATTCAATTTGGATTTTTACAATAAAAAATCCGTTGACTTGCTTCAAAACTTCCGTATTGCACCATCAAATGGATTTTTATCCCTTGCCAGAAATTTTGGTACAATTGAAAACAAGGGATTTGATTTAATGGTTGATGGCGTTGTGTTGGAGAATAAAAGTTTCAAGGTTTCTGTTGGGGCTAATTTTTCAATCAATAGGAACAAATTATTGGATTTGGGTCTACCGATTTCAGCAACAGGGATAGAAAAACTTTCTTCATATTTTGGAAGCAATATTTCTACGAGCAATATCAATGTTCCCGCGAACATCTTTGCACAGGGCTATCCCGTTGGCATGTTTTGGGGTTTAAAAACAAATGGTATCGTACAGCGTGCTGACCAAAATTTGCCTACATACAAAGGTGCAAGATTGCAACCAGGTGATATTAAGTTTGTAGATCAAAACAAAGATGGAATAATCAATGATGCTGACAAAACATTCCTTGGTGATCCTAACCCTGCCTACAACTATGGCTTTAATACGAGTGTATCGTACAAGAACATTAAGTTGGATGTATTTTTCACAGGAGTGGGTGCCCGCGATATCGTCAATGCAAACTGGCAATTTGATGGTTATGCAAGCAATAGAAATGCTAACATTCGAAAAGAAGCATATTACCAGGCATGGAGACCAACTGCCGAAAGCAATACATTCCCACGCATTGGTGTTTCCATACCTTCAGATTTGTCAGATAGGTTTATTGAGGATGGAAGTTATTTACGCCTCAGCAACCTAAACCTTTCTTATTTATTGACACCGAAAAACAAAAGGGTATTCAGTAATATTGAGTTTTTTGTCTCTGGTAGAAATTTATTACTGTTTACTGACTACAAGGGATTTGATCCTGATGTCAACAGTAATACTTTTAATGGTTCTCTCATAGGGGTTGATTTTAATTCATATCCAAATTCCAAATCAGTCAATTTTGGTTTATCAGCTAATTTCTAATTTAAAAATCAAGAAAAAAATGAAAAAGATTGCATATATACTAAGCATGGCTGTCGTATTTTCCTCTTGTGAAAAATTAGTGGAGGAAAAAGTATACACTTCACTGGACGCCGAGAAATTGTATGAAAATGTAGCGGGATGTGAAGCAGCATTAACGGGAGTGTATGGCGAATTGACCAAACACCAATATTACGGAACGGTATTTCCTCAAATGGCTCAAAATTTGTGTGGCATTTATACCACAGAGGGTACTCAAATTGACAATAAGTTCAGCAATGGTTCAGGAACCTTATTTATCAATTGGCATTGGGAAGCAATATGGCAGGTTGTTGCAAGGACCAATGACGTTATTTTCAATGTGAATAAAAGCCAGATTACCGAAACTGTGAAGAACAGAATTCTCGGAGAAGCATATTTTATTCGGGCAAAAAGTTATTTCGATTTGGTACGGTTATGGGGTGGGGTACCATTGCGTTTAGAGCCATCTAAGGCTTCAACCATTCATATGGCTCGTTCATCTGCAAATGAAGTATATGGCCAAATTGTGAAGGACCTGAATGAGGCCAAGAAGTTTTTGCCTGAGCCTGCTGGAGCACCCCTTGGCAGACCTCATAAATATGCTGCTTATGCGTTAGCTCAAAAAGTGTATTTAACAATGGCGGGCAACGATCCCAGTTCACCCAATTGGCAAAAATCAATTGATGATGGATTGGCGGTTGTAAACAGCATGGCATACAGTTTGGTTCGCCCTTACGCCAGGCTTTGGCAACTTCCGAACAAAAACTCAAAAGAAGGCATTTTTGAAATACAGGGATCTGTGGTCAATACAGGTGATGGTGCCAGTTTGACCAGATTTTTCTTGCCAGGCTTTCCAGGATCAAATCTAACTCCTTTGGCCGATACATGGGGCAGGGGTAAAGTAAACAAAGAGGTATATGATGGACACATGAAAGAGTATCCAAACGACCCCCGTATTGATATCACTTATTTGGATAGCAGCTACAGAAACAGGATGAATACGACTACAGTTTCTATCTACCCTGTTGCCAAGACGGGAAGAAACAGTTTTACCTTCATAAAAAAATATGTTGATCCAGCTTACACTGGTACTTCTTCCAACACAAATATAATTTATATGCGTTACGCCGAAGTGCTGTTGATGTTGGCAGAAGCATATAATGAAATTGGAAACCCTACCCAGGCTCATGCATATGTCAATCTTTTATTGGCAAGGGCAAGAGATCTAAATGGCAACAACGTCAATGAACCAAGCGAAGTTTCTCCCGCCAATTGGATGGGAATGAACCAGACCGTTTTCAGGGATCGTATTATGAAAGAATACCGTTACGAATTGCTGGGTGAGCTGGATGAGTATTTTCAAGTGCGAAGAAGGGGACAGGCTTATTTCAAATCTATCTTGGATGCCCACAATGCATATGCTCCAACAATACTCAATGTTTCCAATACAAACGGGTTTGATTATATTGTCCCAACCGATCCAACAACGATGAACAAAATAATGTTGTTGCCAATCCCTTTAACTGAGATGGCTGCCAATAACTTAATTAAACAGACTGACCAAAATCCTGGGTATTGATTTGTTGATACATTTTGCTGACCTCTTAATTCAGGTATTGAAAATCAGAAACTAAATGAAGAAAATTACGCTCGCCTTAATTGTATTGTTGTTCATCAGTTTAAACCTTGTTGCACAAAATCAGCAAAAACGCAATGTGCTTTTCATCGCAACAGATGATTTGAATATGGCAATAGGTTGCTATGGCAATGATTTTGTGAAAACGCCCAACATTGACAGATTGGCCAAAAGGGGTGTTAAATTTAGCAATGCCCATTGTCAAATACCTTGGTGCAGTCCTTCACGCTCCTCTTTATTAACAGGTTTGCGTCCTGATTCAGTTAAAATATTTGACCTTGATACCCATTTTCGTCAAACTGTTCCAAACGTTGTTACCCTCCCTCAACATTTCAAAAATAATGGCTATCATTCTGCAAGAATTGGCAAAATTTTCCATTATAATAATCCCTCTGGTATTGGAACGAATGGCCTTGATGACTCCCTTTCATGGAACGAAAGGGTCAATCCAATAGGCCAGGGTAGACTGGAAGAAGACAAAATCATCAACCTAACCCCTAATAAGGGCCTTGGCAGTGCCTTGGCTTATTGGCCAAGTACCGGCACCGATGAAGAACAAACCGATGGTAAAGTGGCAACTGAAGCCATTCGGATCATGAATGAGCGCAAAAGCGAGCCATTTTTTTTAGCAGTTGGTTTTTTTAGTCCTCATGTACCATTGGTTGCCCCTAAAAAATACTTTGATTTATACGATGCAAACAAGATTGTATTGCCTGATGTAAATCCTGCTGACGCTGTAAAATATCCAAAACTTGCTTTTAACCCAACCCATACTCCATACCTTTGGCAAGATAGGCCCGATTTAAAAAAGACAATTATTCATGCCTATTATGCCAGTATAAGTTTTGTTGATGCACAAGTTGGACGCCTTTTAGATGAATTGGATAGATTGGGATTGGCAGAAAATACAGTTGTTGTTTTTTGGAGTGACCATGGCTATCAATTGTCTGAACATGGTCAGTGGATGAAACAAAGCCTTTGGGAAGAATCCACTAAATCACCCTTGATTGTAGTTGATCCCAAGCTGCCTGCTCAGGATCAGGGCTGTTCAAGAACAGTAGAGTTGCTCGATATTTACCCAACCTTGACAGACTTATGCAATCTATCCAAACCCAATCACCTGATGGGAGCGAGCCTGAAACCACTTATGATAAACCCTTTGCAAAAGTGGGATAGAGCAGCGTATACACAAATTTTACGGATACAAAGCAATGTCATGGGAAGATCTGTTCGCACTGAAAAATGGCGTTATACAGAATGGGGGAATGGCGAAAAAGGCATTGAGTTGTATGATTTGACCAACGACCCCAAAGAACAAAATAATTTAGCCGATGATGCTGATTTGAAGAAGGTCAGAACCGATATGAAAAGTTTATTACTTAAACATAAGGGCTGAAAAGCATTTACAACTCATCAGCCATTCAATTAAAAATAATTAAATAGTACTGTGCATGAAACTGTTTTTTTTATCCGTGATGTTTTTATGTGTGTTGCAGTTTACTGCATTCACGCAGGTAAAAAATAAATTCATCATACCCACCGTTTCAAATCCGGTGATTCGGATGGAAAATCTACAGCAACAATGGAAGGCCTTGCACCAAAGTCCGCCCAGGCTTGGTGTGCGTGATTGTTTTTTATTCTTGTTGGATGCATTGGATACAAAGTTTTTAAAGCCGGAAGAAGTGTTGTGGACGATTGATCTTGTTAAAACAAGGATCATTGCAGACAGTACAAAGCCCTCCTTCGGTAACATGTATTGGGGCTGGACAGAAACCGGCGGTGATGTGGGAGATGGAAACAATGTTGAATTCTGCGTGCAGTATGGGATACTGATCAAGCTATTGTTCAATGATCGCCTTTCTCCTGAAGCCCGTGCTTCTTTGGATGATCTTTTTGCCCAAACATTGGTTGGCATTCGCCGACAGCCCGTGAGGATTTCGTATACGAATATATATTTGATGCGTTGTTGGAATTTCATTGCCCTTGGACAAGCATACAACAATGCTTCTGTTGTTGAAGAAGGGAGAAAGTCATTTGACATTTGGTTGAAACATGTTGCCAATTATGGCAACAGGGAATATGATAGTCCCACCTATTCTGGAGTTGATATCGAATCCTTGTTGTTGCTGGTTCAATTTGCCAAAGATGCAGACATCCATCAAAAAGCATCAGATGCATTGGATTTTTTTCTGACTGATCTTGCCGCCCATTACAATCCATTGGGAGGATATCTGGCAGGAGCCCATAGCCGGGATTATAACCGGGTATTTGGTCGAGACTTGCTGGAGGAGAAGTACATCAATCCATTGCTTGGAAGGGAAAATAAGAACAACCAGCTCTTCAATCAGATATGTTATTCAATTTTAAAAGAGCGTGGTCTGTCTTCATTCCAGAAGCAAATCATGGAGAAACCCAATCGTTTCATTGAGCAACGCTGGGATAGTTTACCACATACGTATACAACAGATTTTCACGGGAAGAAATTCTCCATCGCTTCTTCCAGTCAGTATTACAGCCCAGACGACAAGTCCTTTGTGATGTATCTCAACAGCAAGCGTATCCCAGAGATGCCCAACATTGTGTATGCCATGGAAGGCCGCAATGACCATTATGGAACCTGGGGCGCAACGGGAATGGGAGACAAGATGAAGCATTTGATGCCTCCTAATTATCCCGCCAATGGTGGTTGGGGCAAGACAAG